>Ga0209589_1012820_pt1 | contig 11206 bp, 5 predicted proteins | sample CowpeawhiteBW_FD_187525 | JGI IMG/M metagenome (GOLD analysis project Ga0209589, IMG submission 187525) | Root nodule microbial communities of legume samples collected from California USA - Cow pea white BW (SPAdes) (version 2) | ecosystem: Host-associated > Plants > Roots > Nodule | place: USA...
TATATATATATATATATATATATATATATATATATATATATATATATATATATATATATATATATATATATATATATATATATATATATATATATGTACTTGTATATATTAATTTCTTTCTTTCCAGATTTATGTATGAATGTTTCAAATTTTTACATTTTTATATGATCGAGAAAAATAGATACTATGTATTTTTGAATGTGCTAAAATTTGAAAAATACATGTCAAATTACGAATATAAATATAATAAAAATGTTGAATTATCAATTTATCATCCAACTTTTCAAAATTTTTGCTTAATTTTGTGAACTTGTTAAATTTTTCAATTTGTTGAATATTGAAAACTTAATCATAAGATTTTATTTTTTAAAAAGACAAAGGTGAACCACCCCATGAATCCGCACTTATGTGGGGCGGGCTAAGTGCGGGCCGACTGGTCCGCATTGCCACCCATAATGCACACATTTTATAACAATTATCATAGACTAACTTCTCTTTCGATCAAACATTGTCCTTTTTGGATTGTGCGTTGTAAACACTCTTCTCAATACAATATATTTGGTTGTAATATTTAAATTCTCGATCATTCTTTACTTCAATACCCATTCTCGATACCTTGTGTTTCAATTTTTCTTTTATTGTTCTTTTACATTCTTCTCTTATATTATAGCATTATCTTTGATGAATACGTCTCAATACTCTTTCACTATCTCAATTTGATACCTTCAAAGAGTTTTTCAATCAAATCAATGCTCATAAATTAAGTAATAATTTTATAATTTATATTAAACTCTGATGCAAATATATATGTGGAAAATAAAGATTAGTTTTGATATTGATCTTCCATTATAATTTTACAAAAAGAAATGAAACATGCTTATCCATGTAGCACTAACGAATATGAATGTTAACTTTTATGCATATACAATGTGTACACAAATTTAGATTCAAATTGCTGTGTGACGTTTATGAGTGATCTATGCTCCTTCTGTGCATAAATGTCAAGGAATCGAAACATGTTTTTCTAACAAATTATATTATTGATTAAAATTTATAATTCTAAATAAAATTGAATACAGAATTGAATATTTATTCGAAAGACTGGTATTACAGAAGTTACTTTAATTTCATATAAACAAATACCTTATTAATTAAGATGTAAATGTTCTTTTATGTATATTATGGGATAACTTTTTTGTATTAACGAGAAACGAGAAAATTAAAAGCAGTTTAATAAAAAATGAAGCCATAATCGAATTAATTGAATTCTCAGGGGCAATAACGACAGTACGTGGCGTAAAAGCTGCAACGTGGCATCTTAGGCACCGTTACATTTTTTTCTATCCAAACAATTCTAACCTACGCCGTGTGCGTAAACCGAACCCCGAATCACGTGAGCCTCAATAGGTAACTCCCCGGCGCACGTTAGAAACAACAACTTCGTATTTCATTATGAAAACGTTAATCGGTTTTAAAGGAAAGGCGCGAAGCAGAGGATTCGGTTCAAACCTTCACCTTTGCAATTGTGCCTTCGATGATGGGATCCGGGTCGGGTTCTCTGGTGTGGTTCAGGAAGGGTATTCGGATCCACGACAACCCGGCTCTCGAGTTCGCGTCCCGAAGTGCCTCTCATCTCTACCCTGTCTTCGTCATTGACCCGCATTATATGAAACCCGACCCGAATGCTTTCTCACCCGGGTCATCGCGCGCGGGTCTGAACCGCATCAAGTTCTTGCTGGAGAGCCTCGAGGACCTCGATCTCAACCTCAAGAACCTTGGTTCGCGACTTTTGATTCTCAAGGGTGACCCAGCTGAAGTCGTCATTCATTGCTTGAAGGAGGCATGTGTATAATAATAATATATCCGTTATCTCTACCATCGATTTCTTTCTTTCTATTGTTTGCAAAATTCAAGTTAGTTGTTTTGTTTGTGATTGTTGCTTCAGTGGAATGTCAAGAAGCTGTGCTTTGAGTACGACACTGAACCGTATTATCAGGCTCTGGATGTTAAAGTTAAGGTACAAATGTTGTTTTCTTGAGATGTTTCTAAGGGTGTGTAGTTGGGGTGTGGTTATTGGTTTTACTGGGTATGTGTTTACAGAACTTTGCACTCGCTGCTGGAATTGAGGTTTTCTCTCCTGTGAGTCACACACTCTTCAACCCCACAGATATTATACACAAGGTGAGTTTGAACCTTCAACAAATCGTTTCAAGTTAACAAGTTTTTTTCAATGCTTATAGATTAAAGTGTTTCCACCAGTAGGATCAAGAAAAGAAACATATTAACCTAACCCATTTTTTAACTGTTGGTTGAATTTTATGATGTTATTGTTGTTCTGATTATGTTAACTTGTGATCAATTTGTTTTGTTTGTGTTCTTGCTAATGCCAAAAAAGAACGGAGGAAAGCCACCACTTAGTTATCAATCGTTTGTCAAGCTTGCTGGGGAACCACCCTCTCCTCTCACAACCGTGTACTCTTCACTTCCTCCACTTGGCCATCTTGGAGGTTGTGATGTTTCTGAAGTTCCTACCATCACAGATCTTGGATATGGAGATGTTGAACAGGTGTGTGTGAGCGTGTGTTTTATATGTCAGATTATACCCATTTTGAGCACCCAATGATAGAAGTTTTATTCAGGATGAGTTCTCTCCTTTCAAAGGGGGTGAGTCAGAAGCATTGAGGAGGTTGGATGAATGCATGAAAGACAAGGTACTTTCTACACTACAGCATTCAGAAATAACAACAATATTCTCAATGCTGCTGGTGCCAATTCATTAGTATTCACATATAAGATTGATGTTTCTTGCTGAAAGGTCAACTGCATGTAATTGGGGAGGCAACATAGTAATGTAGATTTTTTTTAACGAGTATCATGCATTTGTTTGTTGTTTTTATGATATTAGAAGTGGGTGGCAAACTTTGAGAAACCAAAGGGTAATCCATCTGCATTTCTGAAGCCGGCAACAACTGTTTTATCACCATACCTGAAAGTAAGTCAAAACCTGTTACGTTTGAACTGTATTAAATCACACAAAGAACCTTGTTAGGATCATTTCTACATTTTTTGCCTTTCATTCACTTCCTTCGCAGTTTGGTTGTCTATCTTCAAGATATTTCTACCAGCGAATTCAGGATATATATAGAAGTACGCCAAAGCATACATCACCACCTGTTTCTCTTACAGGACAGGTCCTGCCATCTCCTGAAGTTAATAGTACTTTATTGTTTTCAGAACTCTACCTTGAGGAAACTGAAGCTGTTTGAGTTTTGCAGTTGTTGTGGCGAGAGTTCTTTTACACGGCTGCTTTTGGGACTCCAAATTTTGATAGAATGAAAGGCAATAGGATATGCAAGCAGGTGAGATTAGAACATGTTGCTATTGTATACAGCTTCTAAACATAAAGATATGGAAATTTAGCTGCTTCAAGAGTATTTATTTTGATTATTCTCCATTCTACATACGTCCTTATATTATTGTTGGTGTGTTGAGTTTTGGTTTATTATTATGTATGAGGTTGATGTCAGATTAACACTGCTCTGTTAAAGCAAATGTGACACTACTTAATTATTATAGATGTCATTTAAAATATATTGTAGATTCCATGGAAGGATGATGATAAACTGCTGGAGGCTTGGAGGGAGGGTAGGACGGGATTTCCTTGGATTGATGCTATCATGATCCAGGTTTGGATTTTGGTTTTGACATCCTTTTCCACATGAAGCAATAATAAAAGTTGTTTTGATTTAAACCTTTTTCTGCTACAATACCTTTTTCGGCCTTTTGAATCGGTTTATCATGTTGTAGCTACGCAGATGGGGTTGGATGCATCATTTGGCACGACATTCTGTCGCATGTTTTCTAACTCGAGGCGATCTGGTATAAGTATTTTGATACACTTTGCCAAATTATTCATGCTAAGCTATTATTGGATACTAATATCTGTGTTTGCTGCTGACAGTTTGTTCACTGGGAAAAAGGACGAGATGTTTTTGAGAGGCTTCTGATTGATTCAGATTGGGCTATTAATAACGGGAACTGGATGTGGCTTTCTTGTTCATCTTTCTTTTATCAGGTATGAAGTATACTTTGTTCCTAGTTCTGAATTTTCTGTGGAAAGTGACTGTATTGAACTGCATTTGGCTTTATTGTTCATCTGAATTTTATCAGGCTTCTGTTTTATGGGTTAAATCCTGAACATTCTTCTGACATGTTTTGTGTATCATGATCAGTACAATCGTATTTATTCCCCAACCACATTTGGTAAGAAGTATGACCCTAATGGCGACTATATTAGGCATTTTCTCCCAGTCTTAAAAGGTATGTTATTGTTCCCTCACTTCCATCATGTTCTACCATCGAGTCAATTTTTGTTTTTATAAAATGTTAGAACTGAATATTTACATGCAGATATGCCCAAAGAGTACATTTACGAACCCTGGACAGCTCCTAAAAGTATTCAAACCAAAGCAAATTGTATAATTGGTAAAGATTACCCAATGCCAGGTCAGTTGGTAACATTTAGGTTACTCTCAGTAGGGATGTCAAAATGGGTCAGATCCACTAGTCCGCCAAGAAAAGGGCAGGCTGGATTGGAATTTTCAGCCCGCTAACTCGCTGTAACCCGGCCCACCTAGTCTGCCAGTTTAGCGGGCCAAAACAGACCAGCCCGCCCTGGCCTGTCAACCGTTTTTTTTTTAATGTTTAAAATTAAAAATAGTTAAAAAATAATATTTTTTTATATTTATATAAATAAATTTATAAACAAAAATTTTAAAAAGTTAAAAAAATTAAAAAAAAATTAAAAAAAAAGAGGCGGACCAGCCTGTCCTAAGACGGGACATGTTATAATATGCAGCCCGATTTTGGTGGTGGACTAGCCTGGCCTGGTTTGTTTTTGACGGGCCATAGGCGGGCCGGGCCAAAACGGGCTGGTTGGCTTGTCCGTTTTGCCACCCCTAACTGTCAGTTTCATTTGCTCTCAACCGCCAAATTGTATTAATTTTCATAACTTGAGATCAAATTGAGACTAAATAGCAGGAGGACCAATTTATATTGTTGGTCGAAATCAAGACCCAAACGAGTAATTAAACCTTGATTTATCTATCCTTCAGCAATTTTTTTCTATAAAGCTGATATGCTGCAATTGTTTTATACAAATTAACTTTATTCTATATTCCATGAATGTCTCCAAGTTTAGAACATAGGTTTATGATAAAACTTAACATGTATTCCTACAACATCGATTTGGGATTCCATACCTACTTATTGCTTGAGTTGTTTCAGTTGTTTCTCATGATTCAGCGAGTAAAGAGTGCCGAAGGAAAATGGGGGAAACATATGCATTGAACAAAGAATTGAATGGTTTGGTTAGCGAAGATGATCTGAAAAACTTGAGGAGGAAACTAGATGAGAGTGAAAGGCAAGAGCCTCAAGGCAAAAGATATAAGCAAAAACTGATTGGCTAAGCCAAAATTTTAGGAAGTTGCAACTTAGACGTGTAGGGTTATTTTTTAGCATTATCAAGAAATTTGTATGACATGTAGACAGTGAAAAAAGTGTGCCCTTGAGGTCATTATAGTTTGTATGCCTTGATTATGATTTCTTAATATTATTTTTGTTGCAAGCCCTACATAAATAAACTATAAGACTTTCATAATTTTATCTGGAACTTACAAAATTTTGATTCAAATACAAGGTTTTGTTACTTGACTAGTCACTTGCTCTGAGGCAAAAAATAATTTGTATACCTAAATTTATTTGGGCTTATCTCATCCATTGTTTCTTTCATTTTTTTTTCACAGTTTCAATATCAAGCATTAATGATTATAATTGTAAGATTTTAAGAATATGGACTATGAGATAAAAAAGGCTTAAATACCTTTTTTGTCCTCATTTTCGTAGTGTTTGTTGCGGATGGTCCTCATTTTCATAGAATGTTTAAAATGGTCCTCATTTTTACTTAATGTTTAAAATGGTCTTTATTTTCACAATTCGTATTTTATTTGGTCCTTTTCTGTAACGCCGTCATTAACGGAACATTGTATAGGTGGCACGGTTTGTATTAGGGTGTGTTACGTGTACTCTACATGTGGCTAATTATCGTTAATTTTTCAATTTAGGAGAAATTTTGCAATTAGGAAATTGTCTTTATCTTCGTCTTTCTTGAGTTCAGATTTGCAGAGTTCTTGCCATCCTCAAAGCAGCCATCTCTCTGCAACTACAAATCGGGGTTAATTCGTTTCTCGTTGAACAACCAATAGTGCATGAAGTGATACAACACGGTTGCCTCCAACGATTACAACCAGAGGTAAAGGAAGAAGATTGGGACCGTAACATACCTATATAATGGGATTGCAGGAAGAAGAAGATTGCAGCAATATCAATTGGGAATGGAGGAACAAGATTGTCAAAACTCACCAACTGCTCAAACATTCCCTACCAAAATCCTAGTTCACTTATTTATCCCCAAATATCTAATTAAGCCACATGTACAGTATACGTAATACACCCTAATACATACAAATCGTGCCTCATGTACAATGCTCCGTTAATGATTTAAACGGCGTTACAGAAAAGGACCAAATAAAACACGAATTGCGAAAATGAGGATCATTCTAAACATTCGGTAAAAATGAGGACCATTTTAAACATTATGTGAAAATGAGGACCATTCGCAACAAACACTACGAAAATGAGTACCAAAAAGATATTTAAGCCGATAAAAAACTACTACCTTCTTGTATTCTGATTTTAAGTACAAGGGAGAGTTTATGATTATTCACAGAAGAAAAATTAGACAACAATAAGTTTGTTTATATTAAATTAACGCTGATTAATTTTTAATTTAAGGATAAGAGATTCTTCTGTTTCAAGTTATGCACACTGTGCCATATATAATAAGAAGATGAAGATAAAATTAATATTGAAAATAATTTTTGGACATACATTTTATCGATAAAGTTCTTAAATAGAATATTTTTTTATTTTTTTTATGAAAGTTACATAAATAAAGTAATAAAATTTTAAATTTTTTTTATCAAGAATAATTATTTGTGTAGTAATATATGTAACCATAACAATCTTTTCATTCAGATCCAACCATGAAGTAAGAAGTATCACGGAAGAGGACTAAATACAACTCCAAACCATGTGTCAAATATACTTTCAAAGTATAGGGATTGCAAAGTTCAGACAAATAGCTTCAAAAAATAAAGATTGGGCGTCCGCATCCCTCTGCCTTTCATTTTGATCATCGCACGGTATGAAGGAGGGGAGTGACTTATAAACAAGCAAAATATTTTGTATATTGTTTGAATAAATGTATAAAATAAATTTTCTTTAACTTATTTGATGAGGAGAAGGTTTTAGTTTAAAAAGATATGAAAATGTGTTATAGTAATTTTTCTTAATACACAACCATTTATTAGTATATACGGATGTAATATATTTTTTCACATTCATCTCCGTCAGTATAGATTAGAAATAAAATAAAGAATAAAAAATACTTATAATAAAAATATACTAAGAATTTGAATAGAAAATATATTTTGTATATTGTTTGAATACATGTATAAAATAAATTTTGTTTAACTTAGTTAATTAGGATAATGAGAGAATTTAGAGGAGAAGGTTTTAGTTTAAAAAGATATGGAAATGTGTTATAATTTTTCTTAATACACATCCATTTATTAGTATATACGGATGTAATATATTTTCTCACATTCATCTCTGTCAGTATAGATTAGAAATAAAATAAAGAATAAAAAATACTTATAATAAGAATATAATAAGAATTTGAATAGAAAATCCATATAAATAAAAATGCAGAAAAAAAATTCAACTATAAAACATCATATTAATTATACATATCTAACTATTATTATTTATGAATTTTTTATAATTCTTATAATTACTTTATTTTCAACTTTTTCAATACCTTCCCCTCAAAGAAAAAATATTTTTATATATAATTAAAGTGTCATAATAACAATACAAATAATCTAAAAGAATAGTTTGGATTACACTACGCAATTTTACCCTAATATTCAAAAGTTAATGCAAGTTTACCCTAATATGCAAAGCAGTAATGCAAATATGTGGGGAGAGGCTTTGTTGCTGGCTACGCAGCATTATAGGCTTATTATATAGAAGTTAGGCATAACTTTTGTGATATCTGTTTGGTAAGTGTGACTCATGTTATTCGAATTCCCACACGCTACATGTGTTACAAAACAAGATTAACATGAACCGTATAAAGTACATCCTCCTCATGAATTTCTTAAGAAAATTGTAAGAGAATAATTACGGAAAAAGTTGTTATTCAATTGGACTATATACGATAATAAAATATATATACGATAATAAAATATATGGGAATGAGATCAATACTAAATGACTCATGATTCAAATTATATATTTGTTTCGCTACCTATTTGTATCCGTTCAGAAATAGTGTCGTTGATATTTTACTGATAATAAGTTCAATATATTATCGATGATAGGGTGATGATCAACAAAGAATAAAGATATAAAGTCGATGTCAGAATAACAAACAAACCTTCTTGTAAGAAATTAAGATTAAGGAAATAATACTAACGAATATTATGTAATTATTATAGTTACATTAGTTATTATCTAGGTTGGTTGAGATTTAGGAAGATATTGATGATTATCTTTAAGATTATTAAGTATATCTGTAATATTTGTAACGGATTTATCTACTGGACAAATTATTTTTGACCTAAACAAGTCTTAAGGTAGGGTTAAAAATATTTCCTTTTTTTTTTTGTTTTTGATTAAGAATTAACTGGCACTTTTCTTGATAAAACACTATTAAATTATATATATTTTTCGATAACCATCCAAAATAATTTAATCATAACAAAAAATAAAGAATAATACAACAATAAACGTATATTTGAAAAGGTTAAAAAAAGATAAAAAAAAAATGTATAAACTTTTTATTGGACATTATTAATGCATGTACATGATTTACTAAATTATATGAATCTAAGATACATATACTGAATTAGTACAAGATGTTATATGAAGCAAATATACTTAAAGTATCAGTCACAGATCTAAAGAGAGTTAAGTCAGATTAATTACCCTAATAATCACAGATCCAAGTGGAAAATGCAAGAGAAAGAAGCACGAGAAAACAAATCATGCACAAATATTATACTTTACAGAATGTCTCACATCATTAACAAATGAAATAGTTTTGAAAAATGAAGTAAAGTCGACGAATTGAAAATCGGAAAGGTGCGAACAGAGTTTCTATTTGTCGTACCCTTTCGAAACATCAGAGGCGAGTCTTGAGGCGATAGCAGAGTGGTACATGATGTCGTGAAACGTCGACGTTTCCACCGTTTTCTTCCGCAGCTGTTTCGCCTTCTCCTCGGTGAAGCACCCGGCAGCAAACTTTGAACCGGGCCGGTTCAACTCTGGATCCGGTTTTCCGCTCGGCTTTGGGCTGATGTAGTCCGCCTCAGCGGACCAACCGAACAGAGGGGCCCACCAATTGGAAGAAACGGGCTTCCTGTTGTTGGGATCGGGCTTTCCGAGCGAGCCCGCAGAGGCCCGGATGACGGTGGGTTGAAAAAACGTGAATGTGGTTGCCATCGGTGAGAGAGAAGAGAAGAACAATGGAAATGGATTTTGTTTTTGCTTTGATTGTTAGAAACTCAAAGAGAGAAAGAAAACTAGTTCAAGTTGAGGGTAGAGGAATTATCGAGTGTGGCAAGATTCCATGAGCGTGTGCGCCACATCAGCGTAAATATCCAAGATGAGTTATGATTGCTGGAAAGAAAAGAATTTAGGGAATTTTGATATATGAGTGTAGGATTGGGTTGGTGGAGAGCGTTACAGAGGAAAATAATTGTGGATAAGGAAGTACACGTGGCTGATGTTGGAGATTATGTTGACTATTGGGTCTCTTTTCTACTTTTTTTTTTGAGATATTAACTGCACTTTTCCTACGATGTTGAGTGCTGCTGTATACTTTTCAAATTCAGAATTTTGAAATAAAGATGTATTTTATTTTTTTATTAAATTGATTTATATTTTTTAAATTGTCGAAGTGAATAAAATTAAAAAACACATATATAAATAAGTCATATTTAAAAATACCGTTTCGTTATAACAAAACTATATTTGTAAATAACTTTATTTTAAGTTTAAGTAAATCGTTCTTTTTTATTAACGAAAACAAATATATTAAAGGTCAATCTTAGTTAAATACACAATTTTAAATTTATTATTATAGTAAAATTAAAGTGAAATGAATGTAAGATGTAAAATATTTTAATATTAAATTTTAAAATGACAGAAGTTTATAAAAAAAAGAGTTAGATTTTATTTTTTAGTTGATTTTTAAAACTTTTATTCTTTTGAATTTTTGTTTGAGATAGATGATGTTTTGATAATATATGTTAGATTAAAGCTTCGAGTAGCATATATTTAATCTTAGATTTGGTAAGTAAAATGAGTTTTATGTGTAGTTTTGGTTGTTTTTTCTTCTATCTAGATGGCTAGTAAGAGAAGTTGTTTATATATGATTTATCTTTGTAGACTTTAATATTTCCAATAGTAAAAAGAGATTATTAAGAGCCAGTATCATCACTCAACACATTTATCACTTGAGTGGCCTCTTCAATGCACATAATGTAAGATATATTTCACTTGGGCAATATACTTGTCTCTTGAACGAAATGCAACTCTAGAATTTCATTATTGTCTATCTATGTATGCATTAAAAGATATACATCTGACTTGTTATCATATGTTTTGTGTCACCCTAACATGGACAACATATGTTATGTATTAGTTTCTAGTATAACTTCTGTTTATGCTTTAGAGTCTTTTGAAAGACGCACCATGTTTAATCATCACATGTGTGACTAAATGAGAATTAATTTATATTAATATCTAAAATAACAAAACCAGTATATAATGTTATAAGATGTTGTTAGGATTTAATTTTGACTAATTCCATGTATGTTAATTGCAATTACCACAATCAATACATAAAGAAGTTTTATTATAAACAAGTGTTATATACATATGTTATTCATGTGTGTTTTGGGAAACTTTGAATCTGAAAGTAATTGTAAAATAATTTCAGGATGAATATTATATATATATATATATATATATATATATATATATATATATATATATATATATATATATATATATATAT
>Ga0209589_1012823_pt1 | contig 11205 bp, 8 predicted proteins | sample CowpeawhiteBW_FD_187525 | JGI IMG/M metagenome (GOLD analysis project Ga0209589, IMG submission 187525) | Root nodule microbial communities of legume samples collected from California USA - Cow pea white BW (SPAdes) (version 2) | ecosystem: Host-associated > Plants > Roots > Nodule | place: USA...
AAAAAAAAAAAAAAAAAAAAAACTTATTCATTATATTTCTAAACTATCACCCCAAAAAGCCATATCAGTCATTTTAACATGGGTTCTTTTTAAGATTAAATAAACGACGTCGTTTATCCTAACGTTAACGGGTTTGAAGTTGAAGCCGCGTCGATTTTAACGGGTTCAGCCGTTAAGAGCGAATGCGGCTTTCTGTTAATTTAATTCACCAATTCCATTTTTATTTTTTATTTTGGTATTTTGGGTTGTAATTTAATTTTTGCCTTATTGTTGTTGAGTTCGTTCAGTGTTCACCAACAGAAGCAGCTGAAGAAAAAGGTGACTGCACAGCAAAGGTACCGAATAAAGTCAAAAGGCGGAATGGTTTTCACTCTGATCAAACTGTGAAGGTAGTGCTCAATTTCTCTTTCATCGCTGTAGATAATTCAATTGCAGATCTCTGAAGATTCGATTTAGTGTGTGATAACGGAATCAAATAGAATCAATCTTCATTGGAATTTTAGGAATCGAGGAAGGAAGGGTTAGGGTAAGGGTTGAGAAGACATATAGAAGAAGTCAATTCAAATGCCGGAAGAGGATTTGGTTGACATCAAGTTTAGGTTGTACGATGGCTCCGACATCGGACCCTTTAGGTATTCATCCGCCGCCACCGTCGATATGCTTAAGCAGAGGATTGTCTCCGATTGGCCCAGAGGTCTCTCTCTCTCTCTCTTCACTTGCCTTCAAATCAATTTCAATTATTGTTCATCATAATTTTTACTTTTGTTTACTGATTCCTTTAGTTTTGATTGTTAATTTCTTAATCAGTCTTTGAGAACTCAAATTTTAATCGGATAGTCTGGTTTAAAGAGTTCAATCTATGCATGCATCTTTGGGTGTTCAAAATTCCGGGTTCCATCCGAGTGTGAACATATGTGACTGATTGTTGAAGTTTCAAAGGATGATTTATGGCTATGGATTGTTTGATTTTTGGCGTTCCGGGAAAAGTGTTAATTTATTTTATCTTAGAAATTGGCGAGTCCAGAATTTGTAGCTTTCTTTGAGAACTTTATGTGTTCATATATTTGGAAGACTGTGATTGGGTGTGTCAATTAAAATTTGAATTGTATTTCCCAAGTAAAGTAAAGGTTCATAACCTGTGTTTAAAAGTCCATAGATTGGACTGTCACTGTCATAGGTTCGTAACTTATGGTTATTTTATTATTATTATTATTGAAGTTGCAGAATTGGTTACTTTTTCTGTTGTCATATCTGTGCTAGTTTCATGAATTTGAAAGTGGGCTTATTGGGGTGTGAAGTCTGAAGAATGAGGACAAAATATTTTCACCCAATTTTTTTCATACAAGCATGCAGCACTTGGTTTTGCTAACTAGAGTAAAATATTATTGAACTGCTATGGTTATTCTATATGATGAAGCATACCCATTTTTTACCTTCCTCAATCACTTATTAAGTTAAGGATTTGGTTACCAATTCACATGTCAATATTGGTGAATGGTATTGCACAATTTTTTATGAAGGAATCTCTTGCACTGCTGAAATCAGTTATACCTCTGGAAGTTGCAAGTTATGTTGAAATATGGAATAAGTTTATTCTTGCAAAAGAATAAGTATCAAATTAAGAGGACCAAACCTGAACAAAGACCGGAGTATGGTTTTCCATGATGTAATAACCAGGTCCAAATACAGATTGGATCTGTAACTCTTGGATGAATCAGGCCAGAAGAGCATGGCTACCTGTGTAAGGAGTGGCTAAAACCAGGGTCCAAGGCTAGCAACTTCCAGAAAAGTATGTTGTAAGGAAATCTGAACTGGTCAGCTGTGAATGTGGTGGGATGCACTGTCATCCAGTAGGACATGAGACCGAGGGCACTGTATATAGCTAGTACATGTGGGTGTGCCGTTGGGAGGTTTTGCACAATTTCTGATGAAAACCGTCTGATTAGAACGGTGCCATTAGTCTGTTGAAAGGAGGCCATGATGGTGAACTAGAAATTGCATTAGTGACAGAGAGGAAAAGCACACACGAAAAGTGAACAGAACCACTAATGTTGATTGGAAAACACTATGGAAGCCTAAGTAGGAGGTAAAACTAGATTGTGGTTGTTGTAGTTGGTGCTCAACTTAACAGAAGTTTGTAGTTACTGGACAAAGTTCATATGGGAGAGTAGGACCAAACAAATTGAGCTCCTGATATATTGGAACTCAGATTCAGCAATTGAAACTGTGATGGAATTGGTCATGAAGGATGACATTGGTGTGATTCATTGTTGAAAATATTTGAAAAAGGTGTTAAAGAGAGAAATAGTTTATATCACATATGGTGAAAATGTTATGATTCAAAATTCTCACACTCCTATTTATTTATATTGATAATCAGGAACTTCAAGGATTAAAACATAAGAGTTTTGGAAGTAGTAAAAGTCCAACCCAACCTGATTTCTAACATATTAAGTCTCTTAGAAGAACCCCTATATTCCAACAAGTTGCATATAGGTCTTTGACTCCTTCTGGCTTTTGAGAGCAAATGCATTACGAGCTTTTCACCTTATTTCTGTATCATCCTGATTGTGAAAATATAAAATGATTGGGAGATGCTTAGATGAACTAAAGATTGCCAACATGAGTTTAGTCTTTAGCTCATTTTAATATCTTATTTAACTTTCTAGTTTGTTTGATATCATTTAATGTCATCGACCAAATCACAATATTTTTTGTAAAATACCAATCACAACATTAAGTTAAGAAGCACTACATTACAAAGTTGTAGTCAAACTCTTTGCAAGAAAAATTTTGGCTCTTCACTTGTTCAATTTAAAAGGAAGTTTGGTGACGTTTCCTGACTAAAACTAGGTGATTAATCATGAACATAATCGAGGCATGGACTTTTATATATGACAGCCTTTGTGGTGAATGTTATTATTTTATTTCTTGAACTATTCAGTCAACTTGTTATGATTATGCATTTGGGTTTGGGCCCTTTTCTACAACTTAATGAAGGTAGGTTATGACACATGTTCTCTCTTTTCTTTTCTTTATCTTTTGCTTTTCCCATTGTGTAGGTAAAACGGTTGTGCCAAAGTCAGCTAATGAAGTGAAATTGATTAATTCTGGTAAAATCTTGGAAAACAACAAGACTGTTGGTCAATGTAAAGTACCTTTTGGTGAAATTGCTGGGAGTGTTATAATAATGCATGTTGTTGTACAGCCATCTCTAGCTAAAACTAAAGCTGGTAAGTTCCGTGGACTTCTTGCTATAGAAAATATAAATATTTTTTGGTTAGTTTACTTTAAGTTGTTGCGATTCTTTACTTGGTATGAAAATTAAGTAGATCTCAATCAGAACCAATTTCCACGAGTTTGAGCTAGATCTGCATAATGACATTTTGGATTGGAACATCTCATTCTCATGTAACTGAAATAAATGAGTAAGAACTGAGGGACATTTGTTGCTTAATTAGGTTGACCAGTTTTTCCCATTAGAGATTAGTATTTGAAAATTATATTGATGATTGAACTGGTGAAAGAAAGCACTTCTTAATGATTTGTTGGATCAGCAGTAACAAAAATGTGATCAAATATGTGGGAGTTATATATTTTTAATTTTATTCATTCAGAATTATTTTAATTAAATAAATGCCAAATCAAAATGCATATAAGTTCACTACACACACACACACACAACTGGTTCTTCATTACTGGCTTTTTCAATAATTTTGATACAAACTATAGGATTTAATTGCTTTGAGTAGCTAAATAAGCTGTATAATTATTTTTGGAAACTAAAAACCAGTGGGTATAGGCTTGTGGATGGTCAGCTTTTGATATTTTTGCTGACATATTTAACTTTTTCTTTCATGTATTGAGCACTGGTTTTAGGTCCGATTAGCTAGCACCATTTAATGTAGAGAGATTCTTGCCTTCAAATTGGCACATTTGTAGACTAGACCAATAGGTAGTTTGGCATATATTCGTTTCAAATGTAAAGTCATTCATTGTTATAGTTATTTGGAAAAGAATGCGTTTCTAGACTTAATACTTTCAGTCCAGTGTTATATTTGTACTTTCATTATGATGAATTTAGTCTTCAGACTCAAAAAATGTGAATTTAATGTCTCCTAACTTAAAAAAAAAAAAAAAACATGATGGATTCTTAGAAAGGAAGTACTAAATCCGCATTTTTTTTTTAAGTTTGAGAATCAAATGAATTGATATGAAAGTACAAGAACCAAACATATTTTGGAGAATAGATGTTTTCCTTTCCTCATGTAATTCTTACAAAATTTGGACCCCATAATTGGATAGTGAGAATATATGCAGTCGACCTTGTGAAGGTACATACGGAATACAAATCAAACTGCTCCCCAGCTTTTCTTAAAAAAAAATGTCTATCATGTCAATTTGTTTTGTTCCATCGTGCTGAATAGAATTATGAGCTATGTTGATTGTTCACTTGTTATCACAATAGAGCAGCTTCACAAGTCCATTCGATTTAATTTTCATGTCTTCTAAGATAATTTTCGGCCAAAGCTATTCAAAAATATCTCATGTCATAGCTCAAAATTTGGATTTAATACTAAGATCAAGCTACAACGTTTTGTTTTTCTTACTTCTATACAATTTACTAAGTTTCCTCTCAGAAAGGTGCATTATCCAGTAGTGGATCTCCTATCACTTAATGACTCAATAAAGTCAGCATCAGTATAGGCTTCAACAATTGTATGTCGATTTATTTTTTATAAAATTCCTCTTCATAGTATCATGTTAAGGTTTTGCAAAATTCTGTAAGTAGACTTCTCTTGGACAATGTATAAACTAACTAACCAAACTAACAACAAATGCAATCTTTGGCCTTGTACAAGGCAAGTATACTAATTTTCCTTATCAACCTCTACACCATCATCTGCATAACACAATTTGAAGTTCGAATCCATGGGAGTACTTATATGTTTACAGGCTTCCCTACCTGTCTCCGTAAGAAAATTGGTGACATATTTTTGTTCAGATATGATAACACCTTTGGAGCTGTCCACTTCAGTCTCGAAAAAGTATTTCCACTTCTCTATGTTTTTATCTTAAACTCCTTTGCTAGATGTTGACTAAAGTTATTGTTCCTTCCAATCATTACCAGTAACAATAAAGTCATCTACATACACTAACAAGACAATCACTCCCCTTGAATGAGTGTCCATGAAGAAAGTGTGATCCCTATGGTTTTGTTTTGTTCCAGAGACTACCATGGCTTTAGTAAATCTCCTAAACCATATCCGAGGAGATTTTTTATACCCATATACAAAATTGGCAGGAGCTTCGCATTCTAGGGGGACCTTTATATAGATTTCTTCCTTGAGCTTCCCATATAAGAAACCATAATTTGTAGCAGGAGGTAGTATTATTTGAGTGAAATCTTAGCAACCAATCTTGATTCATCTCTCTTGGTCAATCCATTTGCGTTATACTTTACTGTACACACTCATTCACAACCAACTGACTGCTTTCCTTCTGGCAAAGACCAATTCCATTCCTTTTTTGTCTCCGATGCCTCCATCTCTATATCCATTGCCAACGTCCATTTTTTGTCTGCTATTTCCTCAAAAACATTAGTGAGAATTGAGTGAGTTTGAGTTTGCAATAAATGTTTTATGGGTGGGAGATAAATTATGAAATGAGACTTAATTTGAGAGAGGATAGAGTGGCTTCTTAGTGCTTTTTTTGGTTCCTTTCTGCAGGGAAATGGAAAATAAAGATCATCTTCTACCAATTGAATTTCTGTTGAAAGTTTGAATGATTCTTTTTTTTTTTGTAAAATAGGAAGGTTGGAATTTGTTACCTCATGTGAAGGAGTTGTTTTGGGCTCTAATTTGTTGAACTAGGAGTGACCTTCAGTCTTCTTTCATATGCAATTTGTTTTTCAAATATTTTATCAACTTTAGGATCATTTTCAGTTGATGGGGAAGGAAGAGATGTTTGTTTTTACTTAGGCACCAAAATTGTAAACTCAAGGCTAGGAAGGACAAGAGCTTTAAATGAGTTTTCTTATCATCTTGCAAATTCCCCTCGAGAAAAGGTTGTTTGAAAAAACCTTGATCTTCGAGAAGGTTTCATTTTGAGACAAAAGAAATTTGAAGGAGGATGTTAACATTTACATCCCTTATGACTGGAGGAGTGGACAACAAAGACATTATAGGACTCTAGGATCATGTCTTCCCGTACCTTGACTATGAATGTGAACAAAAGAGGAACTCGTAGACCTTTGGTGTAAGATTATTAGTAGTGGGTAAATTAGGATAGAAAAAAGGAATTTACATATGACTCTTGAATTCAGAGATTATGGAGTGTAATCTGTTAATGAAATCTGTTGTCGCGAGATTACCTTTTTTCTCCCCAAACAATTTTGAAACAGTTTTTGGAGCAATAGTACTCTATTTTGAACAAACAGATGCCCATTTTTTTCATTCAGCAGTTCCATTTCGTTGAGACATTTTAACACAAATTCATGAATTATACTCTCTTTTGACAAAATTTTGTAATGACATCATTAATATTCTTTTCCATTATCACACCAATATGGAAAAACCAAACTGATTTTGATTGTGGAGAAATTGGAAAATAGTTACTTGGGACTTGTGTTTAAGAAGAAAAGTCCAAGTAACTCAAGTGAAATCATCAATAAAGATTATGAGTTATGGATAAAAACGGACAAACTTATTGCAAGACTGGCTATCAAACACAAGCTCAAAACTCTATCAGAAAAGAGATTGCAAACAAACCCTTAGAAGATAAACAAAGGATGAAACAAGATTGGAATCAACACGCAAAAGCAACATGGTTCAACTAACGTGTTAACAAAGTTCAATTTACGTCCTCGACAGAATTCAATATCATAGGGATTACACCTTAAAATTTCTCTCTTACAATGACCTCTAGGTCAAATCACTTTACACAATGAAAACATTTGAACAACAACTCTTAGTTTTAATTATCATTACAGGTCCCTCCCTATACATAGTACATAACTCCCATAACTAACTTCCCCAAAATATAACTAAACAAGTCGAGAAGACACGTGAACCGTGCTTCCCGCTTCTCAGCTGAAATGCCACTTTTAGGCAATTGTTCTTGATGATATTAGTCTCAGTAGAAGCTAAAAGACTTGTTAAGAAAATGGACTTTAAGACTAATTCAACTTTATAAATTTGAGTTAGGAAGGTAAAGTTTGCATCATCTTATATACTATAATTTAGTCTTATCTGTAGGGAATGAAAACCCTTCAACACACCCCTTCACACTTAGGATTGGACATCTCGAGTGTGAGATTAGGGGGAACCCGATAGCAGGTGACATGAGACCTAATAAACTTGACTAGGATAGGCTATGAATGACTGTGATATCATGTTAAGAAAGTGAATTTTAAGTCTAACTCAACCTTAGAAAACTAATGTAAGATATTATATATTATAATTTGGCCTCACCTCTAGTCAATATGGGTTTTTCAACATATTAGGAAGTATAATTTAAACTTAACTTAATCTCACAAAATTTGTTTGTAAGGTGAGATTTGCACCCCACTTATATGTTATGATTTATCTATATCTCTAATCGATGTAGGATCTTCAATACATTCTCTCATGCCAAGGAATGAACATCTTGAGTGTGGGATTAGATATTTGCATGTAGTTTAACAAGTGTTCAAGAGTTGGTATCAAAGTCATTGAGATTCTATCCTAGTGAAATTCATTGGGTTATTGTTTCACCTCTATTAGGCTCTTGTTGGACCATCCGCAAATTCTAATCCCACGTTTCAAGATGTTCATTCTTCGGCATGAGGGGTAATGTTAGAGATCTCACATCAACTAGAGATATCATCAAATCGTGATATATAAGTGGAGTGCAAACCATACTTTACAAACCTATTTTGTGAGATTGAATTAAGCTTAAAGTCCACTTTCTAAGATGTTTAAATGTTTTACTTATACTTGCTGTCAAATATATTGGAAGACACATCTTCTACTAGACAATCTGATGAACTTAGACAACCTAGAAACCTTGACAAATTTTACTAAACTAATCTCTGGATAAAAAACATTAAGCCCTCACACATTTGGAATAGGAGACTGATTTAAAACATCACTTTACACACTCTGCTTTTAGATAAAATAGAAAGGAGATGTACTTTCCTTGTTACTTAATGGAAATGGTATGCGCTTATGCTTTACAATTTCACTCACATCGCATTAACAACTTTCAACGTTTAACTCTAAAAGCAAATATGGAAACATGTCCTTGATGGTTTCAAGAAAGGGTGTCCTAATCGAGAATGAAAAGGGAAAATTTTCTCCATTTCAACAATTTAGACTCTGCAATGGGCTATTCCTTTCTCTAGTGAGTCCAATTGTTCTCTCTAAACCCTTGTTCTGAAAAAGACAACAATGATTATGAAATATGACCGTACAAGATAGGTCTTATCTAAATTTTTGTGTGGAAACAAGGTTCTGTGGCATGAAAAACCTTTTTCATAAAGTTTTGAAAGAAATTATTTAATATTTCTTATACATCTGGTGTTACAAGAGTGTCATCTGTAGTTGCAATTAGTTTATTTCTAGGACAAGGAGAGAATATGTTTAGGGAGTCATATGATCTGTGATTCAGGAATCAAGTATCCAAAAAGACGGAAAAATGTTTGAGACATTTTACCAAATGAAAGTGGAAACATACTTGAATATACCAAACACAAGTAGTTTAATTTTTCATACTTAATCAAAGAAGACTTGGAGCAATAAACCCCTAAACAGAATCGCATGAAAGTTGTCAGGAAGAAGGTTGCTGGAAAAGTAGTCAGAAAATTAATACAGATACTTATCAGACAGTAACTGGAAAGTTGCCTGCAAGTCACAGAAAAAGTGACATTGTCAGAAAAGCTGACAGTCACCGGAAAATTCTGACAGCTTCGAGAGCCCAATCGAACTTGCTGAACAACTTGTTGCGGAAGCTAAACCCCCCTTAGATCAGGACTTGCAGATTGACTCATTAAGAGAATAAATAACTATTACTATTCTGAATAGAACAACTAAAACATCACAACTTATTGTACATTAAATTATGCTAAGCATAACTGAATTTCTTGAAAAAATAATGAACATTAAATGCTTTTATTTCCCACAAATACCATTACTGCATTGCTCGCATCAATTAATATAGTTTACAATTACTGCATGTATCCATCAATGTAGCTTACTATTACTGCATGTATCCATCAATGTAGCTTACCATTACTGCATTGATTCACATGGGGAAGGTAACTGCACGAACAATCCCGTTTGAGGCATGTTTTCCCTAACTCCTGTACAAAATATGCTTGAACGATTGAGTATAGTTGCTTACAGCTATTAGGACACTGGTATTATGATTTTTTTTAATAAAATTTATTTTTTGAACATTTAAAAAAGTCAACATAAGATATAACGTAGAATATTAAAAATAACGTCTTAGTAATATCATAAAAAAGTTGTAAAGATCAGTAAGTTTTAGAAAGATGAATACATTTTTCTTGAAATCTTCGTTATTCTGAAGAGACAGAAGTACTTATATTGTGAAATAATGAACTTTTGTTTTATTGTTTTGTGAAGCTTGATATTATAAGATGGTGGATATACAAATCATAATTATGAAATTAGATCTTATTATTTTACGTGTTCGTGCGTGGTGGCTATTTAGTTGTCTTGTATTTCTGAGATTAGTCAAGTCAATTATTTCTTTTAGATCCCAAGAGCTGTAATTTTATTTTTTTCTGGTAGATGTTAATAATACGACATAGTAATAATTGCCAAAGGAGACCCAGCTTCGAAGATTGTGTTTTTTGTTTGCACCAATTATTCTTTAGCTTTGATTTGAAAGTTGAATAAACGTAACAGTTTGATTGTTGCATTTCTCTTTTTCCTTAACAGAAAAGAAGGTTGATGATTCGCCCAAGAAGGTTGTCTGTTCTTGTTCCATATTATGAAGACAGTCTGTGTCCTTATACATCATCAATGACTCGTGAATTGTAGAAATCGTGTGCCTGAACAAACCTATTTCAGCATTCCTGTGTAAAGTACGTATACGGGCAACTATATATCCATAGAAAAGTTTGTGTTAATGACGACTTCCGAAGATGCTGTCATTCTTTTATTACAAATTCTACAGCCTTGACATTGTAACCATTGATTGGTACTGTTGTGCATCAAGTTGTTGTTTTCAATTTCCAATGACCTGCGTGATATCTTATGTATCCCAGAGTGCCTAAGCACTTGTGCAGTCTTTACATTCTCATTCTATTTCTCTTCACATCACATGGATAATTCACTCACACCTCTGTTTCCAGGTTTAAAGTATTTCAATTAACTAAAACCTGGGAATGAATCTCTCTATAAACCTCCCTATCGTACTATAGTGATAAAAATAACTTAAATTCTTATATTTTAGAATATGTTTTTCGAAATGTATTATATAAAGTTTTTGGTTTATACGTGTTCTAGAAGTGTTTTAGACAATCTTTTAGATAAGGATTTTGGATATTATTTGGAGTTGGCTTTTAAATATTTTAAATTGAGTATTTCAGAACACCTCAAAATTATGCATTTCATTATGAAAATTTTTTTTAGTATAATTCAAAATACACTTCACGATTAGTGTTCCGGAACACAACTTTGAAACATTTCATAATGGTATTTTGGAGAGTAGACATGTCAAAGTGAGTCAACCCGGCTCACACGGGTTGGTTCACCACGAGTCAGGTTGAAAATGAGTGAACCTAATCTTGCTCACTTTTTAGTGAGCTAGAAATTTTGTAACCCGGCTCAACCCACCACGGGTTGGTGGGTTAAGTGGATTGGCTCACCAACCCACCTAAAATTTTTTTTTTTTAGTATTCAACTATTTAAATAAATTTTTAAGTAACCCTTGAAATAACAATCATAGTAAAATAAAAAATCAATGTTTTGATCATGTTTATCACCAATATATGAAGAATTATTTTCAACAAAGTATCCATTAGTCTAAGAAAGCATGACTAATATTACAAATTTTCTGTCATGCTATTCAACAAAATATAAATAAAAAAACTATACATTTTTTTCATGCTAATTTAGAAAAAATTGTTTATAAGACGGTTACTTGAGTAATTTACTATAAAGATTATAGTTAAAGATTAAAGTATCAACATATATA
>Ga0209589_1012824_pt1 | contig 11205 bp, 3 predicted proteins | sample CowpeawhiteBW_FD_187525 | JGI IMG/M metagenome (GOLD analysis project Ga0209589, IMG submission 187525) | Root nodule microbial communities of legume samples collected from California USA - Cow pea white BW (SPAdes) (version 2) | ecosystem: Host-associated > Plants > Roots > Nodule | place: USA...
TTTGTGCTAGAACGAAATTAGCCTTGCACACACCATAGTTAGCTCTTTTGTCTCTCATTTTTTGTAACCTTATTTGACCTAGTTTCTAGAAGCTAGGGTTAGGTTTTGTAGAGACATCCTTAGGTATTTTTTATTTGCTTAGAGGCCCCTAAACTCTTCTATATAAGGGGTGCTCCTAGACATGTAAAAGGGTTGAACATTTTGAAGTAAAAGCACTATTGTGTCTCAACCATTTGTGAGAGTTTCCTCCCTTGGGAGTGAATACTTTTAAGTCTTATCTTACATAGCAAGTGGCAGCACACATTCACTCATCTTCAAGGTTGTCATGGCTTCTAGCCTAGCCTTGTATTGGCGTGCTTCTCACATTTGTACCATTTCTTTCCTTTCCAGTGGGGATTTCACTTAGCTTTCTTAATCAACTCACACCATATTCAATAATCTTAAAAAGGAACAAGACAATCCTTCATCAACAAACAACCCATATGAGTGCCCATGCCAACTAGTTCAAAATAATTTCATAAGGTTTTGAAAGGAATGGCTTTATTTTCATGTTTAAGCACACTTTAAGCAAAACAGTATCAACAAACAAAAAGAAATGAGGACAAACATCCTCCCATAGTATTGTTAAAAGGTAAAGGTAACTCGGACTTCCAAAAGTAAAGCTTAATAATTAAAAGCACTGTATGGAGACAGTCCCTAATTGAAGCAACCATGGTATTTGCTAGAAAGGATTTTCAACAGTGAACAGACACGCTTAAAATGATGAAAAACAATTTTCTACTTTACTGTAGTTCAACAATTCACTATAGAATTTTTTTTAATTGAAATGGTCCTAGAACATTAAGAAAATTCATTTATAGAAAACAAATATATTGTTGTAAATTAAAGTGTTGATGAATACAGCACATACAATTTTGTACAATTCAGAGTATAATGCAGCAACTATTTAATAGGAAAGACGCACAACACATAAATAAGAAAGATAAATAAAAACATTGCATCAGGAAATAATCATCTTGTTTTGTGCTACATCTCTTTTAAGCATTGATTAGTTTTAGAATGAGGTTGAAACAGAGTAAACTGGAAATCCAATTAATAGTTTAACCAATAGTTTAACCATTGAAATGGAAAGAACGATGCAGAATTGAAAGTAGAGAAAGATGATGAAATCGAAAGCATGTAGAATAATGACGAAATCGAAAGAACAATGTTTATTACCTTATTTCAAGGAGAACGATTGATGAACTCGAAAGAGCAAACGTCTTCCTCCTAGGGCACGAGCCACAACTATTGTAGGGAGATAAAATTAGAGAGACCACCGAAATCGAAAGTTAGCAAGCATGAAATCACTAATGTGTTTACCACAAAGAGGCACGAGCATTGATTTTAGGGAGAACGATGAAATCAAAAGCTTCCTTCTAGAGCACGAGCCACGACTGCTTCAAGGAGATGAAATAAAAAAAATGAAAATGAAAATGAAAGCATCAATGCTGAAATGAGGGAGACGAGGGTACGCACAATCTTACTTCTTCTTTGAGAATATGTGCTATGGAGAAAGTACGGAGAAACTGCTACAAAGGTAACATGAGAAATGGAGAAAGAGAAAGAGACCACGAAAAAAAGCCCTTCAAAAATTATGAAAAAGAGAGAAAAATAAAAGGGTAACGATAATTTTACTGGGGTTTGTTAAAAAAACCCCTTCTACTTACTGAAGGTTTTTAAAACCCCTACTATGTATATCTTTTGCTTAAGGTTATTATAACCCCTAGTAATAAATCCCCGGTAAAATTAGATATTTTCGTAGTGATATAGAAATGAAAGTCTATTAACATTACAATGTTCTAAGTGTATACATGTGAAGATTATTGTTTTGCTCATATAAAAAACTGTTAAATATGTTTGTAGTCCTTAAACTTGGACGCAGAATTGGAATTTGTCTCTGTCTCAAACTTTGATATATTGTAGTCCCCAAAACTATAAGAAATGAATATAGTCCTCTTAACCCAACAACGCTAAATTGTTTTTACATCTTAAATGACATTCCAGATTTGCATTTGAGCTTAAACATGTCAAATTGTATAAACAACTCAAACGTCAGGCTAAAAAATCATTTGACACATAAAAAAAATTAACGTAGTTGAGTTAGGAGTATATGAATTCATTTTTATATTTTGAGGACCGAAGTGTATCAAAGTTTGAGATATGGACGTATTTCAATTTCACATCAAAGTTTAGGAACTAAAAACATATTTAACCTTATAAAAAAATATTAGAAAAAATAACATAAATTCTAATTAAAGCTGACTTGTACTTTATAAAAAATTAAAGAAAATAAATTTTGACATATGGCCAGATTGAGCCACAAGTCAAACAAATTTTTGTCTCCTCCTTAAAATAAGTCCATTAAGGACAATTTCTGAAATAAGTGTGGGGGAGACAAATCGTAGTTAGGATTTCCTTGTTTTCAATATAACATATTGACATTGGATTTTTAGGATTTGATTCGGTAATTGGGATGATTATAATTCTGGAAAAATAGAAGTCTTGTTGATATGAGTGGTTTGTTTCTATGATTTGCTAATTTAGTTGATTTGAGAAATTACTTGATCAAATCTTTTCTAAAAGAGTTTGACCTTGTGAGTTTTGAGCCTTAATGTAAAGGATGGACTGCCATGTGTCATTCCTATTTTTCTTGAGTGACTTGCTCATGTTTTGTTTATACTCAAATATTTAGCTTGATTCTTTTTGTTTTTCATCTTTTAGGTAAATATGCATGATTTGATATGATTGAGGCAATTATTGTATCTAGCTGCTTGGCCAAAATAGTCCACCATGATATTAATCCATTGGTAGCCCCTTTGAGCTTTAAACCTCTTCTTCTTAAGCCCATTGTAAATCCTTAAAAAGAAAGGACCTAGTGGATTATGTTAGGAATGGTTAAGGAATAAAGTGTGTGGGTGAGTACCTCACCCACAAATTAATAAAAATGGCAAAAAGGAAGAAAAAAAAATGATGAAAGAGTTTTGAAAAAAAAAAGAAGTAGAAAAATGATTCTTTTGTCAAAAAGAGCATAAAAAGAAAAAAAATGGTTGTTTTTGAATTTTAAATCCCCAAAAATCCTATAATTTTTCCTACCTTTTCCATGGCCCCATTATAACCTGTAAAAGGTCCTCATGACCTTTAAATGCATGTTTTCTGGAAGTTTGTGAATATTAGAGTCTTGTTAAATGTCTTGAGTGTTTACTTACATGAGTTTTTGAGTGAAAACACAAGCCAAAACACTTGAGCAAATATTTGTGAGAAAATACACATTTTTACTTGAGTGATCTCTTTCATATTTGATTTTCTTGTAAATTCAAAAGATTAACTCATATGTGAAAAATAAAACTTTTCCATTTGTATATACATGATAACTTGATTTCTAGAAGATTGATGTATTCCAGTGATGTTCATTTCTTTGGTCCATTGTTGATATGCAATAAAAGAACCTAGAACAAAGTTTTGAAATTATTTAATTTTACCCAGAAGTGCAAAAGGATAAGTGTGGGGATGATGAGTTCATATTTTTTTTCCCTCATTTAATGTTTAATTCTGGATTTTTATTGGATTTCGGTTCTTAAAAGATTGATTTAATTGGGATTTCGTATAATTGAGTTTGTTGAGCATGAAATACAAAAACATGATAAAAATAGCTTTTTAGTTGCATAAATGTTCTTTGGATATTTTGAGATGTGTTAGCGCAGCTGCAACTAAGTTGAGTGCATGGACGTGTGGAAATAAATTGCTTAAAGCTTAATGACACCTTAAAGATAAATCCAAGAATAAGAAATTATCAAAATCACAAAAATCCAAGCCAAGCATTGCATGTAGATGGCAAGAAAAGCTTGAAAAAGTGAAGAAGTTTGGCTAAACCAAGAAGAGAGCAACAAAAAGTTGGACCTTGCAATTTTCTTAATCTTTATGATAGAAGATAATTTGAAAAAAAAAATCTTTAGATATTTTATTTGATATTTTTAAATAATCATCTTATTTAATTATATCATAAAGTATCAAAAGATAATAACTATCAAATCTTTTTAAATATGACAAGATCTTCTTAAATCTTTTTAGATCCACAACAAACAAATATATCTTGATGATATTGGATTGTTTAGAAGATAATTTGAGGAGGTGGAAAAGGGATAATTTGGAAAATTAATACAAATATTAGTTGGTGATAATTTATCATATATCTTTGAGTAATTAATTTATTTAATTATATTAGATATTGATATTATCAACCAACTATATTTGTCAAATAGTCTACATCTCTCCAAATATTTTTAAATATTTATCTTTATCTTTATTTTAAAAGATATTTGAGAGATGTTAGCAACAGAAAAGCTCAGTCCAAGTCCTATATAAAGAGACCAAGGGAAAGCAGAAAAGGGAAGCTCGGCACATCGGAATTTAGGAACCCTTAGGGGGGGACTAATTTCTTTCTCTCTCCTTTCTTCTTCTATTTTTATTTTATTTTGTGTTTCATGGAGTGCTAAATTTTTGGGTTGATTCCATTATAATTTCATTATGGATTTTGGGGTTATAATGAAATAATTCCTTTGTTCTTTTCATTATTGTTAAGGTTTTAATTCATCTATGTCTTTTATCCTTGAATCACGTGAAAAGTAGTTGTTTTTACATCATAGCGAATTAGTGAGATGTTTTAATCTATATGCATATCAATCATATGAGTTTAAGGGTTTTTAATTTGAATTGAGAATTTACTTTGATTAAATTTAGAAATTTTCATGTGATTGAATGAGTTATTGCCAATGATGGAGAATGTACTTTGATCAGAGGTGAAAACTTTAACTGGAATTAATCAAGAATGTACTTTGATTAATTAGCTTTTTACATGATTTTAGAGGTAAAAGAATGGACATGATTAAGGATAGTAATTGTACTACACCTAGGCTGCTCAACAAAACACACCAACACTTCTCATCTCATCCTTTGTTGCTATAGATACACCGACAAAGGTTGGGGGACTGGTATACTACACCTAGGCGGCTTAGTCCGACTATAGCCATAAGACCCGTACACATAGCTGCCAAGGATGCAAATGATCAACATACATATGCCAAGCAAATGAAAGTAACTAGCCTAAATCGCTATAAGAGCAGCCCGTCTAGGCCACTAAATAAGTAGTCGGCCTAAGCCGGTATCTTAAAGAAACTAAACAAGAACTTAGCATAGCGCTACCAGCAAAACCCCTAAGGCCTGCGATAGTCGTGCTGAGTGACCTAGACTAAGGCCCAGGCCCACCTAAGGCCCAAACAGAGGTCCGGCCCATGACGTGGCCAGACGTAATTAATAACCTATAAATATGCATGCACCCCAGCAATTAAAGGTACGCATTCATTTCTCCCTTAATTACGAGATTTGACTTTCTGAGAGTTCTTTGCTGACTTGAGCGTCGAAGTCTCTTCCGCAGGTAACCCCTCTCGGGTCCAAACCGGTCCACACCAAGATACCCACATATGACATATAGCAGCCGGGAGGAAGCCTACTGAGGAGACTGCAGATTGAGGTAAGGTAACGTTTGTGTCTAACATATCTTATTTGTTCTTCGCAGGAACAGTAACATTTAATTGAGAACATACTTTGGTTAAATTTATTATGATTAATCTACAAAGTTCTTACTTTTGATTGAGAATTTACTTTGGTTAATAGTGAGAACACTAAAAAATTAATTGAGAATTTACATTGATTAATTTGCAAATCTACAAGAATAATTAATTAAGGAATAATCTTTAGATAACCGATGATGAATCTATTTTGAAAAAGCAGTGGAATCAATCTATTTTTCTTTATCATTGTTTTTTTTATCTTTTTATCTTTTGAAAATTTTATTTCTTTATTCCTTATTTTATTTGATTAACCATTTTGTATAGTTTTTATAAGAACTAATTTGTTAAAAATCAATTATGTGTTCATTGGGAGACGACTTATGTAACATCCCGACCGGATATTACGAGTTTAAATAATAAAATAAAATATAAAAATAAAATCACATTTATTATAAATCCATTTCCCAAAAACGCGAGAAATTTCAAATAATTTATTTCATAATAAAAATAACTCTAAGTTCAAATCTTCTCAAAATTCAATAAAATACCAAAACAGTTTCACAATAGTTTACAACTTTATTCCAAAACAATAAATAATAAAACTTTATAAAACTATTCCCATGAGTTTTCCCTGGTTCGCTGCTAAGCCTCACCAGATCCACATGCAACATCATCTACTCTCGTGTATCGCGTACACGATCATCGCCAAACATAAGCAGATAAGGTGAGCTAACAAAATAAACATATATATATATATGTGTGTGTGTGTGTGTGTGTGGCACAATTATATATATCACACTAACACACCAAAGGAATATTTTCTTTGATTCCATACCACATGGCCACAACCATGTCATTTGTGTTCTACGTCTTCTAGCGAGTACCTCAAGATTTCTTGTTGCCATACCTATCAGCCACAACTGATAGAGCACGTGCGAGAAACCATGCTACGAATCACACACCGTAACGCTAGGTGGAGTTCCCAAATATGAACATAGTTCGCAACGTCTCAAGACTACCAAACTCGTCAGCTAACTACTGAGGAGTGTAATCTATCTAGACCCATCCGTACTGGCCACAACCAGCACACTTACATCGAGCAACACTCGCCAACCCGAGCTTAACTCAAGGGTTCCTCATGTTCATTCGCCATCCCGAGCTCAACTCGAGAGATGTCATTTCGAGCTCAACTCGAGGAATGCCACGTGCTTAACCCCTATCCCGAGCTCAACTTAAGGGATACGTTCTGAGCCATAACTCAAGGAACACTGACAATTCGACCTTTAAGGTATCCTAAAAACCTTGTAGATCATGCAAACAATACCAGCAAAACCAATTATGCTGCAGCAAAATCGCCTGGCGCTACTCACAAGGCGCCAGGCGCAATGGCGGGGACACGTACCGTTAGGCACCTCGCACCTTAGATGCCTCTGACCTTGCAGGTGTCGCCTGGTGGGACGATTCCTACCGCCAGGCGCCACATGTCCAGTTCCATTTTGTATTGGTCATTATCGCCTGACGATCTAACACTTCTGCCAGGCGTCGTATTAGTACTTGCGTTGTACTAGTCTAAAGTCATTCAAACTTGGCTCTATTCCTCATTCCAGACTTCCAAGCTCACCATAAGTTATTACAACTTATTTATATCACTCCTCAAGTGACTAACTCCTTATCAAAGCTCCTACTTCCATTTAATTGCAACACCCCAATATGCTAAAAGTAGGCTTCTCTTGAGTTGACCCTACTCATAGGTTCTATGCCACAATCAACTCATTTTCCAAGTACTAGCTTTGTCTCTAAATTTCCCATTCACACTTACCTAAGAGGTCTACCAACACTTCCCTCATAAGTATGAACCAATTGAAAGAGTAAGTCCTATTTTTGAGCCTGCTTCACAAAGCTTGACTAGACCCATAATTTGCACTCTACCACATTCTATGTAAGCCAAGTCTTAGAGTAACCCATACCACATCAGATCAGACAACAATTTTTCTCAGTTCTTATTCCCTAACATGATCTATACCTCCCTCTATTTTCTTTGTCACTACACCCATCAAATCTAAGTCCTAACCAATTACTTAAATTCATGCCTTGGGTATTATTATTATCCATTCAAAATATCAATCAAAACCCCTCGTTCTATTATGCTCGAGACTGGAATAGAGTCTGATTCCTCCCTGCATCCAGCAGCCACACAATTCTCCAAAGTATGCAACGGCGCCTAGCAGCACACAGCCTACCGCTAGGTAGTGCAACCAAATTCTGGAAAACCAAAATTCCTCCCTGCACCTACAGTGTTATCAGACTTGTATTTCTAACCCTTTTTATTTCTTTGTAATAATGTTGTTGGGTCAATGTTAGTCATTCTTCAACTTGCCAGTTCATAACGTGCAGGGCCCAACAAATTCAATATGGTCCTTCTACTTGCACTATCTTCTCACCGGCCAAGATAGAACTAAGCAAGCCAACCTTTTCAACACCCTATATCTTCTCATACATCTGGAGTTGTAATGGGCCAATAATCTTATGCAACTCGATTACACCAAAACCATGACCCAATAGTGCTTGAGCGTTTTCCAACAACAACCTGAGTGTCTTCCTTGTAACACCCCCGCTAGGATGATAATAAAAAAAAAATTATCTCTCACTTATAGCAAAAATATAAGAAATATACATTGTGATGCCATTGGCTAACAATAAAAAAACATCTTCGTTCATTAAGTACTAAAAAAGTACATATCTTGTAGTTACAAAATTATAAAATTGTGAAACTAAAAATGGAAAAGAAACTTCATTAAAAGGATTGACTAATATAACTACTCCTACAATTGTTCACACCACTCTCACAAGAGTAAAGCTCACAAAAGCACACCAAGGTGTCTCTCAAATTCAATATTAATCAACCATTTTCATATGATCTAGAGGTTATGGCGGAACTTTAACAAAAACTTCAGGAGTGCCAAATTAGATTTTTCATACATAAATTTTTTTTTAATTAAAAAGAAATCTTCATTTCGTGTACTCAAAATAAACACACACAATAGTAAAATCTAAGAAAATATGACTATCATTAATTATCATATCATAAAATAACGATAATTATCACTAAATATAAAAAAAACACCTAATATAAAGTAAATTGAAGTATATGAAGTAATCTGTGAAATAAGTTATGGATAATAATATCAAAATAAATTATTTTAAAATTTAATATAATAAGATATAAAAATAATTTTAAAATATATATAAAAAATAAAATGAGAAAAGTTTGGGGGAGTCGTGGCTCCCCTATGTCATAATCAAGATCTATTTTCGACTACATGCTCCCATAAATAAGCATGGTTAGGGACCTCTTAGCAAATACAAAATGTTATGTTCTAGAAACTAGGCCAACCTAGGTAGCCCATGCTCTCTTCTTTGCTCTCCAAGAGTGCCCAAGCCATATAGAAGGTCAACAAAAGTCTCCCTTGCTCTCCAAGGCTCTTTCACACGTTTTTTACCATCTAAAAGGTCAACCAAACTCCTTTTCTCTTCAAATGCATTCCCACACGTTGGGCCAAGCTCAAAGGCTCTTCTTGATCCATCTAAGTGTGCTTGTTAGCAAAATAAGGGTGTCCAAGAGTAACCCTACAAAAACAAATGAGTAATTTATGAGTCTAGAATTTATTCTAAGACAAAAAGAAGAAAAACTAAACCAAATAAAAGAAAGAAGGTGAAAAAACTTTCCTCCTAAAAAACTTATTTTCCTTAAGCATGTGTCTCCATTCTTTGTAGGGGTTAGGGGCTCATCATCCTCCCTTTCTTGATTGAATTTAACTTCACGTGAGGAAGTAATGTCTCCTTCCTCCCATGGCATCTCATCCATCCCTAACTTTGAAAAAACTATCATTTCTCCCTTTATAAGTCTGTCTTTGTCCCTCATTTTTGGTTTGGAAAGGTAAGAGAGAATGAGAAGAAGAATGACCAACTTGCTTTGGGACTCTCTTTTTATGGCAAGTAACACTTTGGTGGAAGCTTGCTCTTTTTCTTTCTTTTCTTCTTTTTATCTTTTCTTTTTCATTTTATTTTGGTCCTCATTAACCTCTAGAGAGGATAGAGGTGCTAAAGTGATCTTTCTCCCATGAAAGTGAAAAGAAAACTTGTTGGTATGAAGGTGTGTTTATCAAATTGTCATGGCCTACCAAATCATAAATGTGTGGCTCCCATGGGGACAACATCACAAAGCACCACTTTATCCATGTAGTTTCCTATGAAGAAGTTAATTAGGACTTGTTTATTGACATCTATTTCTCTGTTCTTACTTATCAAGTAACCTTGTAGGGTTTGGCATGCGGAATGGCTTATAACCAAGCTTTTCAACAACCCTTGTGCTAACCACATTTGCATTACTTCCTTCATATTTCATTATATTATAAATTGCATCCCTTTTATAGGATGAATTACGTAAGATCCTCTAAATTTCACAATGAGAAATCTCTTTTTCTATTAAATTTATATATATCATTATATTATAAAGTTCATCCTTTTATCAGATGAATTAAGCAAGATCCTCTTAATTTCACATTAATTTTCAAAATAGTCTTTAATACCCACTATCATTACGTTTAATTTCTATTATATGAATGCTTATTTTATATATTTAATTAAAAGATAAAAAATACAAAGAAAACTTAAAAGATCCTTCGATGTCAATCATTCCCTCATATCTTTTTCTTGATGTGCTTGTTCCATTTGATCAAACCTATCATGGAGATGTCATTTTGTTGTTTCATTAGTCTCTCCAAATGTTGAGTTAAAGATTACATTTGGATTTTGTGAAAGTCCAACCTGTTATAGTTCTTGCTCAAGTAAAGAAATTATAAATAACAATAATTCTTTGCCTTTGAACACTTCACGTATGATTACTGTCTACAGTCGGGTTTCACACAATAAATTCTTCTTTTCTTTTAATTCAACAATATCGTTCTTTAATTCACACAATAAATTCACACATTGTCTTTTACAATATCGTTCTCTAATTCAAGGTTCTTGAAGCATCAAATAATCAACAATCAAGAATTGATATTACCAGTAAGAATTATAAAATTTGAAAAAATATTTAACATCGACCAGAGAAGTAATAAAAAAAAAATTTCACCACCAATAAACAATAAACAATAAACAAGAATGACAATGAAAAAGTGTATAGAAAAAATAATAATAATAGAGAACACATTTAAAATTTAAGAATTTTAGCAAACAATATGGACAAGACGATTGGTATAATTTTCTTTTTTTTTTCTTAAAAAAAATAATAGTAACATATGTTAGTTTTGAAATGGTTGAAAAGCCAAGAAGGGGGGGTTGAATTGGCTAGTTAAAACTTTAGGCTATTTTTGCAAGCTAAAATCCTCCTTTAATTGAATCAAATAGATCACCAAGTTAGGATGCAAACAGTACTGGACTATACACTTTCAGTCGATCAAAAACAGAGTTAACAGATTGATTTTACTAAACAGATTCTGTTCTGGTATAATCAATCGATTGAAACTGAAAAACAGTCGACTGAAATACTGGGAAAAATGCAGAAATGTGAATTTGAATTTTAAACCAGAAA
>Ga0209589_1012825_pt1 | contig 11204 bp, 4 predicted proteins | sample CowpeawhiteBW_FD_187525 | JGI IMG/M metagenome (GOLD analysis project Ga0209589, IMG submission 187525) | Root nodule microbial communities of legume samples collected from California USA - Cow pea white BW (SPAdes) (version 2) | ecosystem: Host-associated > Plants > Roots > Nodule | place: USA...
TTTTCGTGTATTTTAAAAAAAAAAAAAAACATATCAATTTTCTTCTTTTAAAACAATATTAAAATTTACGACGATAACTTTATTAAAATTTTATGGAATAGTTATCGCGGAAGATTTCATATCATTTAGATTAAAATAAATTATCAGTATATAATAAGAATTTATGATAATTAAGTTAGATATTTATTTTATAAAGTATGACGTTAGTAAATAGTAAAATATAAAATTAAAATATGGAAAAAAATTATTTTATCTATTTTCTCTTTTCTTATTTTTTAAGTTATTTATTGCTTGTGTTTATTTCGGTCTTTTTCACATGCTCTATTTTATTTTAAAAAATAAAAAATTAACTCTCTTGTCATGATTGATAATGAAATATTTGTCTCATAAATTTTTTTTATAGTAATTATTTTATTAACATAAAAGGAAAATTTAACTTTTTATCATAATTCATTTTTAAATTGCGACTTGATTTTAAAAATTATGTCAATCAATATTTAATTAGATTTGATAGTTTATTTTGTACTCTTAAACTTATTTTATTGATCAAGATCGACAATTGGATATAAATCTCTCTGGTTTTGCATAATTTATTGAGATTTTTTATCTGTTGAATGTATCCTGTCATTCGACATTAGATTCTTATTGAACCACCACTTATATCCAATCTCATATTTGATATCTAGTTTCATGTTTGCAGTGTATTAGCTTTAATACGATGGGTGCTGCAAATTAAAATGCTTAAACACAAAAAGAAAAAGGGGATGGTGGGTGTCTTTACAAGGGCAAGAAAAAAGAAGTATTGAGATACTTAATCCAACCAAGTCCCTTAAATTATGAAACTCTTGGACAAAAGGGAGGTTAGACAACTCAAAAACATAGATAGCATGCACTTAAGGTTCATTTACACATAGCATTTATATATATAACCTGCTATTCAAGTTTTTCAAGCAACACTGAAAGAACTTGCTGTGCTCTCCACAAATTTTCTTGCTCCCTTAAACCACCTCTTGTCTCCAGCTTGAGCCTTGCAAATGTACAGTTTTCCATCCTTTACAGTTGCTCTGATCAGTTGGTGCTTCCCACCTTCATCTCCATCAGCTGTTCTTGTCAACACAGTCAAAACATAGTACTGCTTCCCATCAACCACTGGTGTAGCACTCTCTAAGATGTTAGCTGTGGCCACAGCATTTGGATCAAAACCACCCTGTGCAACATTTCATGTTCAAACTCAGTTAGAACATGCTATGCCATTATTATTCAGTGCATTTGTTTTTCATCATCATCAATCACTTACCTCAGCTTGAGTTTCACCAAAGAAGGCCTGTTTTCCTAGTAAATAATCCACCTGCAATTACAAAAAACCAACTTTTGAATTGAATATCAGCAGTTCAAAGGTTTGAGACACCTGAAACAAATTTAAGAATGAAATCTTTCTTTTTACCTTTGAGAGGAATTCTTCGGGTGAACCATAGTCAGTGATGGACTTCTTATCAGTTGGAGTCACTGTGACAACGACATTGCTGGTTGTGTCAAAGTTATCCTCGTATCTAAGAACCTGGCCTGTGTACTCAACCTCTTTGCTAGGGTTCCATTTTGAGGGAATCGATAGTTTGAATCCATTTCCATTGTATGGCAAGAAATCTGTGTTTGACTTTGGCTTTCCAAACACATTGGCTGCAAGAAAAACAACCAAAAGTTGCTCAAATAAATCATGGAATCCCCATTACTACAGGGATCAAATCCATTTATGTGCCCACCCTAACAACTTCAACTCAATGGTATTAGAGACTTTATGGCCAAATGCATAATTTAACTAAGAGTCTAGTCTTGGTATTCTTCAATCAATCAGAATCAGAGTTCTACATCAGTAATAATCTGTACTAATCTTTAATTCAAATATTTCTTCAGCAAACTATGGACATGAAACTTCAATTCTAGTAGAAACTCTATCTGACCAGAGTTCAGATTTTCTATTGAGTTTTTCGGAACAGAAGAACATGACATAGAAAATCCAATTCAAATTCGACTAATTGCACGATGAGAAAAAGAGAAAGTGATATACCAGCTTCACCATAGGCTGCATCTGCAGGTTGGACTTTGGAGCCAACAGCAGCAGCACCAATGAGCACAGTGAGAGCTAAACGGCGAGAGATAGGAGCAGCATCATCCTCTTGGGGTGTCTGTTTCTGAGCCTTGCACACGAGATGGTTGGGCTTGGTGCTAACCATGGTGCGTTGTGATGGGGATCTGGCTGGGGTGGTGAGGGCATGGTGGTGCAAGAAACATTGGGTAGAAGCCATTGAGCTCTGATCTTTTTCTCTTACTGTTTCTGGCTCTGTGATGAGACTATGGTGGTAGGAACTTGTGGAGATGGTTGAGTTTGAACTTTGGAGTTTGTTATGTGGCAATGGATACTGGATTTGGAAGAGGATGATTGGGACTAATGGATTAGATTTTCGATGTGGGATAAGGTAATAGAGGCTCCGATTGGTGCCACGTCATTCTCATTTTATGTCTGCAGATATACTCATGTACTATTTTTTTTTTCATGTTTTTCTTAAAATTTATCTGCAAATCATTATTTTGGATATTTATACTACTTCTCTTCCAATATTATTATTATTATTTAAATTCAAGTAATCTCAATTTAAATTAAAATTGTGATCACTCATACATAAAATCAAATTTAAAATATTGGAATATTACTCTCTCTCAACGCGAATTTGATTTCTAATGTTTACTTTTTGTAATATCTGAACAATTACTTTAGCTGATCCTTCTTTAGTTTAAAGGATTTATCTCTGTAATTCTTTCTTATTATTTATTCTAGACCATTTTTCCCAAACTTGCCTGAGGTTAAAAATTTCAAAAAACTTAAAATGTGTTCATGTAAAAATTGATTTTTTTTATTATTGCTGTAATAAACTGTTTCTTTTATATCTAATAGAATGCCTAAATATTTAGGGTTTGTAGGAAAATATTTGTATATTTTAAAATATATTTTAAAATATACTTTAAAATAATTTTTTTTTGTTCGCAATATTTATAGTTTTTTTTTAATTAAGTGGATTAAGGTATCATGAATAAACTAACAATACTAACTAAAGATCTAAACAACACACAATAAATTATATAATTTTCAAATATAAATTTTCATTTATAAATTTTCACTTTATATATTTAACTTTCTCATTTTTATCATTTTGATTCTCAATATTTAAAATATATATATATATATATATATATATATATATATATATATATTATGGACTTTTTAATCATAAAAACTCAATTTTTGATAATTCAAACTTTTTATTCAATTTTTTGTATTATTTCTATATTGAGTCTTTAAATATAATGATGTTAATACATTAAAAAAGATTTTAATACATTTTAAAATAATAAAATTAATATTCATTAATGTAATTTGGAAATTGAATAAAATAATAAACCTTAAAAAACTACAATGTAAAAAACTTTTTGGTTTTCTGTCCTTTTAACACTAATTGTTGTGTATGTGGTTTCTTTGTAGAGTTACTAGTTTTTTGACCCATTATTTTTAATATAAATTATAAATTATAAATTCCTATGTTTCTTCTTTATTACTATTCCATGTTTGTAATAAAAAAAAACTAAATATGCAGTGCTTAAATTTAGATCTAAATTTTTTTCATACTTTAAATTTTAATGCATTATAGTTTTAATATTTAAAAAACAAAAAAATATAATCATTTTAACTTCGTATCATTTTTTGTATGTTAAATAATATTTTAAACTCACATTTCAAACGAAATATGTCAAATAATATAAATAGTTTAAATATTAATTTAAAATATTATATATTATTTAAAAATTGTTTAATTTGATTGGATTGAAAAATTGTATTTATTAATATTTAAAATTTAAGAACAAGAAGTATTAAAATTTTGAATATAAATAAATTTTAATTTTATTTTAAATTTGAATAACTAATAACATATTTCACATAAAAAAAATTCCTTAGTGTCTTTTGATACGATAACTTTTAAATGTTGTAGATTGGGTGAGAATATCTATTACTTTAAAATTCTTCGTGATATATTCTTGGTATAGGTAATAAAAAAACAAGTGCATCAGTATAAAATTTTCATAATAAATTGTGACATATACACACATGTGTAAAAAGATTTATGACCTAATAGACATTCTAAATTAAAAAAAAAAATGTGATACATAACAAGGAGAATGTATCATAATGTTGAAATTTAAATGTGAACCAAAATTGTATATTAAATGAAAAATAAAAAAAAATCCTAAATCTATTATTTTAAATTTTTCAAATAAAGATAATCAATTATTTATGCGAATTAAGCTCGTATTTTATTATTAATGTATCTTTGCAATAAATTTTTTTAAAGCACCTATCACAATTTGATATAAATTCATGTGTATAACAACCCATAGTTTTTTTTTTTTTTTTAATTTTACTTGTGATGAAAATAATAAATGAATTAACATATATCATCACTCTTTCACACGTTATCTACATTACTTTCTTAATATAAATATTTTTTCTTTTAAATTTCAATTAAATAGATCTTCAACAAAAAATATCATATTTTAAAACATGATTTAAATTTTTTATTTTTAAGATGGTAAAAATCATGTTCAAAATAATTTTTAACTTCTAGACAAAAGTGGCCGAAGTTCTTGTTCAAATATTAACTTGGAATGAAAAGAAAAAAAAAAGTTGAATTTATAATTTAAATAACGTCTTTAAGCATTTGTTAAAGTTAAAGTTAAATTGAAACTATAATTTTAAATATGGTTTGTATCATTTTTAGAAAAAAAGTAGTATTTGAACAAACATTTTATTAATTAAATACTTTATAAAATTAAATATTTGTAATTTATTATCTTAAAATGTTTGGGTTGGAAGTAATGTGTATCTCAATGAATTATCTCCTTACAATACTAATTTTTGAATAAAAATTTTGATATAAGAAAATTAAACACCTTATAAAGTAAAAAATATATAAATTTAGGTCTTATTTTTTTTTTTTAAATTGTGTCGATCCTCCTATAAAATAAACTTAGGTCTCATTTTTTGTATTATATATTCCCTATAAATTCTAGCCTTACAAAAGATCGCACTTTTATTTTTATATATATAAATCCTGACAAAAACATCTTTCAAACACTTTTATGTTTATATACATAAATCCTAACAAAAATATCTTTTAAAATATTAAATGTGTATTTTAATCAAACAATAAAAGTATTGTTTGGCCAACTTCTTTATAGTTTGTTTAGAAAACTAAAAATTTAAGGATACTTTTAAAAGTTATAATTAATCCATGCGCAAATTAATTTTTTGAAAGAAATTATACGAGTTTTTCCATAAAACAAACTGTATACTAATTTCACTTTTTCTTTTTATAAAACCCACTCAATGAGTCAAACTAAATAAATGTTAACAATATTTTTAGCACAATCTTTGCGGCATACCAAAAGTTATTCCAAAGTAGGTCGTATTCATAAATTTATAGAAAAAATAATTATTAGAGAAACAACTTCCATCTTTATTAATTATTAATAAAGATGTAAATATTTAAACAAATTTAAAATTATAAATTTATTTGATAAAATTAAAAATAAAATATAATAAAACTGGTTATACTGAATTTGATCATTTTTTAATCTTAACTCTTCTATTATTTTCTTAAGAAACACTACATTAATTACTTTTAATAATTACACGAAGGAGTATTATTGAAAAAATAGCTTAAAAACCTAAAAGAAAAATCTTTAATGTAGTCATCTTTATGATTGTAAGCAATGCAAAATGCATTTTTAAAGTATAAAGTTTTTTTTTAATTACTCTTATTTTATTTAATAATGTTTTTTTAACCTACCTTAAATTAATACTGTATTTTCCTTTTTTTTTAGTTTATAAACAAAACGTATTTTAGAGATTAGTGTAATTAATACATACGAATTAGTGTCAGAGATAGCAACTACTACATTGTTGTTTACGCCAGGCTCGGCTTCCAATAATCCAAATTGGAAGATGACGTGGATTTTCACGTGTTTTTTGTTTTCATTTTCACTTTATTTCTTTCTCCTCAATTATCACTGCTTATTTATTATATTAAAATACCATAGTACATTTCATCTTCATGCACACAAAAATCGTTTCTTCTCAATAAATAAAAAAGTACTACTATTTATTAATTAGCATAAAGTATTTAATAAATATCTTGTCTTTATTCCTGCCACTGACACTCATGATTATTTATTATCATCTTAAATCATACTTTCTTTATTTCTTTTCTCATAACATTTCATTATTAATTAATTAATTAATAAACGAAATTAAACTCTTTCCAATAATATTCTTTATTTATATGTTGCTAACTTTTGCATAGCTTTGTCCCTTCTCTTTCTGCAATTCACTCATTAAGCATCTCTTTCTCTCTCTCTCTCTCTTCTCACACTCTGTGTTCGCTACTTGGTTTCTTCTACACTGCATTTCTCTCTGGTTTGTGCGAAAAACCAATTTTTCTTTTTTCTGTTTTGGATGATGCAATTTACTAGTTCATGTTTCTTGCTTGATGCTGCTGCCTTTTTTCTATTTTCTTGTGCTTTTTTTTTTTCCTACTGTCTTGTTCAATTCACCCATCAATTCTCTGGTTAGGGATTTGCACGTATGTTTAAAGTTTGAATTTTATTGAACGTTCATGGTTTGCTTTGTTTGTTGTGGGTCAAAATGTGGGTCTTTTTAATGCTTCGGGTAGATGAAAAAACTTGGTACTTCTTTTTCTTTTCTGCTTTCCCAGTTTATATTTTTTAAAGAAAAGTTGAATTTTGGTGAAAAAATAATATTTTTTCCCTTTTTCTTTTCTCTTTGATTAAGAATTAAAATAGCTCTGTCTTAGGTAGTTTTTTTCCTCTACCAAACATAGCATTGCAGTGAATGGAGATGTTAGTCTACTTTTTGTGTCACGATTACTCAGTCTTGGCAGAAGAACAAATTTATGCTGCATTCACTCGCTCTGCTCTCCATTTCACTTTTGCATTTGATCCTTTTCATTTCAAGAAACAAATAAACCCTCTGTTCAGCCTGGGAACGACTTAATGTGTGACACTTATGGAAGAGAGCGTAGAAAAATAATTAAAAGGATTGAGAAAGCTTGTAGCTCACTTAAGACACTATCAAGTTGCAACAATTACAACAACACACACTTAAAAAGACTTAATACTGTTGAAGTAGTAAACTTGATGAAGCTTAATTACGGAGAGGCTAAGTTAATTACTTGTTAGAGATGTTTCTTTTGTGGCTTTAGACCAACAGGATTTATTTTATTGTAGGTCAGATAACATTTTTGTCCTTTTGAATATGTGACTTGGTGTCGGTAGTATGTTCTTCTCTTTTGTTCATGATTCAGGAAAAAAGAGAACTGTATCATATATTGTTTTCATGTGTGTTGGTTTCTTATAAACGGTGATTGCCTGATTGATGCTGCAGTGTTTGGCATGATAGCTATTTCATACTACATTTTCTGATTTTCTTTATGTTCGTACAAAAGTGCAGGAACAATGTCTGAGAAAATGACGGCGGAAAACCTTTTAAACACCCTTGTGGAAACAATTGCTGCTGAGAAGCAAAAATCTGGATCATTTTTTGAAGAAGACAAGTCAAGCTCAGTGAGCTCCCAATTCAATAGACTCTTTGGACGCCAGAAACCTGTGCACCATATTTTAGGGGGTGGAAAATGTATGGTAGTTGTGGTTAATTTGCTATAAAATCTATCATGTTACCTTGACTTTTAAATTTCTTCTTGGGTTTTCCATTGAATGATGTAGCTGCTGATGTGTTGTTATGGAGGAACAAGAAGATTTCTGCTAGTGTTTTATCTGCAGCAACAGCCATATGGGTGCTTTTTGAATGGCTTAATTACAATTTCCTAAGTCTTCTATTCTTTGTCCTGGCACTCGGCATGCTTGGACAGTTTCTTTGGACAAACGCTTCTGGCTTGTTTAGCAGGTTATCCAAGCATCCTTTCTTCCCTTCTTTTGATCTCTGACTTTATGTAAATATATTATGCTACTTTACATCTTAAACTTGTTTTTTCTATGTGGGGTGACAGGAAGCCGTCTAAAGTTCCCCGTTTTGTCCTCCCAGATGATTTCTTCGTGAATATTGCAACTGCAGTTGGTGCAGAGGTTAACCGTGGACTGAGGTTTCTCCAAGATGTTTCATGTGGAGGAAACCTAAAACAATTTTTAATTGTAAGTATACTCTTACCTTTGTTTTCTTTGTAGTTGTTATTTACAGTCCAGGTTCATGATTAGAAGTTAGAACATAGTTTCCAGGTTAAACAGTTCTTCACTTTTATGCATCAGTATTTTCTATAACACTTGTTATTCAATCAATTGATCAATGCCATCTATTTTTGTTTGCTGCAGCATCTTCTGCCTGTGACATGTTATTGATATTTACATAAAAATGATCAACTGTTTGTTTTTCCACTCAAATGTCTGCCAATATGATAGATTCTATATTAAATTGGTATTATGCTGACAGGGATAAGTTTCCTTTAGTGGAAGCTTGTCAAATCAACTTTGCTGTATGTGATAGTATCTTCTAAAGAGTGTTTTGGTCTTAAGCTGTTTGGTATGACATAATTAGTCAATTGTGTGGTTATGCTTGATTTTTATTACTTTGTTGTTGCTAAAGATTTGCATATTACTGTGCAAAGAGTATAAGGAGTTCGTATGATATAATTGAATTGGGAAACTTCATGGGTCAATATAGGCTGTTTTACAAGATTTGGAGTAGTATTGTATGACAAAATAATCAATATGGATGGTTGTATTTAGTATCTTTAAGTGCACAGCCATGATGATGCACTTTCTACTTTGCCATCCATTATTTTATAACTTGTTTTTAACTATTTATATATTATAAATTATATTTATTTTTAGTGCAAAGGAAAATGTATGGGTTTTGTGTGGAATTTGTAATAATGGTTATTACATCCTCAGGCTGTATTAAGCTTATGGGCTGGTGCTGTGATTGGGAGCTGGTGCAATTTTTTGACTGTCATGTATATTGGTGAGTCCTGCTTTCTTTCCCTCTATTGATATAGATTAGAATATTCTGATAAAGCATCTGCTTGAATTTAATAGTTGGACAATGTTTGAAAAAAGAACTAATTTCAACTAATCCAAATTGTTTCTTTTGAATGATTCCTAAAATATATTCAAATTTCTTTTATTTTTCCGCAATTTTTTGACTGCTAAGATGCTAGAATAAGGAGTTTGGATGGTGTAAAAACAATCCACACACGCAAATGTTACCCAATCTTATTTGGAAGCAAGTGTAATTTAAGTCTATGATGAATGTGTATTGTTTTGTGGGATGCTTGAAGTTCAAATGCATATGTTAAGAATTATTTTCTTTGACAAATAACTCGTATAAGTTGTTCAATTTCTAAGGTTTTGTTGCTAAAATTTATGCTGTGTTATGTCTAAGGTTTTGTTGCTGCACATACACTCCCAGTTCTTTATGAAAGGTATGAGGATCAAGTTGATAACTTCATGTACAAGGTCTTTGATCAGATGCAAAATCACTACCAGAAGCTGGATTCTGGTTTGCTAAGCAAAATCCCTAAGGGAAAGCTCAAAGGAAAGAAGTATGAATAGGTTTTTCCTTATGTAAATGGTTTGATTTTAAATATCCTTTTCTCACTTGTGTTGGAATTGGAAAAGACTGGATAATGTAACTAGGGAACAGTTCTATGTTGGGGGGGTCTTTAAATTTGGTCTGCTTAATATTTGACCTGAGATTAAGACTTGATTTCGAATTTATCTTATGATTTAGGATTTTCATTTTAATTCTAAATTGTGTAATTTGAAGACGATCTGATCTATGTTATAGAATATGATACATTTGCATTTTGATGCAAATTTGTATTATGAAACGTATAATCTGTAATCAAATTTGTATTTTAAATTGTATATTTTGAAATACAAAACAAAAGATATATTTTAAATTATACAATTTTGAAAGAGTAGTGTTTGAAGGAAGGATTTGTTGGCCTGAGAGGAATTAACATTTACTGAAGAAAAAACCACTATACGTAATAAAATTCCGTTCAAGAACTTGTAAAAACCACTGCAGGTAATAAAACTCCGTTCAGGAACTTGAAAAGGGGGTGCATGGGTGTAAGTAAAAAAAGATAAGGACAAACTATTCATTTCACCACCAATGAAGTGCAGGTTGAAATTCTGGAGGTGTAACAAGAAATTCACTAAGAACTATTGGACAAGACACTCACAAGGGCTTTGATTCAAGCCCAGTTTAAAACCAGATACAAAAAATACAAATCTGATAAAAGAAAATGAAGTCGGAATATTTTATTCGATCCACAGAATGAGGAAAACATGGAAACTCATAAAATGGGTTTCGAAACCTAGGTTCTTTCAAACAATAACTCAACTTAATTTCAATTCTTTAAACCCAAGCAATTCAAAATTGAATATATATATCAACATTATAATAATAACAAAACTTTAAATTTAAGTACAAAGAACTAAAATCACTTACTAAATACATGAATTTAGTCTTTATATTAATTTTGTATTGATAAAAATCGTTACTAAGCATTAAATTTAAGTACAAAGGACTAAAATCATATGTTTTCAGATATTTGAGAATCAAAATGTAATTTAAAAAAATATAGGAAAAATAATAAAAAGTATTTTTTTCAAAAATTGTTGTATATTTTCATAGATTTCTAATCATCTTAACCCTATTAAATATGGGACAAATCTCTTTGTGTTTAATTAAAAAATAATACTCATTTGATAGAATAAGTTATATTTTCCTATGTATTTATTTAATCAGCTTATTTTATAAAATAACTAAATTACATTTAATTTAATAAATAAGTTGAATCCATTTTTAGATAAATAAATTATTTTTCCAAAAAAAAGAAAACTTATTTCAAGCATAATTATTAAAAAACCCTGTCTATAATCATTCTATTAAACCACAAAAGTGATACATTTGAAAAGTGACCTACTGGACAAATAATGCAGCACACATGTATGTGAAAAGTTCCAATCTTTTTTTTTTTTTACCTAATTCAATGTTGTAAAGGTTTTTAACCCTTTGGCATTTGCATTCATTTTTTTTTTTTTTTGAGATTTTTTTG
>Ga0209589_1012830_pt1 | contig 11202 bp, 4 predicted proteins | sample CowpeawhiteBW_FD_187525 | JGI IMG/M metagenome (GOLD analysis project Ga0209589, IMG submission 187525) | Root nodule microbial communities of legume samples collected from California USA - Cow pea white BW (SPAdes) (version 2) | ecosystem: Host-associated > Plants > Roots > Nodule | place: USA...
AATTTCAGCCCGATCCAACGGTGAACGAATCCGCAGCGCCGAATTTACTGCGACAGCTCTATGAAAAACGTGAACAGAATTTTCCCTCTACCTCTCCCTCTATGTGTTAGGGCTTTCAGTGTATTCTGACTCTATTGTTCTGCCTCTCTCTTTATTTTATAGCCTCCTCTCCACTAGGTTTAAGTGAGACATGGGCTTCTCAAATTTTGGGCCTTTTCTCCACATAGGAAGGGAGCCCAATACCCAACACGTATATGGTAACAAAAGGGTAAAAAGGTTATTGTGTCATTATCTTTTTTGCTACTTACAAAGTGTTGCATAGTATTCTTTCTTTGTTTCCGCTATTATAGTATTTGTTATTAAATTGATTTTTATTTATGAATTTTCGTGTAGATATAAATTTTCAAGTTATCCAGATTTCTTACTAACCTTAAAATTTTGGTTACAGCATTTTTATTTGGTTTGATGATGTAACATAGGTATCAAGAACATTTTTTTTTTCTGGAATAGAAAAACATATTTTTTTGTAATTTTTTTTCCATCAGTTTAAACGAGTCCCTGAGTTGTAATTATAAAAATTAAGTTCTTGATATTTGTTAAATTTTTTCTAGATATAAATAGGGCATGTCAAAAGTAATTTGAACTTTCGAAAACGAAACTTATCTCATCATTTTTACATTTTTATTCTAGCATTAATATATTTGCAACAAAAACATATAATACAATATTTTTATAGTCTTTTTTTTTACTTGCTCTTGTTTTGGAAAGTATTAATGATCAGAATAGAAATTATTGTTGTGCTTTTTTATATAAACCTTTCAAATAGAATATCTTTTGTTTCACTAATATATTTATTACTGTTGAAAAAAAAAATACTGATATTTGACCATAAACAAATAAATGGAAAGAGACATAAAATATTCTAAAATACTATAAAAATAACTCCTACAGATAAAAATAACACATGTGTTACGGTGTAACAAAGAAAAAGAGACATAAAATAAAATACTGATATTAAATAAGTATATTACTTTTTTTTAAGGATTATGGTATTTCGACGCTATTCTTTCTTTTACTATTATTTCATATTATTCTTTATTATTATTTACTTTTTTTTTATTTTAAAAATATATAAATTAATTTTTGTTAAGACTATTTAATCCTTATATAAATTACGAAATGAGTGTTAAACGGTGTCAAATATCTTTTTCCTACTTTTAAATGCTCAACTAATATTCATCATTTTTCTTCTCCCTCTAAATGCTTAGTATTTTGGGTGATTATTTTTTATAGGACATAACGAGTCCAAGAAAATGCATTTGAAGGTCATACTAAAATATAACAAGAGAAGAAAATATTAATAGAAAACAGTTTGTTGTTCAAAATTTATTACTCTCCGAAAATAGAAAAATGTCTTTCTACACCTTACATTATTTGGTCAATGTAAAAAAAATTAAGAAAAATGTCCTTTTACAACCAATTTTTATAAACAAAGGCAAATTTCATACAATAAATTATTATACTCAATAAATAAATTAATAAAAAATATTATTTATGATTTAAATTAATTAAATCGCACAGAAGGTTCAAAAAATAATTAGTGTGTCATAAGAAAAAGACTAGAAATCACTAAGAATCTCTGATAAAGAACAGTGATAAAATTTTCTGATTTTTCACCACTCCAGTGCATTGCACAATTAAACAAGAATCTGTATACGAGTCATAAGAGGAATCGTTTGACTCTTCGATTTGGTTACTCCTTCCCCTGACATGATGCCACGATTTTGAGTTATAACTATAATATACACCTTCATCAGACATGTGATGATGATGTCAGGTTTCTATGCGACCGAACAACCTCCTATAATCCTCTCATATATCTAGGTTAATCCAATGCATGCATATCATATATAATATACATCCTTTACGTAACATTAGATGTCACCACCAAGAACAATCTCACGCTAACGTGTCACTTTGCAACCATGCCTGCAACCACGTGTCACTTTACCTTCTCCTTTTCCTTTTCCATTTCTCAATCCATTCACTCGTGTATATAAACCATCAAATCCTACTTCCATTCCTCAACATTTCTATATCATATCCTATACACAGATCAAACTTCCACCACGAAAACAGTGTGAGAAAAAAAGAACAGATTTTCAATGGCATCTGGGCAACACGAGACTCGAGCTGAGGCAGCTTCGAAACTTGCTGCCAAAGAGCTTGAACAAGCCAACAGAGAGAGAGCTCGTGATGAACAAGCCAACAGAGAGAGAGCTCGTGATGAACAAGCCAACAGAGAGAGAGTTCGTGATGAACAAGCCAACAGAGAGAGAGTGCGTGATGAACAAGCCAACAGAGAGAGAGTTCGTGATGATGTGGCTGTTGCGGATGATGTGGGTGTTGTGGATCAGCAACACGATCAAGATCAAGAAAAGCGTGGTGTGATAGGGTCCATGATAAGGGCGGTGCAAGAAGCGGTGGTTGGGAAGAAAGAATCGGTTCCTGCGAAAGCACACACCACAGAGGTGATTCATGATATTAATTTCCAACCGGATGACGTGACTGGTGGTGAGGTGAGAGACATATCAGTAACGAAGTCTCCTGGGATCTATGATTCTTCTGCGACGGAGGAAACCGGTTCCAAGGTCGGTGAATACGCGGATTATGCTGCCCAGAAGGCGAAGGAAACAAAGGATGCAGCAATGGAGAAAGCTGGTGAGTACACAGATTATGCTTCTCAGAAGGCAAAGGAAGCGAAGGACAAGACTATGGAGAAGGGTGGGGAGTATAAGGACTACGCTGCTGAGAAGGCGAAGGAAGGAAAAGATGCTACGGTGAATAAGTTGGGAGAGTACAAGGACTACACTGCGGAGAAGACGAAAGAAGGGAAAGACAGTGCTATGGAGAAGCTTGGGGAGCTGAAGGATTCTGCTGCGGATGCTGCTAAGAGGGCTGTGGAATACCTGAGCGGCAAGACAGAGGAAACCAAAGAGAAGGTCTCGGAATCCGCCGAGGTCGCCAAGAACAAGGCGGCGGCAACGGCAGAGACGGCCAAGAATAAGGCGGCGGAGATGAAGGATGCGGCGAAGGACAAGGCTGCTGAAACTGCGGATGCAACAAAGAACAAGACTGCTGAGACGGCTGAAGCAGCAAAGAACAAGGGTAGGGAGATGAAGGACAAGGCTGCAGAAACCGCGGAGGCAGCGAAGAACAAGACCGCACAAACTGCTGAAGCAGCGAAGAACAAGACTGCTGAAACGGCCGAGGCAGCAAAGAACAAGGGTTGGGAGATGAAGGACAAGGCTGCAGAAACTGCGGAAGCAGCGAAGAACAAGACTGCAGAAACGACTGAGGCAGCGAAGAATAAGGCGGTGGAGATGAAGGACAAGGCTGCAGAAAGTGCAGAGGCAGGAAAGAACAAGACCTCGGAAGCAACTGATGCGGCAAGGTACAAGGCTTGGGAGATGAAGGACAAGGCTGCGGATACCACAGAGGCTGCAAAACAGAGAACTGCACAGGCAAGGGACAGAACCAAGGTCTCATTCTCATTCTCATCACTTTTAAATTTGTTGAGCCTAACATGTCTTAGAATGTTGTAAAGTTTGTGTATACGTGAGTAATTGTCCTTATGATGTGACACAGGAGAATGTGAGAGGTGGAGATGAAGATGCAAGGAGGAAAATGGAGGAGCTAAGGCTACATGATAAAGGGTTCAAAGATTTATCGGAGGGGCGTGGACATAAAGATAAGGTGGTGATGAAAGTGGAAGAGAGTCGACCGGGGGCAATGGCGGATACACTGAAAGCGGCGGATCAGATGGCGGCGCAGACCTTCAACGATGTGGGGCGCATGGATGAAGAGGGGGTCGTAAGAAAGAAATATTAATGTGATACTTAGTGTATAGTATCACTTTGGAGTATATGTTATGTACTGTTGTGTTTAAATTCTGGTTTTCTTCTTTTGATTCTCTTCCAAAATATGTGTATGGTTTTGAATATTGGTTCTGTATAGGTTCATGTAGTGACCATGGAACCATTATTACATAAATAAACATTGTTCGCGTTCTTTGTAGAAGTCAGAATATCAGTTCAATGCAAGCCCTTCTGTTAATTAGGTTTGGCATGGTCTAATTGAGGAAAAAGGTCTCAACTAGCACTCTTTGAAAGTCAAATCTGATTTGGCATGTTTAGTGCGAAATTATAATTCAATGAAAATTTTACAAATTACTAGAGTTAATAATTCTGCTAACTAGCAAGTGTATAAAGAATAATGAAGTTTATAATTATATAAGTTGAATGAAGTTTTTTTTCCATCAAATTGAGTAATACTTTATTCGAGTATATTAGGTAATAATGAAGTTTATGAAAGTTGAATAATTTTTTTTCAATCAAAGTAATTATTACTTTGTTTATCCATTCTCAAATTTATCTTCTAACACTTACGTCTATTAATTTCTTCTAAAATTTGTAAATATAATATTCAACTATTTAAACAAGTTCTACTATATTTCATATCAATCTCAAATTTCTTAATCAATGACTAATACTAAATTGCTATTTTTGAAGCACTATTTTTTTAGTCTTAAGATATGATTTTTGAAACACTAAAATTAACACAACGGATGTCACAAATTTCAAAACGGCGAACAGCATGAGTAAGTTTTAGGGTGTGAAGTAGAATTTGTGAAAATTTAAATGAATGTGTTTTTTCAATGGATTTAAAAGATAAAATAATGAATTTTGTAAAAATTAATAAATGATTTGAGTGATTAATAGATAAATAAAAATTTATAATAGATAAAATTTAAAAATTATTAAAATATTTTTGGTGATAAGATAAAAGTATATAAAATGATTTTTAAATTAGTTGAAATTATTAAATTTAAAATTATTATTTAATAAATTTTAATAAAAGATAATGAAAATAAATTATATTAAATTATTATAATTTTTATAATAAGTATTATATAAATTATTATTATTATTTGAAATTATTATTAATTATTATTACTATTATATATATTATACTATTCTTATTATTTAATACAATCATTATATTTATATATATATATATATATATATATATATTATGTGAAAACTGGTTTATTTAACTAATAAATATATATTACATGAATTTGTTAGGATATAGTACGTGAATTTAGGATTATAGGATACAATAAAAGTTTAATTTAGTCTCATAAACTTTTTCATTTTGAAACTTTTTTTATTTTGATAAGATATTATTTATTTTGTGTGTATGATTTGTTTAAATATATATGGTATTATATTAATAGATGATAATAATAAATAGAAAAAGAAGAGAATAAAAAAATAGAGAATTTTATAAAAAGGTTCGTAAAACTAACGTTAATTTTTTTAAATTATGAGATTTGTTATAGATTAGTAAGAAGGTACAGTTACCAACATCATAAATGGACTCATGTGAATTTATCTTCTCAATAAATTTGCGCAAATCCATCTGCGCAATAAATTAGCGCAAACGAACATACCACTAAGACAATTGAAGTCTTTTTTATTCATTTACTCTGAGCAGATTGTTTGTTTCTTTTAAGTCATTTGCAAACATGGAAAGGCGCAGCTTTGAAGGAATCGGTTCTGGATTGTAGGAAACGATTCCCCTCCTTGAATATGAAATCTATTCAGTGTTTGTGTTTTAATAGTTTCAATAATAATAACAAAATAAAAGAATATATTAATTTTAATTATAAGTATAAAATAGTAATTTTATATTTTAATCTAGAACATTTTTTATTTATATATTACTCACAAATTGTATTTTTAAATTCATTCACTTTCATTTCTAAATTCTTTAAAAGAAATATATTTATTTGTTGGTTAGTCAAAAATTAAAAATTGTCTTTCTTTCAAAATTTTAGTCCAATTTAATCTTTTAATTTTAAAAATGTATGAATTTAATTTTTTTAGCTAAATTTCATTAAGTTTATTTAACATTTGAAACACTTTTTTCATGATAACATTTCATTATTTACATTGTTTGACACATTTCCCTACATAGTTAAAATTCACATTCGAATTACGTTTAAAACATCAAATAAATTTAACAAAATTTAATTGAAAAAATCAATCAACATATTTTTTTAAGATGAAAGACTAAATTGGTCCAAAATTTAAAAAAAATTAATTTTAAATTAAAGAACTAAAAACATATTTAACATATAATTAAATTTTTAAACTTTAAAATTAAAAATAAGTTTACCTTGTTAAATACAAAAGAATCTAATACTATTAGATTATTATATATTTATTACTGTGGAATAAAGGAAATATAGACTGAAACGAGAGCATATGAGAAAAATATCTTTGATAATAGAACTGTTAACAAATATCTCATTTTTATTTTTTATACACCGAAAATATTTAATTTTAATCAGATTTATTATTAGATGTTAGAGGTTATAATTAGAGATGTAAAAAAAATTCGTATGCGGATATTAGCAAATAAAACTTGCAAATGGTAGAAAATGAATATTGTAAATAGATATTTGCGGGTAATTTTTATACCCGCTTATTAACGGGATGGATACGGATATCATAGTATTCGTATCCATAGATACATGTACCCACTATACTCTAATTTAAATTTAAAAAATATAAAAAATAAACATGATTAAAATATTAACACATTGATTTTTTTTTATCAATTGGTTTTGAAATACAATCTCATTTTCTTTGTAAACTATCATTGAACACTATTTAAATGAGTTAGTTAAGCTTTGTTTGAAATATTGAAATATATGAATATTATGTATTATATTTTATTTGAATTTATGGTTAAAATATGTTGTTAAATATATTTTTTTTCTAAATATTCATGGGTACCTGCAGATATCCATGGATATTAAAAAATTATGCAAATACCCGCATAACGGATACTCGCACGAATATGAGTGCGGATACAGGACGAATATTTATTCAACGAATAGTGTACAAAAGAACTATTACTCGTACCTTACCCATCTTGTTGACATCACTAGTTATAATAATATTTAGTAAAAAAGGAAACCTAATAAAGATTTTAAAAACCCTTAGATACGTAAAAAACTCACACATTGGATTATTAGTAGGAATTATTTCATCATTTTCTTTCGGCATTACATGTATTTCATTTATCACATTTGTTCATCTTCTCTTTTCATGTAGAAGCCATATATTTTTTTGGAAAAAGGTTTGATAATCAAGTGTTGTTATACACTATTTCACAATATTGTCCCTACTTTCGAACATAAACATACTATCTCTTCCTCACACTGCTATTAGTAAATAAAAAGTCCAAAAATATGTTCAATCCTTCCATATATTGATATGTATTTTTACATATCTATTCAAGATTTGTTCATTAAAAATAAAATTTGTTCAAATAAAAAATTGATAAATCATTTTACACATTAAAATGATTATTTATTTTTTACGTCACATCTAAATCAAACGATAAAATGATCAATTACGTGTAGAGATAAAATAATTAAATATCGACTTACGGATGCATAACCACAAGTTTTAACAATGTGATGAAAATAATTAAATACGTGTAAATATACTTTCAACTTAAATATATTTTCTCAATTAAAAAAAATTAATTTATCAGAAATGAATAAACTCATGTTCAAAATGTTGATATTTAACAGCCTCAAACCTATCTTACACCAAATTAATTAATAAAAATTGAACGTCAAACATCAGAAAACCATTATTGAATAAATAATAGTATCATCATAAATAGTAAAATGTCACTTAAAAATTCTTAGATGTTAGAAGATATATTATAATAAATATAATTAATAAATTTTAAGTATATGCCGATAAAAAAAATAAGTTTATTTGTGGATTTTAATTGACTTCTTATTAACGTTTTTTAATTTATTGTATATTGAATTTTTTTTTTTAGTTAAGTTCTTATTATTTAATTTTTTGATTAATCAGATGATGTGACTATCATTCTATGCTTCCTAATCTTACTTTATTATTTGTGTTAATCAATATAAGACAGTAAACATATTAGTTAAGAAACTAATCAATAATTTTTTGATTAAAGATTATGGTAAGAAAACGACATTGTTTTAGCTTTTGATCATTATGTGTGGTGTTTGATTTAGAGAAATGTTAGTTTTTATAGAAATTATTGGTTGATGTGTGATCTCTTTCATATGAGATTTGATGTAGTTAGAAGACAGACTTTTACGTAGTTCGGAGTTGGGAGGCCCAATTCAGGGAAGTTCTGGACCACCATGGCCCAAATTGTTGAAGAAATGAGTGAATGCAGAAAGGGAAATGAGAAAAGAGAGACCAAACAGATAAGGGAAATTACTTGTTAACAAACTTTTTTTTTTACAAATTTGACAACTTTCGATAAATAGAATTAAATAGATAATTTTTTATTTTTAATCAAAATAAAGTAATAAAATAGTATTTTTTACCTAAAAAAGTAATTTGTCAAATTTTCTTAAAATTTTGTTTGTTAAAATATCATTACCTAACAGATAAACAAAAAAACTAAATAGACAAATCAAGGAGTGTTTGTAATGTTTTTAGGAGGATAGGGTTGAACCTTCTTTCTTCTGAATTGTCCTTTCTTTATAGCCAAAGATTGAATTAAAAGTCAGACGAAAAATATTGGTAATTAAAAATAGTCTATGACTACAGTGACTTGTTTGTCGACACAACCTTTTTCAAGAGTTTAGAGAAAATTAATTGCAAACTCAATATATATATTCAACTAGAAGAAACTCATTAATCTTATAGTTTAGACATTAATATTGTAAAACTAAGTAGAATAATCAGAGAACAAATCAAACTAATTATTACAATGTGACTCATATTATATTATATATATATATATATATATATATATATATATATATATATATATATATATATATATATAATCTCTCTGGTCCTCTCTTTATGAGGTTAAGATGGTCCCTCATCTATGAAACAGATATGGATCTATATTACAGATGGCAAAAATATCCGCGTCTGCGGATATCCGCAGATAAAATCAGCGGCAGATAGTTACTACCCGCATGTATTTATTACCCGCGGGTAGCTGATAGCGGGTATTTTAATATCCGCTTATAAATAGGTCGGGTACGGGTATCATATTATCCGTACCCGCAGGTACCCGTTACTCACAAAAAATTAAAATTAAAATTTAATTTATATTTTATTAAGTTAAATTTAATTATAATTAAAATTAACAGTATATTTTATTATGTCAAATTTAATTATAATTAAAATTAACAGTGTATTTTATTATGTCAAATTTAATTATAATTATAATTATAATTTAATTTAATTTATATTTTATTTTTATAATTTTATATTAAAAAATTTATAAAATATATATTTTTTGAATATTTGTGAGTATCGGGTATCCACGAGTACCCGTGAATTTTAAAAATATCCACGAATATTTTTTAAACGGATACCCGACGAGTAAACAGGCGTGTAGCGGACAAATTTTTCTTTTACGGGTCAGATTGCGAGTAAACACTGTCCATGCCCGACCTGACCCGTTGTCATCCTTATATCATCTAATACAAGATATCAGACTCCAACAACATACATCATAACTTTTCAAAGTTTACCTGTGAGGGTTTATTTTTACTTTCTTAATATATACTTCTAATAGTAACTGCACTGTTTATTTTGTCTCTTACTTTTCAGAATTCATTTTCTTAAAAGCGAACAAATCTCTTCCGAAACTAAAAAGGTATATAATAAATTAGATCTGTAGAGTTTTGTAAAGATTAAAAATGATAATCTTAAGTGACAATGCTCCTAGCGTATCTGATAGGTTTAAGAGGGAGGAATATAATTAGAGAGATATAATATTGACATTATTTTTAATTTAAAATTTTAAAATAAAATATTTATGAATTTTTATTTTTATATAATATTTAGGAAAAAAAAAAAAACTCATCACCAGAGTAGCAACATTCGGTGTCATTTGTGTCATCTCCTTTGACTAACAACATCGCCTTTCTTTTATGTATATATTTCTTGTGTGTAAATTTAATGATACACTTATTTAATAATTACTATAATATTTAATTTTTAATTAGATTATTATTAAAAAATTAGACATATATATTGGTAATGTAAGATTCAACTTTATCTGCTTCTTATATAAGAGGGACTGTCCTAAACTAGTTGGACCTTGGGCTGACCCATAGGGTGTCCAAAGCCCTAAGGCAGCCTAACCCCTCTCATTCTGCCACACTTTGCAAAGACAATGCTCTTACACTCTTTCCCTTCTAACAGAAGCCCTGTTAGGGTTTGAGTGAGCTCCCCTATTTTCCTCTCCGTTGAACAATTCACTCCAATTTCGTTGATTGTTTCCGCTTTAGGTGCTAGTCCGCTAAGGATCCCATTCGCTTGAGTTAGCATTTTCCAGGTAAGGGAAGCTAGGGTTTATGTATTTAAAGTTATTTTGCCGATTTTTGGTCTGTTTGTATGGCTGTGATGCTTGAATGAGGTTGTTTGTCGAATAAAAATGTATGGTGTGCGAGTATGTTTGATTGATGTGGCGCTACTCTTTTTCTGCATTGCACACTTTTTGTAAAATGATGATTCCTACTGCATTAACCGTTGGATCGAGCTGAAATTTTAACAGCTTATTCTTAACACAAAATTATTGACTTTGATCGGTCGGATCTTTAATCGGAGCTCTGTAGTGAGAGCAGTTTTTATCGCAAGGTTACTGTAGTTTGGTTGTTGACAGCACTGCGTAAAATAAACGTTACTACTTCGTTAACCGTTGGATCGTGATGATATTTTAAAAGCTTATCCTTAACACATAGTTTTTGACTTTGAACGGTCCGATCTTGAATCGGAGCTCTGTAGTGAGAGCAGTTTTTATCGCAAGATCACTGTAGTTTAGTTGTTAACAACATTGACCTTGTTGCTTGTTTGGTTTACAACTTTCTTTATGGTTATTCAATTAAGTTGGTTCTTGTTTCATTTGGTTCTTGTTTCATTTGGTTCTTGATTCAATCATATTTAATTTGAATATAAATACAAAAATTTTCCGAGCTTTACACAAGTTGCAGTTTTATTTCTAAAATCCCTAAATCGTTTGCATAATGTGATGTTAAGTTGGATTGCTATGTTAAAGCATGAGATGAGTGAATATGCATGAGTAAGAGGGTGTATGAGT
>Ga0209589_1012831_pt1 | contig 11200 bp, 4 predicted proteins | sample CowpeawhiteBW_FD_187525 | JGI IMG/M metagenome (GOLD analysis project Ga0209589, IMG submission 187525) | Root nodule microbial communities of legume samples collected from California USA - Cow pea white BW (SPAdes) (version 2) | ecosystem: Host-associated > Plants > Roots > Nodule | place: USA...
ATATATATATATATATATATATATTTTGTTAATTTTGTTAATTGATGTTGAAATCCGATAATTTTCTTAGTCAAAATTAGAATCTGGTAATTTTTTTAATCGGATTGGTATTACATAAATTAGATTTTAAAATCCGGTATTACCTAAATCGAATTTCGAAATTTGGTGGTATTTATGTGTGAGGGGTGCTAGTCTAAAAGTCAAGGATCATATTTGAAGTATTTCTGAAAAGTTTGGAAGTAAAGAAGAAAAGTTGGAGGTGCAGGGAAAAATCCCAGTTATGAGTTTTTTTTTCTAATTCTTAGTTTGTTATTCTGGGTTAGAAACCATATGGCACCAAGAATGACCAAAATTGTATATGTTGATCTTGTTCATTTGGTGGGAAGATCTAGGAAGTTGTTTCATATATGCTCGGACATATATCAACCCAATTAGAAAATATTTATAGTCCCGTTATAATAATGCACGTATATTAAAAAATCAACAACTTATAAACTGAACGATTTGAATGATAAAATTTCCTTTAAAGTCAACCCTTTTGGCGTGGGATTCACAAAATTAAATTGTGAGATTGATAAAACTAAATAGTGAACTTTATACATAAAGTAATAATAACCCTCTTTTATCCTCTCATAAATTTTGATCTTTTCTCTTAGACTATATAGTGAACTTTATACATAAAGTAATTGAAAGAATTTCGTGGCCATATCCCCTGAACCCTAAACCCTAAATCCAAACTAAGCATGTTTGCTGCTTCAACTCTACTTTGCCAACTGTGTTGGCTGGAAAACTGTCCTTGTTTGTGGCTCATAGAATGTGTTTCTTCTTTTGTTTTTCATTTGGATCTTTCTCATAAAATGTCCTTGTTCTTTTATAGCTCATAACCTTATCCTTTTGTTGATAAGTTTACCAACGACAATCAATGTAACACGCCCATTTTCTCTTCCTCCTTCGTTATCTTTACCAAGGATCTGCGGTGCAGAGCAAACAAATAGTCACTCACATTCATCGTTTTCTTCTTCCCTGGTTTTTAAGAAGTGTGATCCCGTGTGGGTAATAAATTAGACTCTTTTGCACGAACAATGTCCTACCAATAATCTCCACAGGAGCATATACCATTCTTAAAGTGATGAAAGCGGCTAGAATCACGTACTACAATCTCACGATCAACAATGTGTGTCATAAGCTTTATTGCAGAATGACAATCGCCACATACTCGTAGATTTTTCATTACTGTTATTCTACTTCCTTCCACAGTGCTAAGCAGCGCAAATGCAATTGCAAGCCTTTCACTGTGGTAAGACAGCATTTCTTCTTTTTGCTCAGTTTCCACATCATGCAACGCAAATTGTTGATCTGGAACATAACCTAATTCCTTTAACTTCACTCCTAACCACTCTAGCGTTTGATAAATTTTCTCAGTAAGAGGATGTGACCTATCTGCAGAGAGAAAGTTGTGCTTTTGTCCTTTTAAGGTTACCCAACTGGATCCTGGTTGTTTCACAACTCCATTATGTTTCATTCTTTTACGTATCAAAGCTGCTTCAGCCCATCTGCTCGAAGAAGCATACAAGTTTGAGAGCAATACATACGCAGCACTACAATCAGGTTCCATTTCAAATATCCGATTTGCAGCTCTTTCAGCTACATCTATATTAGAGTGTTTCCTGCATGCACTCAGTAAAGCCAACCATACCATAGAATTTGCTTTCATTGGCATGCTCATCACCAGTGCTTCTGCTTCCTCAAGCTCTCCACACCGGCCAAGCACATCCACCATGCTTGTGTAGTGCTCAATCGTTAGTGTAACTGACCTTTCCTGGCCAAAGTATCTGAAGATGCACCTTGCTTTCTGTAACATAGCAGAGCGACTACAGGCAGAAAGCAAACCGGTTAATGTGACTCCATTTGGATCAACTCTTTGACGCAGCATTTGATTAAAGAATGCTAGAACCCACATGCCACATCCATGCTGTGCACAACCAACAATGATGGTGTTCCACGAGACAACACTCTTTTCATTAATCCCCTTAAACACAGAAACTGCATCACTGACATAACCACATTTACTATACATAACAACTAGAGAACCTCCCACATATCCACCACTTTCCAAACCCATCTTAACCACCTCGGCATGGATCACTTTCCCCCTCTCAAGATCCTCCAATCCACAACAAGAATTCAGAGCACTGGTGAAGGAAGACTCATTGGGAATCACACCAATTCTCATCATTTGCCTAAACACCTCTAACGCCTCTGGATGCTTATCATTGAAACCATACCCCGTCAATAGTGCTGTGCAAACCACCACATTCTTACAAAGTGCCTCACCAAAAACCCAGCACGCAGATTCCATCTGTTTGCAACAACTATAAAACGTAACCAGAGAAGAAGAAACAAATTCATCAAAACGCCAGTCACCCAGCTTGAGCGCAGAGCAATGAATTTGAATCCCCACGTGAAAAGCCAGTATCTTAGCTGCAGCAGACAACCCACAAACCAAGCCAACAGAAGATGGACAGACACCAGAAGCCACCATGTCGCGAAAAACAACCAATGCTTGTTCACTCTCCCCATTGTGATCAAGCCCAGAAATGATACAACTCCAAGAAATATCATCCTTAGAAGGCATTTGGCGGAACAAGCGCAAAGCATCATGAACTCTACCATTACCACAATACCCATGAATCATTGCATTCCACGAAGCCACATCCCTGTCCAAAGGGTCCATTGCCCAGAACAAGGCTTCAGCCTCCTCGACAACTCCCAAGCGAAGTAACCCATCGACGAGGGTGGTCCACGACACAACGGTTCGGTGGGGCATTTCGTCGAACAACTTCCTGGCGGTGACCATATCGCCGCAATGGAGACACCCCTTAATCATGGCGTTCCAGGAAACGACGTCCTTGAAGGGAATTTGACGAAAGAGATCGATAGCTTCGCGGAGTCTGTGGTTGCTAGCGTAAGCATGGAGCATTATGGTGTAGAGGGAAACATGGGGGGAAGGGATTTGATCGAAAAAGGCACGAGCTTGGTCTAAAGTTCGATTATTTAGGTAGTGGAAGAGTGTATGCTTGTGCGATTTGATGATGGTGAAAGGATTTGTGGAGATAGATGAAGTAGAAGCAAAACCATTGGTGGCATTGGTGGTTGAAAAGAATCTCCAGTTTCGAATCGCAATGCATGAAAACGTGGTGGAATGAAAAATGGACTTGGGTGAAAAACCGAAAAGAAGCATTGGAAGCAGGGATACTTCTGAATTAAACTTTGGACAATTGACTTATACAACACAATAAAATGAAGTATGTGAAAGGAAGAATCATAGAACATGATTTTGGAGTATGCTATGAACAAAGTCTATTCCAAAATGTTTTCATCTAGAAGTTCTTAATGGGATTGGATAAAAGTTCAATGTTGACGTTGACGTCAAAGAACATGATATCGGATGCAAGAAGTGGAAACAAACCAAATGTGGATCACTTGAAAGTTTTGTCCATGTCTATAGTTTCCGAAAACATCAAAATTTTCATTTATTCTTCGATGCTTTTGAATAGACAATAAATAATTTAAACTTAAATAATGCAATTATATGGTGTAGAAAAATAAAAATAATCTAAACCGAGATCAGAAGAATGTTTATAACATTCTCTCTACGCTCTTTATATATACTAACGAACACACAGGTGTTGTTGCGTCTCTGTATTCGTATTTCTTAATTTTTAAGAAATTTAAGATAAATAACAAATATATAATTTTTAAAATAGTTATAGAAAAATTTAAGATATGTAAAAAAATATTTAAATAATGATTTAAAATAAAAAAAATTTCAAAATAAATTTTTAGAAAAATAATTAAAAGTAAATTATTTATAAAATAATTAATTTTTAAAATAATTAAGAATAAAACGGATATTATAAAATATGGACACAAAAAGATGAATCTCCTTATTTATATATATATATATATATGATTGATTGGAATTTTATTGGTTACGTTTAGTTTTACCATTGAGAATTTTTAAAATTTAAGATAATTTGAATTGTTCTTGTATACACTTTTTCTACTTTTTGGATGAATAATTTTAAAATTTGTAATATATATATATATATATATATATATTTAAAAATTGTTTTTTTTTACATAAAATGTTAGTTAACATTACATCTTTAAAGTGAGAGGAAAGAGTATGTCGGTTTTTAAATATTTACTTATTGGATAAAAATAAAATTGCTACGCTTTTAAGAAATTAAAATATATTATAATTCTTTTAAAATTTTGATAAAATTAAATTTTAAGAGAGTTATAATATATTTTAAAACAAATTACGGCTGAAAATTTCAATTCAATTACTTCTCGTTTAATTAAAATTACCCATTTTAATTATGTAGGACTAGAATTACCAATATTATTTCAAGTAAGTTGAAATTATTCAAGTATTAAAAGAAAATATAATAAATAATTGATTTAGTTTTTAAATGTGTGTTGTGTTGTATTAAAAAAAAAATATATTTTAGTAGGTGAATATGTAAAAATGTGTACTGCTAAGATTTATGAATTTAATTTGTTCTTATAATATAATTTTAGGATTACTTTAGTAATAAATTAGGAATTATTTTATCATGACATTATTATATTAAACATCACATTAAATATTTTAAACTCTTTAAAAATATAAATTAGCGTTATGATAAAAAAACAAGCAAATAATCTATAAAAAAAACTTGGTTAAAAATTATAAGCTTAAATACCTTTTTCATCTCATTTTCGTAGTGTTTGTTGCGGATGATTTTCATTTTAACATAATGTTTCAAATGATCATCATTAATGGTCCTCATTCTCGTAATTCATGTTTTATTTGATCATTTCCTGTGACGCCGTTCAAATCAGTAATAGAGCACTGTACAAGTGACATTGTTTGTATTACTTTGCATTGTTAACTTTTTCAATTTGGGGAATTAGGGCTTGAGTTGGATTTTAGTCGCACTCTTCATCATTGGAGGCTATTTCTTCATCTTTGTTTCTTGAGCTCGAATTTGCAGAGGAAGCAGTTAATACTTGTCATTTCATAGTTGGATTGCAGTCACGCTCTTCATTTCAATTCTCTATTTAATCATCATTAACGATGTAAGTGGGTTTAGAATTTTCTGGATTGTGTTTGCTCATGGGTTAGGATTTTTGTAATTCTATTTTGAGATTTGTTTGGATTGTTGTGATGTTCTGCATGGTTTCTAAATTATCATACAGTACACATAACACACCCCAATGCAACGTAATACAATCAGTGTCACCTATACAGTGTTCCGTGACTGATTTAAACAGCTTCTCATGGACCAAATAAAAAACGAATTGCGAAAATGAGGATCATTTTACACATTTGATAAAAATAAGGATCATTTTAAACATACTGTAAAAAATGAGGATCATCCACAACAAATACTACCAAAATAAGAATAACAAAAAAAGTATTTAAGCCAAAATTATATTTCTTTAATTTTTTTTATCTACATTATTTTAAATTGAAAAAAAAACGAATCAAGTTGCTTAATATATTATATATTTCGGATCGATTAACAACTAGTAAGTATATATATGGGAATCTATTTTTGAAGGTTAACTGTTTACTGTATTTTATTCATAATATATTTATATTCATTAAGATATAATAACAAATTATATTATAACTTTTAAGTATAAAATTATGTAATTTATTTATTAATATTAAATAAGCAAAAATTACGAATATAATAATAATTATATCAAAATCACTGCATCTTTTATTTTAATATTTTTATCATAAAATATTTAGCAAATTTTAAAAAGACATTTTATAAATTTTTTCTTTAAATTGTTTTTAACCACTTTACGATTGTTACTGGAAGAAATATATCCAAAAATTAATAAATATTAATTTAAATTAAAAAAAAAAATATTTCTTTCCTTAGTCTTTGTGTGGATTCAAGATTAGATTTGAGAAAACGCGAAAAAAGAGGGAATGAAAATTAATGCTATTTAGATTGAAAAATAATATAAAGAAAAGAATAAAAAGTTTGTAATTGATTTATTTATGTAATAAAATAATAAAAGCTGTAAACTATTTTAATATGAAAAATAATTTTAAAATTAAATAGAAATATTAAAATAAAATTTAAATAAAGTATTATGTGAAGTGTTAATAAAATCATATATAAAATAATAAATTAAAACAGTTTTACAATATTTAAAAACACATTAGTGAAATGTTAATAATTAATAAATAAATTATAAAAAATTTATATATATATATATATATATATATATATATATATATATATATATATATATATATATATATATAGATATATATATATATATTTCAATATATTAGATCTTATGCCGTTATCACCGTCGGATTCTACTATAAGAAAGTCACATCTACACCATTCCCCGAAAGCACAGTCTGCGTGCTTTCAGCTCCACCAATCAAAGGGAGACTTTGATTGACTCAGATGTTCTTTCTGTGCACAAATACTCACTTCTACTCTTTCAATTGCAATCAATGGCTTCCTCAGTGTTTGTGAGCTTCCATCACGAAGACATCAACTTCATCACAGGGTGTGTTCTTGATCCTCTCAGAAATAGAGGCATCCACGTCTTTGTTAAAGGTGAATCCAAAACATTTGACCTGTTTCAAGCCATTGAGCGCTCTCGCCTTTTCATTGTGGTCCTTTCGAAGAACTACGCTTCCTCAATTTGCTGTTTGCGTGAACTAGTGGCCATCATCAACGCCGTTGAATCTTCTCCAAAGTCTGTTCTCCCTATTTTTTACGGTGTCCATCAATCTGAGGTGCTATTTCAGAATGGATGTTATGGGAAAGCCTTTTCGAGACACGAAGAAAGATTCAGGGAACGTAAGGAGAGGATGGAAGAAGTGCAGAGATGGAGAGAAGCTCTCGCACGAGTGGCCGGTTTCATGTATATGAAAATTGTGTTAGTATTCCGCTCTTGCCTCCGTCATGGATCTTAATTTATTTTCTATATGTTTCATCATTTCTTAGTCTGTCATTTTTATAATTTTTTGATGGAATTACTACTTAAGAATTGAAAACTACTCTTTATTATCTTCTACTATACAAGTAAATTATGGTTTACTTTCCTTGGGTGATGATTTTTACATTCTTCATTTTTCTCAATATTTTCAGGACAGGACATGGAGGTTTTGATTTTGTTCCATATGCAGAACATATTTTGGGTCGTGAATTTTTTACTCCTCAAAATGAAATAATAGACGACAGTAGATATGGAAATTTTGACGATATTGTTCAATATGAAGATGGATATGGAGTTTCAAACAAGGAGCTGCGAGGTTTGGTTAGGTTAAGGGATTTTATCAGCCTCGTGTTGACTTATCCAGTGAAATTAGAAGAGGACGGCGTATTAAGATCCTGGATTAGTGCATTTCCTGAATGGAAAACTCAGCTATTTTCCACTTTTGGTTATCCTGTGATTTACAAACCATGGAGTCTACTAACTGAGAAGGCACTGAGATGCATGAAAGGATTCATGCCTGTGGAAATAATGGCTGAAATAGAAAGTGGTGAGAGATCCACCTTCAACCGCGATAATGATGTAATACCAGAAGGCCTACTCCCCCTAATTGTTGATCTTGCAGTTAACCAACTAATTCAAACTTTGTTTTCTGGAGATTACTTTGCGCGCTATATCAGATTGTTGACCAGAAACTCAGCTGAAAAAGAATCTGTAGTGAGCAAAATAGTTACAGCCTTGGAAGATAAACACAACTTGTTTGGAATTGGCAAAGATTTTCTTATGGCCGTATGGATCAATGCCTTGACAGGTGAGACTGATGCGGAGGTTCAAGTTCAAGAAGAAATCAATAAGATCATGGGAAGTATTTCTATGACAGAAGGTGATGACATGTTAACCACACTAGACACTGACGAGAAGAAGAGGAGGAATAGGCTGTTAGTGGTTGTAGTGGATGCAGATAGCAACAGGAAGCTGGACCTCCAAAAAGTGCAATTTCCAACTGGGATAGTGGTGTTGATAACAACTGAGGCTTCAACACAGGCGGTGATGGATGATGACTTTGGAATTGCATCCGCAATGGATTTGAATATTTGGACCCAGGATCACCTGTTGCCTTGGAAACTCTTCTATACCTATGTGGGAAGTTGTATCAGCTGTAGCACAGTGGGTTCATCAACGACCATTCAGAAAATAGCGGTGGAAATAGTCAAGAAAAGCCATGGTCATCTTCTTGCCATTGTCCTTGTGGCAAAACATCTTAGGTATGTGAAAGATGATAAATACTGGGAGCTTGTACTTGACAAATTAAGCAGTCCGAACCCTTTCTATGATTATCAAGATTGTGATCGAATTGGCATTAGCAGAGTCATGGTCAATGCATTTGTAAATATCATTTGGGAAGACATCGATGATGAACTAAAGTTTTACCTCCGACACAGTTTACCTGTTCCCAACATTAAAAATGGAGTGAGAGATGATATCTTGGTTTCTTATTGGGCTAATGTATTACGATACGCAGAAGAGCTTGGTGAATACAAAAGACAGTTACAATATTACATCGATGAGCTTCTAGACTGTTTTGTCTTGTTGAAATTTCAAAGTGGAGTCGTCTATTTGCCAATAGAAACCTATGATATAATTAAATCATTACGCAAATCAAAATCATTAGGATTGACGGAGCCACCTTGCATTGGACAATGGCAAAATCTTGTGCAGATACAATTGATTGACGATAAAATATGTGAACTACCCCAATCACCAGACTGCCCTAAACTCAAAGTGTTGTTGTTGCAGGGCAATGCTGATTTATTGGATATCCCTGATTCATTTTTCGACCACATGCCTCTACTTCAACACTTGGACATATCCTACACTAGTATAAGGGATTTGCCCCCTTCTCTCACAAAATTGATGCAACTTAAGAAATTATATCTTAAAGGTTGTGATCTCTTCATGGAAATATCCCCGCAAATTTTTCAGCTGAAGAATCTCGAAGAGCTTGATCTTGACGGGACTTTGATAACCCATTTGCCAAAAGACATTCGAGAATTGATCAACCTGCAACGCTTAGTCCTATGCTTTGATGCATACCATCGTGTACTTAGTCGTGGTAAAAAAGGCAAACTTATTTCTAACACAATGATAATTCCTCCTGGAGTGATATCAAATCTTACTCAGTTGAATTATCTAAGCCTTGACGTCGACCCTGAAGATGAGCAATGGAGCGAGAACGTCAATAGTGTCTTAGTGGAAATTTTGGGACTAGAGAAGTTGAAGACGGTGAGCTTATATGTCCCAAAGGCTGATCTCTTGGAACTCATACCAGCCAAAAAATCTCTCGATTTCCGATTGGTTGTTGGTCATCACATGCGGCGTCTAATATCCCGTGTAACACCTGAACTAGAGACAAAATTCAAACATTTTGACTACAGCATGAAGTTTGTTAATGGTGTAAATATTCCCAGTGGAGTAGACATGAATCTTGGACGCTTCAAAGTCTTGTACCTTGATCGACATATGACCATCAAGAGTCTCTCGGATTTCAATTTGAGCAACGTACGCGGGTTGAAAGTTTGCATATTGGCGGAATGTAATGAAATGGAAACAATTGTTGATGGAGGTAATTCACGTGATGAACCTGTTTCTCTAAAGCTGGAGTTCTTGAGTGTATTTTATATGAAGAATTTAAGAAGCATTTGCCAAGAGTGTAGTCCCTTTTCCTACCTAAAGCATATAGCATTACACACTTGCCCCATGTTAACTACTATCTTCACTTTATATACTTTCATCAGCATTCCCTTTTTGGAAGAGATTAATGTTGAAGACTGTCCAAAAGTAACCACCCTACTAAGTCATGACTCACCAAAACATAAACTAACGTTTTTCTTCCCCAAGTTAAGAGTGATATCGCTTCTTCATCTTCCCAACTTGGTCAATATTTTTAATGGCATGCGTGTTGAACATGTTTTAGAAGAAATGATTTTTTATTGTTGTCCAAAACTCCAAAGTATTTCCAGATCGGAGTTACCATGGAAATATTTGAAGTTCATCAAAGGAGAAAGCATGTGGTGGGAAGCATTGGAATGGAGTGTATCAGAGTGGGGTTCTGCTGGTCGACCCAAAGTTTTTGAGCAATTTTTTAAACCAATTAACGTGGAGGCTGATATGATGAACCCACCAGCTGCACATAAAGAGACTCAGTTAAATGAATATCGAGGTAGAATGTATGAGGTAATTTTTACTTATCCTCCTTTTTCAAATTTCATGATGTTGTAGATGTTGTAATCTTCCCAGACTCAGAACATCTTTATTGAAGCTCATTCATAGGGTTATAAGATTAGAGTTTCGATCTTACAAAATCTTCCCGTCGAAGTATGCTGATAAAATAAGAATTAACATCCAGGAATAAGACCAAGAGTTAAGTTGTAACATCCCATTTAAGTAGATTTAATTCTACCGAATAACCACGTCACATAGCTATATATATATAAACAGGGAAAACAAAAGAAGTACATAGGAAAATCACTGTTACAGTCATCCATAAACATGTAAAAGTCTTAGACAGAAACACAGTGCCTTAAACAAAGGATAGTTTTCAAAAGAGACATGTCCTAGGACAAGAGTTTTATAACAGCTCTAGGGCCAAAACGTCACTCCTAGGAGCCACAAGAAACAGGTCCAGCTATGCAGCACCGCTGCCCCCATCGGATCTACCACCAGGATTTGCCCCATCTGCTCCCACCAGGAGGTGATCATTGCAAAGAAAAGACAGTATAGGAACATACACAAAATGCAAGGGGTGAGCTAGTGCAAACGTCATTAATCATATTATAAAACATGTACAAGACAAAGCAGATTATTAACAATGAACTTATAAACATTCCAATCATGAGAGGGCAGAAAAATGCAAGTTCCTATGACTCGATATCCGGATCATACACTTGATATAGAATTCTAAAGGGAGTATGCACCTATGCTGGTTTCTAAACTCTGCAGAGTCTAGACACAAGGGATTATCACCCAACCACACCCAGGGTTAATCCTTTAATGTCTCGGGCCCAAACTGTCCCAAGACTAGGACCTCCTGCCACTCTCACCACATAAACCATTCTGCTCTACGTGAGCGTGAAGGTCTATTAGAGTTCAGGATACCTTCCTTTATCTAGACATC
>Ga0209589_1012835_pt1 | contig 11197 bp, 2 predicted proteins | sample CowpeawhiteBW_FD_187525 | JGI IMG/M metagenome (GOLD analysis project Ga0209589, IMG submission 187525) | Root nodule microbial communities of legume samples collected from California USA - Cow pea white BW (SPAdes) (version 2) | ecosystem: Host-associated > Plants > Roots > Nodule | place: USA...
CAAAATTATACAATGATATCCAATTATACTTAAAATATTCACACACATACACACACACACACACACACACACACACACACACACACACACACACACATATATATATATATATATATATATATATATATATATATTTACAATATTGTATGCATCTTATATCCATACCATTTAGTACATCTTATATTTTTTACACTAGAAGAGAAAAAAGTGTTATTTATTTACAACTTTCCCCTCATATATTGTCTTTCAAACAGCTGGAGGGAAAAGGTTATGGATAGAGTTCACTTGGACTATTGGGGTAAATAGAAGGTAACTCCAATTTGTCTTTTGATGACAATTGGCGTGTTTGGAGCAGAGAGAAAAGTAATAGTAGATTTTTCTCTTCCTTGAAATGTCACATAATTATTCACTGCATTGGTTTGCTATGCATTCCTCGGGAAAATAGCCACAATGTCGACGAAGAAGGGATCAAGTATGTTGGGAGCAGCCATTTATGATAAGGTTATAAAATTTTATTTTTCACATAATCATAAAATAGGGAAGTGAGACAAATATCACATAAGAAAAAATACAACATATCATAATAAGATAAAATGAAATGAAAATTTTCCCAAATCCATAAAACTGGATTTTATTATACTTTATAAAGATATTGATTAATTTTGTAGTGACTAGTCAGGATACATGAGCTCATGGTCAACAAAGTAACTCAAGAACATCTTATCTTGAGTAGTACTAACTCGTTTAAATCCCCAAGGTCATACCTCCAACTACAATACTCAAATCTTTATTTATAATAAAATTTATTTCAATATTAAACCATATAATTATATAAATAAATAAATAGATAGGATCAATGAATAATTAAAATAAATATAAATAAATAAAAATGACTAATACGTAACTGGAGATAAATATAAATAAATAAATGAGAGTAAATATAAATTGAGTAAATATGATCAATGCACAACTAGAGATGAATATAAATAAATAAATAAATAGGAACGAGAACTAAATATAAATTAGAATGAGATAGGGACACCTCACTTCTAGAGATAAAAATAATTATGAACAAATAAAAATAATCAAAGTAAAAAAATAAAATAATAGATGTCTCCTTCCCTTACCTTAGTTATTGTGGAAATTATACCAAGATTGTATTGAGACTTTGATGATATATAAATTTTTTTCCTCTTTCTTACTTCTCACACTCACACGACTCTTCTTCTGTTTCTTTTTGTTTGTTCTCAATGTCTCTCTTCTTTCCCCATTTCATTTACCTCATCCTAATTATACTATCATATGTAATCATTGCTTTAGTTTAAATTGAACTCAATTTCTTTTGATTTTGCTATTTCCGTTTGAAAGGAATTACTCGTTCATAGATTTTTTTTCTTTTTACAGTGAAATGATAGAATCTCATTTAGTGTTACATTGTCCTTTCATTTTTTTTATATAATAATAGTTTCTCTGATGTTATATATTTGTTACTTTTTTTTATCTTTTTGCTTTAATGTACAATAAAAAATACCTTTGTTTTAAGTTCCTATACGGTAATAAGTATTTAAAAGTGATTTTAATATTAATTCAATTTTATAAAATCTTATAGCTGTTTTAATTTGAAAATTAGTCGTACCGAATATGAAAAAATATATTTTATATATAAGTGATTTTTAAAAAAAATCTAATTAATCTTAATTAAGCACCAATACATGTATGATGATTGATAGAACATCCCCTTAGCTCCAAGTGGAATAAATTCTTGCTTTAATGTGCAAGACTCTATCCTCCAACATCCCCTCTGGCTACTTAAATAAGCACTAGTATATGTATGATGATTGATCGAACCTTAGTTTGAGATCAATCTTTCAACTCAATCCAAACCAGTGAAATAGGATGAGTCGTTAATTCATCCACACAAGTTGAGACCAGTCTTCCAACTCAAATCAAACCCGTGAAATAAGATGAGTGATCAAGTCATCATTAAGCATAAATCAAACCACAAACAATTGAATTAAAGCAAAGATAAATACCCAAGAAGTAGAAGTATATAGAATCAGAATTGATTGATCAAACCTAGGCACAAGGGAGTTCAACTACTCATAGAATTACAATGTAATTCTAGCAGCATCTTCGCATAAGATTTATACTAAGAGCAGCTCCTCCGTGTCTCACAAACCCTATTCTATACTATTGCTACATTTTTCAGCCTCCACTCAATGTCTAGAATGAAGACCCAAGGTCATTATTTATAGAAATTTTTTGGCAATGCTCAACTCAACTTTTGGTGCTCAACCACAGGAGTGAATTTCCTGGTACTTAGCATGTGACCTTTCCTTCTTGAAGAATTTTCCTGATTGCTCAGCCTCATGAATTTGGAATTCAGGTTTCCTTGCAAAATACGTTTTCTCACGAGACTCAGCTCTATTTGTTATGCTTTGCCAAAAAAATCAAAATATTTATTAATTAATAAGAAATAATAAATTTTAACAAATTAATTATTTTGCATACATAATTTATTTATGTTTTAGATATTGAAATATATTTTATAAGCAATAACTGTTAGTTATATATGCGTACATGATAATTTATTAATTAATTTTATGTTAAATGTTAACCATTTGTTGTGAGACCTCACTTTCTTTTCCCTTTTCTTTCTTCTTTTTAATTCACACTCTCTAAACTCTACTACCACTCTCACAACCAGCTCACTGCCACTCCAACCTTTCACCATTTCTGTTCCTCGGCCCTCTCTCTAAGCCAGGAATTCAATTTCCAACCTAATTCTTTCCTCATTTCTGCAGCAGCAAACGAACCAGAAACGAGGGCGGAAGCTTTCCCCTAATCAAGTCTCCCTCTCTTCCATGTAAGTTAACTTCAGCTTCTCAATTCCCTTCAATTTCGAGTTTTGGAACCATGTTCATGCCAAAATTGGATAAAGATCACATTCTCACCTCATTTCAGCTTCCTAAGTTGTGCTTGGAGACGTTCACTGTTGAAAAGGGGTCTTGCTTGTAAGCAAATTATAGAGGTAAGGGAAGCTAACCGAAATTCTTCTCGTTTAAACCGTGAATCATGTTTGATTGAAGCTTTGTGTCCTGAATTGATGTTTGAGACACATGTGTGGGTGTTTCATTGTTGCTTGCCATGATTTCATTGCTCCTGCATGTGAGAACAGTGGAGTAACCTGGTATTTTCGCCTAGGCGGGTAGTTCTCGCCCAAGCGAAAACACCAGAAAACCACCCATGTTCTTGCGCGAAGTCTCGCCTAGGCGAGCTGGAGTCGCTTAAGCGAGAGATACTCTCGTCTAAGCGAGTCAGTGTAGCCTGGGCGAGAGTTCGCCCAGTTTTAGAGTTTTGCCACTATTAGAGCCTCGCCCAGACGAGACTGACTCGCCTAAGCGAGATGGCTTCTCGCCTGGGCTAGAATGTCTAGCTTAAGCGAGAGTCACTGTAGTGGAGCACCTTAGCTTCTGTTTTAAAGAGTAAAATGATATGTTCCAATGTGGTTTTTTGCAATTAAGTTCTTATATGCTTGAAATGTTATTATCAATGTATTGTCTGGTGAAATTGGATGAATGCGAGTTATACAGAGTGGTGGCTGGAGTAGAATTTCAAGGGAAATTCAGGTGAACTTGTTGGTGTGTGTAAGGACGTGTGGAATCCATATTAGTTGTTATCCTGAAACTCCAATAATCATTCACACTCAGATAGAATAGAATAGATTATGTCGTGAGGAGTAGTAGGAGGTCCTAGTCTTTGGACTTGATCAAGTCCTAGACGCGAAGGGGACTTACCCTGGGAACGGTCGGGTGATAACTCCTTGTGTCCAGACTCTGCAGAGTCTGGGAACCGTTACAGGTGCAAGCCACCAAGAGCTCCAATGTCGCTTACACAATTTGGATATCGAGTCTAGAATTTATACTATTGATCTATGTGTTATGAATGATGTTTATGTTGTGAATAGTATTATTTTCTCTTATTTCAGTTAGCTTACCCTTTTGTTTATGTTTGCTTGTTCTTGTGTGTTTCCTTTTTGCAATGACCACCTACGGTTTGTGTGAGCAGAGCCGAATCCAGATGATGATGTTCCCCTTCTGAGCAGGGATTGATTCTTATTCAATGTTGTGGTAGTTTTGGGCCAGCCTTTGTGGAGTTTAAATTTGACGCGTAGTTTAGGCCTTCTTCTTATATCTACTCTTGCCTTCCAAGATTTTATGGCAAATTTTGGATGATTGTACCAGCGATGTATACTTACGTGTATATAACTGTTATTCCTACTATCTGCTATATTTGATCATAATATAATGTTTTATTTGATAACGTGAAAAACTATTAAGTGAAATGTGACATTTGTAATTATTATATATATATATATATATATATATATATATATATATATATATAATATCTTTACTTGAGTCTTGCTTTTAAAAAATATAAATTAATACACCATTTAATAAATAAATAAAATTACTTTAATGATAATCGGTTCGCAATTTTAAATGATAAAAAATCATTTCAAAATAAAATTAACCTATTACGACAATATATTTAAAAACTATTCATTTTATAAACACAAAATTAAACTCCATATAAACAAAAATTTTACATTAACCAAAAAAATATGGATACTCAAATTTAAATGATAGTAACTATTTAATATTTTTAAAGGCAACATCTAATTAATGAAATATAATTTATTTTTTCTAAATAAATATATTCATATTTAGTATGTTACTAAATATTTTAAATTTAATTTGAGTTATATTTTTTAAATAATAAAAATATAAAATTTAAATTAAACCATGTAAATGCTTCTTTTAAAATTTTCACATTATCACATTGCGTCGTAATTTTGTAAAGTATAAGATGACCAGCGTTTTTATCCGGAGGTGGGTCCCGTTTTGAAAGCTCGGCCGTGGGATTTCCTGAGTTGACATTTGACAACGTAAGAACTGTCCAAGATTCAACACATTTTAGGTGCAGTCTTCTTCTCATCCCGCGTGGGCCCCACTTTATCACATGCTGTGCGGAGCTACATCACATGTTTTTCTTTTGTGTCTATCCCAAGTAACATCAACACTACTTTGTTTTTACATTGCCATGCACGTTTCACTCATGTCTCTAATTCTTATTCTTTGTTTTGTCCGAACTACTCTTTAATTTGGATTTTTTTTTTCATTTAAAAATATTCCACTAAATAAAACTAAATTTAGTTACGCAAGCCTTGTCACCGGTCATTACTTTTGTTTTCTAAGAATAATAATAGTATTAATTAATATTTTCATTTACGTGTGTAAATAAAAAGCAATGCATTAAGACCAAATAAAAATGTGCTGAGGCTTTGGATATTTGGATTTGGAACGTAGATTACCTTTTTCTTGCATGATAGATGACATTATGATTTTTTTTTAGTAGAAAAAAAATGAATAACATTGCATTGCATGATCCTCGTGGTGTTGGTGGATGTTAGTTGGATTGCAAATGATAATATCCCGTAACAACAAATGCATGACCTCATGCTAAGTGGATAGCTACGAACAAATACAAAATAAGATACTAGAAAACCAAGCTTAAGATTTTAATTAAGAAACTAAAGAAGTCATTTCTTTTTTTGAATTCTTATTATAAAAGTTCTTAGTGAAATATACATTATCCTTGCACGATTGAACTGATCATTGAACTAATAAAAAACGGTTTAGTCACTACTCAAAAGCAGAAATTATAATATATTAGAATCATGAAAAATATTATGAAATATCAATGTATTCAACATAGATGAAATCGATATTATAGTTAGGATTGTAAGAGGTTTATAAGATCGTAATTCGTAAAATCATAACACTAAATTGTAATTTCACTTTTTACAACAAAAATAACAAATTATTAAAATAAAATCAATTTTTTTGTTAACACTTAATCAAACTAAAGTTTACAAAATTAATTGAATTGTGAATTCATTACAATTCTAACAAAAGAAAAGTTTTATTTTATTTATGTTTTATTTTAATTTATTAAAATTATTTGGAGGTGAATGGTGTAGTAAAAATCACAATTTATTTTTAATTGGATTTGACTTTTGTTTTAATTAATTATTTATGTGCTTTAAATGTTGTTTTAATTGAAATTCATTCAAGAAGGTGAATGTTGGGTGATGTTTAGGGCTGGCCAAAATATACTGGACTGCAATGTACTATCAATAATTGTACTGAACTTAAAAATAGTTCGCCTGAACTGCACTGAACTGAAAAACAGTTTAGACGAACTGAACTGTACTGTTTTTTTCTTTCTAATAAAACTGAACTAAACTGAATTGCACTGCACTATAATATGAACTAAACTGAACTGTTATAAACTGAACTGTTCTATGAACTGCACAATTGCACTATTTTTAAACTGAATTGTACTACTTTTGAATTTAACTACACTGTTTTTAAACCGTTTTTGAACCGAATTGCACTAATTTTGAATTTAATTGCACTATTTTTGAACCGAATTGCACTGATTTTTAATCAACTACGCTATTTTTTAATCAAATTGTACTATTTTTTAATCGAATTGCACTGATTTTGAATTGAATTGCACTGTTTTATTATTTGAAAGCCCTTAGGAAATAATACTTAAAATATACATCATACTTCAATACACTAAAATCAAAATATTAATAAATCTTAATACATAGGTTCTTCCGTAGGTTCTTCCCATAAACAATATCAAAATATAAATATATTTTTATACATATTTAATCATCTAAATTAATTGCACTTAAAGGTCTCATTTCGCCTTGAGAGGTTATATCTAAAAAAAAGTATTTCTATCATTTTTGAAAACTTAAAGTAAATTTAAAAAATATTAACTACAACGAAGTAAAAACGAAATCTAAGCTGATCCAATTAAGAAATAAGAGATTCATTTGCAATCATAATAATTTATAACACTCAATATTTTACTTTTACTCAACAAGTTTTACACTAACCTAATTAAAATAACATTTACTTTAAAGTGAAAATTTTCAAGTAATAATTAATAAACCATTTTAGAAAAAGTATATTTACTAAATTTGTTTATATGACAAAAAAATCTAGTCAGATTGGCAATCTGCTAGGAAGCTTTTCAGTTTAGGATTGTCCAGGGTTTTGTTTCGTCACCTACAAAACTTTGCGTAATAAAAAAAAAGGTATAAATATAATTTTAAAGTTTTGATTCATCATAAAGTAACTGAGGCACATGACGTCATGCACATAGAAATCCAACTTCACTGCTTGTAGACCGTATGGGATTTAAGAGAAAAAAAAAATTACACAGTTCAGTGCACTGGTATGAGCAGTTAATTGTTTAAAGTACAATTTTTTAAACTTTAACTAAAAAATAGTACAGTTTAATTTACTATTAACAGTTCAATTATTTTTGGTTTAAAATAGTTCAATTAATTTGAGTACAATACAGTTAAATTATTTTTGTGCAGCCCTAATGATGTTACTGCTAATCATACTGATAACATAAATTTTTAATTGTATTAAATTTTAATTAGGTTAAATGAAAAAAAGGCTGAATTTTAATTATATTTATTTTTAATTAGGTGGTGTTTAGGTAGATAATACACATAATAATGAATTTTTAATTGCATTAAATTTTATTTAGGTTTAAGTTTTATTTGATATAAATACATTTACTTACGAAGGAAGGTGAACATGTGGTGTAGGTGGAAAAAAAATGACTACAAGATTTTACGATTGTTCCATGATCCTACTGATCTTATTATATTATGATTATGCGTGGAAATTTTTCATTTCAAAGATCTCTCAGCTTTCATTTTGTTGGACGGGCCATCCCTCGTTGGGTTTGCCAGGCGAATTTGACTTCTAAGGGCTAGATTGTTAGGCGAGAGAAAAGAGTTGTTAGGAAAAAATATTTGCTTCAAAATCTAGATAGTAAGGTGATCTTGGCCATTGGGAGAAAGTGAGTTCGCTAGACAAATTTTTGAGAAAATATTTTATTTAAAACTAGGGAGCTCCATTCTTGTCGAGTGAGCCAAGGTCTCGCTAAGTGAAAATATTTAATTTAAAACTAAAGAGCTCCATTATTGCTTTTTATTGGGCAAGAATAGGAGTCGTTGAGCAAAAATTTGAGAAAATGATTTTCCTTTAAATTATATTAAAGTTTTGAAATGTGATTTATGTTATGTTGATGATATGAGTGTAATGCATTATAGGGAAGGAGTACCACACGAAGATGGTGTTATGTAGTGTATTGAAAATTGTTTCTATTCTAAGATCATTCTAACTGTGTTAGTGTTGGACTCACATAGAGAAAGATATATAGTTGTGAGAGTCGACTGAAGGTTTTGTATTTGATGTGCAGTGTGAAAAGTAATTGTATCTCACATATATCAGAATTTAACCCTGGTCATACTCGAAATGAACTTTTGTCCTGATATTGACATAACTCTAACTCCTGAGAGGTGAGTGTGGGTATGATAGGAACAAGGTCTCTAATTCTATTCAATACACAAGTGTTTCAGAATCTATGTTATAAGTGAACCAAGAGAGTTATTTTTGTGAGATAAACATTTTATTTTGGACGTCAATGGAGGCGAGTAGTAATGATGTTATAAGGTTTTTTGGATATTAGAGTGTTATATATATATATATATATATATATATATATATATATATATATATATATATATATATATATATATACTACTTCAACGTGTATATTATGCTTAAAATCACTTCAAAATACTACTTTTAAATCCCAATATGATTACATTACCTTCTTACTTTTTAAATCGTAATATGAACTTTCAACATGCTTATACAAATTCATATAATCACATTACATTACATGTCTCTATTTTAGTATCCAACTGAAGTAGATACTAAAAGTAACTCTTTGTATAGTTCAGGATGGTGTACCTATTACCAAAACTTCTCCTATACACTCTTAGAACTTCCAAACCAAACTTTGAGTTAACTTTAATGTATCAATGCTAACCTTTTTTACCAAATTCCCAAATAGAAGAAGAAAGAGGAATCAAATCAAAATAGTTACCTTAATTAAAAATCTAACTTATGTATCTTGATTGTCATGTTATCTCCTCAAAGTTTTAGTCTGTTTATAAAATAAATAAGGTCAAATTTCATAAATAAATGAGTTAAATCTATTTTGGCCCCTTAACTTTTTGTAAAAATTAGAATTAGTCCATTTTTAAAACTTTGATCCAATTTAGTTCCTCAACTTTCAAAATGTGTGAATTTAGTCTTTTAAACCAAATTTTGTGAAGTTTATTTAACGTTTCAAACATGTTTCAGGATAATATTTGAATTGTTTATATCGTTTGACACATTTCGGCTTCCATGTTAGTTGTGAAACGTGTTTGAAACATCAAATAAACTTAACAAAATTTGGTTTAAATGACTAAATTCATGGTTAAAAGGATTAGATTCTGACATTTCTAAACTTGAAGGACTAAATTTGGGCAAAATTGCGAGAATGAACTAATTTCAATTTTCACTAAAAGTTAAGGAACAAAAACATATTTAACTCTATGTAAATGTAGAAAGAGTTTAATTATAATTGTTTCGAGTATAATGGCAAGCACCTATCTCCAACATTCAAGTTGTCCTTTAAGTCCTTTAAATCCTTTTATACAACACGTCATTGTTCGCTATCTCTTTCTTTCTCCCGTTCAAGTTCTCTTCATCTCTGTCCGCTCGGTGGTCCAGACGATCGGGGTACCTGTCTACAAGGCTCTGATGCTTAAGTCAGTTCAAGTATGTTCGGATAAGTGTAATTAATGCTGTAATAAATGCAAAGTAAAAGTCTTCACCAACTTACCTTGGACTCCTATTTATAGTTTTTGATATGGGCTCATGATTAGGATTTTCTTAATCATGGTCCAATTGCTTTTTAAACTTGATTAGTGACTTGTATTACTTTAATTTACTTTTAACTTACTGATTCAGTACTCGTGTGACCACCCGACCGGAGGACCGTGTGTCTTGATGGTTGTCCCCATAATTGTGGAGACAAAGTTTAATTGGAATGAATGCGGAGACCGTTCGGTCGCAAACTCCCTTAAAGCATTCCGGAGAGATTTCCACATTAACAACCCAAGGAATTGTTCGTCTGTAGCGGGCGGCCTGCGGTCGCTTGTCCTTGGGCCGCCTGACCGATGGTCATGCTAGGGATGACGGTAGGCCATACAGTACAATAATGAAAAAATATTTTTAGAGATATGTTCAATAAAATAACAAATAAACATTTATAACTTATTAAAAAAAATCTTCTTTATGTGTTTAAAATTTATCTCTATAAGGTCTCACAATAATTATTTATCATAAATAGTAAAACAATTAGTTTTTCTTATATGTTAAAGTTTGCATTATGCATAAATGTTAAAATTGATTTATTTATAAGTTAAAATAAAATGTTAAAAAAGTTAAATAAAAGAGTTTTTATGTATAAAATAATTTTAATCTATGAGATGAACTCCTTAATATATTTTTTTTTTGTAAATGCTTTCGAAAGTTTATATATTTATATATCTAAATAAGAGCTACTATTTGAATATGAACTTATGAATATGATATAACAATTCAGATAAGGCAAGTTGAAAGAATAGAAGAAGATCGAAGGTATGGCATATGCCTCCATACATAACTCATTGACTCCAAAAACACGTCATACGAATTTAACGCACAAATCTATATTCTATATTATGTATTTTAGCACAAAAGATTTGATGCCTTGGACATTTGTAAGCCACAGAATAAGGGAATGTAATTGTTCTTGGATGAATGATATATATGCTCCTGCATTTTCTACCTAATCATCCAATATTCTCCTTCCATTCTTCAAAAAGTTAATAGCATCAGTAAATTGAAGAGAGAATTATATTTATCCCTTAATATCCACAATAATTATATTAACATTATTAATGCTAATTGAAGGTTGTGCTCGGAGGAAAAAAAAAGTTTAATTAATCGTATATACCCAATTTGGGGCTAGTGTGTCAAATAGGTACCCAGTTTTAAAAAAGTGTCAACTGCATCCCAACTTTTGAAAATTGCTTCAATTAGGTTTCTTTCAGACAGAGTTGACTAATGCCGTTAATCAACGTGCCACGTGTCAATTTGTGGTTTTTTTGATTTTTTTTAAATTTTTTTTTTTTTTTATTTTTTTATTTTTT
>Ga0209589_1012838_pt1 | contig 11189 bp, 9 predicted proteins | sample CowpeawhiteBW_FD_187525 | JGI IMG/M metagenome (GOLD analysis project Ga0209589, IMG submission 187525) | Root nodule microbial communities of legume samples collected from California USA - Cow pea white BW (SPAdes) (version 2) | ecosystem: Host-associated > Plants > Roots > Nodule | place: USA...
GCAGGAGGCCTTCAGCCGCTTATCATTAGGGTTGTTCGGTTGTAGGGCTCCTAAAATCACTCTGGAGAAATTGCTACATCAACGAGTCACGACTTAGACTGTCTGCCTATAGCAGGCGGCCTTGAGCCGCTTATCCTTAGGTCATCCGGTTAGGGATATTAGGTAGCCCTATGGTACACAAGCCCCCCAAGCCTTAAGCGTTGATGGAAGCATAACGAAAAGGGTTTAAATGGTGACGCTCAAGAGAGTCGTAAGAATGTGATGTCTGACAAGGTTACGACGCTTCATACCTGTCAGGTGGGAGATGAAGCGTCACATCTCCTGAACTATCGATTGTCTCGTGATCGTGTGAATGTGGTGGTGCCACGTGTCCCCAAAATTTTCTATAAATAGCAACATTTGATCCAAGTTATTTTCGCACTTTTCTTCTTCTCTCTTCCTCTTGCACCGATCGGTTTGTATATTTCAGGTAATAATGACAATCGTGAATTTGTCAAGCTCAGACGAGTCTCTTGGTCGAGATGGTAGGGGTTTTAAGGACGACGGGTCTTTGTCTTTCTCATTAACACTATCCACGACTGAGGAATCGCTCGGTAGAGAGGTGTCATCAGGTAACAGCCCACTAATGTAAATATTGATAAGGAAGTTGAGGTTGAGGTGTCGTCAACATGAGATGTTGGGGGAGCTGAAGCGATGGTTGAGGAGGTTAGCTCTGACCCCGAGAGTAAGGATAAAGGTCACGTTAAAATTGATTTTGCTAATGAAGGCAATCGGTTGGACCTTCCTCTTATCCCTGCTTACGAATGGGCACCCCATGAACCCAGAAATTACAAGACGAGGTTTCGATGAGGAAACGATTTGGTCGACTTAGTCGGTAAAACCGACTTTTTTAAGGACGGTGTTGGAAATGGTTGTCTATGTTTGAAGTTTTGCGCTAGCAACGAAAGGGTTTGTCATGGTCGAGAGGGGACCAAGTTAGATTTTTTTCTACGTTTATGCTTGCTTCTTCCAGGACCTCCTTTTGACAGTGCCTTTCAACGACTGGCAGATGGTTGTCCTAAGGGAAATCAATTGCGCTCTCACCCAAATCCACCCGAACGCCTGGGCTTCCATGCAGGCGTTCAATGTTTTATGCCGAGTGATAGGGTTGACCCCTACCATGCCTATATTTCTCTACTTTTACAAGTGTCCTCCCACTTTGACTAAGGGGTGGATTTCCTTTATTGGAGCCCTCAAGAGTCTAGTCGACCTGTTCCTCACCTTGTACAAGGGTTTCAAGACCGACTTTTTTAAGGTCTCTATTACCCGACGTGGTAGGAAATGGTTTTTTGATGAAGTCGATCGTCCCAAGTTTCCTCTTTATTGGACACAAGTGCCTCCTACCATTGATCCGTATTTTGAGAAGCTAATGACTCGTGCCGAGCGGGCTGACCTTGTTGTCCTTAAGTAGCTTCCTGACAAGCTCTCGACCAGGTCTTTGATTTGACATCTACTCTCGAAGGATTTATCCAAAGCAGTTTATGGTTGGTGGTTCTGAGCCGAACGGTTATCTTTGAATAATATGAACTTATCTAATTTTTTTGTTTTCTTTCAGATACGATGTTTCATCTAGCTCCGCTTAATGCTAAAACAATGGAAAGGGTGAAGGCGCATTGGAAGTTCGTTAGGTCTTCAAGTATGCCTCCACGTCCGCCGATCCGACCACCTCCTCTAATCAACGAGCCAATTTTAGAGCCAGATGCTCTGACTGGTGCCTCCCATGTAGGCACCCCTTAGACCCCAAGTTCTCAACATTCCTCCCTTTATGATGGTTCCTACTGCTGAATGAGCTTCAGGCAAAAAGGATCTGGCTATCGCTCGTGAGGAGGTGAAGGAGATTAAGGTCTCTGTTGTCGACTTGTCGAAGTGGTTCAACCAGTTGAACTTAATCAAATCAGAGCATGCTAAGTGTGCCACGAAGCTGAAGGAGGGAACTGATCGACTAAAGGAGGCAACCAATCAACTAAAAGAGGTAACCAATCAACTAAAAGAGGAGCAAGATCGGGGGAGGAATGCTGTTGACGATATTCGTAAGCTGCAACAACGTTTCGATGACCTCTCTCTCGAGTATCTCTCAATGAAGCAATCGATTGAGACTTGGGAGAAGAAATGCCAAGAGTTGGAATTCGAGTTGTTGATCGTTGACGATCAAGTTTTCGCGCAACATAAACTTGGGTTCTAGAAGGCTCTTAATCAGGCGGCCCATTTCTAAAGGATTCTGATCGACCAACCTGGCACCTTCGATTTCAAGTTTGATGTGGTCGACGGGAAATTACTGAATGTTTATGATGCCCCTAACCCCGAGCCTACTGAGTCGAACGTCCTTGCCTCTCCTTATTCTGTTCTAAGAAATGTAGACCCTTGAGTTGTAACATTTTAGTTTCTTTCTTGTTAGGTTTTTTGTTTTGATGTAATATTTTGCTACAACCGATTGGGTCTGATCAGCCATTCGATGGATCGCACTCGATCAACTTTCAGACATCTATTTTAATATAATTTCTTTTCGTTCTAATTTCACGTTTATTTGCGCATACTGACAAGGCCGATTGTTTGCCCTAACGTAAGAATTCATTTCGTTCAGTCGAATCGTTTAGATAACTTTGCTTGATCGTATTTGAAAATGGGTATTTAATTCGATTAGGATACTTAAGTCATTGCATTGTATAGGGGTACTAAGTTCTGCAGGCTGCTCGAGACCTTAATATTTTAATTGACTTAAGTTCGTATAAAATTGTGTGTGCTCTTAGGCATTTTGGATTTTAAGTGTATAAACTCCGATAGAACATGCGTTCAGCCGCTTGGGTCTATAAGTTAAGATAAGTCCCGTGGGGACGCACATTTTGACCACTTGGGTCAGTGCTTTTCGATAGGGGCTTTCAATGAAGCTCACCCTTTAATCAAATAGGCTTTTCGATCTGATGGGTCCCGTAGAGACCCCAAGCCTGACCGATCGGTTTGAATAGCTTTGTAACATCGCTAAGGAATATTACTGATATTAAATAAATAAAATTCGAAAGTACAATAAATGCCGCATTGAATATAAACTATTTTCCAAACACGGGAAATTTAAAACTTTAATAAATATAATCATAACACTAGGAGTCCATAATTCGTAAAACCGAAATAAAAGTCAAAGACTCCCAAAAGAGATTACATAATTCTCTCAAAACTAAAAATGTAAACATCTATATCCATATACAAAAAGGGCTCCGAGTCTAAGTATCTGCTGACCCACCTTTCACCCGACCATGACCCCATAGTCCTTGATGAGTCATATGCATGAAAATTGGGACCACAACCACTATGCCAATTCACATTTTGTGATATACACAATCAACATAATTTTACATTTCAAATTCCACACTCTTACATATTATTAAAACTAAATCATAAAACAACAACACATAATTGGCATACATAGGACTTGAACCCAAGTCCTCTCACACAACCAAAGTACTCTCCACCACTTGAGCTAGTACTTTTCCACATCACATTAAACAACAATTAATGTCATAAAGACGCGTTCTACCCGCATTAATTAATTAATTAATTATTTAATTAATTAATTTTCCCGGGTCTTACAAGCTTTGTGTGTGCTTAGTGTAACACCTCTTTTGAGATGTCACATGTATGATTTTCTTTTTAATGTGAAGCACAACCTTTGATACCATCCTTTAAGATAGGAATTTTTCACAATTGTTTTTATCTCAAATAACACCGGATAAAAGATTCATCCAAACTTCTTTATTCATCAAGATGAAAATATCATTCATATAATCAATTAACTTAAATCGTTCGTTGAGGTTAATATTAAAATCCTTCAAGTCAAACTTGAAACCACTACACTATTACATTTTATTTCAAAAGAACCTTTTCAAAGGTCAAAATAAAATTTCCCAAAGCTTCCCCATGAACTCCATACAACTAAGCTTCTCCAGCAATATCTGCATCAACATCTACTCCCATATAACGTAAGTCATACGATCATCGCAGGTGGAAACCACATTCACAAACATGCAAGGGTAAGCTAACCATGTATCACATCACATAACAAGCACATTAACATGTAACTCATGTAGCATAAAATAACATAACATAACTCATTCATAAAAAAAAAAAAAAATCCACCAACACATGTTCTCAACATCACCACTTGAACTCATCAAAATATTACCACCAAGTAATATTAACGATATGACATTCTCTCATAGCTAACCAATATACCTTTCCTGCGCACCAATGCCTCTTGGAAAAGTCCCTTCCCCTGCTTTCCATAGACCTACTAGCAATAACTCCACCCGCTCGACAAAGCCTTAGGTAGAGCACTATTGCTAAGCTCATGCTAAAGACTTACAAAGGAATGAAACCCCTTTACCCTGACTCGACAAAATCCTCTAGTTAAAGAAATCATCACGGCTTTACAGGTATCAGAGAGTTCAAACTGTCTCAATACATATGCACACACATTCATGCCACACCTCATCACATCATACCATCCCATACATATGTACATATAGTTCACATAATCACATAATTGTACAAGCATTCATCATACCATAACATACATGCATATCAAAACAGTATTCATCCCAAATGAGTGAGTGCTAACACTTAAGTACCTGCAATGCCATACAATCAAGCACAACACAACCATAATTCTTACACCAAAATTCCTAAGAAAATTTATCAACACAATACCAAAATCACAACATTAATGTGTGACACATTTATCAAACTACAGACCTCTAAACGACGATCCAACCGATCAAACCACAAAATAGCAAGTTATAGACCAACTGTCCAAATTTGAGCTCAGTCCAACGGTAAATGAGTCAAAAAAGTCAATTTTACTAAAACAGCGCAAATCTGAAAAAAACTTAGTCGCCCAACAACCAAGGAACTCTCCCAGCGAGAATCAGATACAAAAAAAAAAAACGAAAATCAACATTTTCTGTACTAGAGACCTATTTCAATACGTCCTAGCATTCGAAAGTTTCACCAAAGCTACCAAACATTCCAGTATTATTTTACTTAACTTCCAAAACCATTTACACTTCCAAAAATTCTTATAACAATTCTCTCATCCACAAACTTACTCAACCTTTACAAATTCTAAAAGAAAACAGAAAGAAAAATATTACACTTGTAATCCAATTAAAAATTGAACACACTCAATCCAACTCCATTCCATAACCATTCACCCAATATAACATAATTTATCAATTTAAACCTTAATTGATGTTCCATTCAGCCCAACGATCCACAACAATTCACCAATTCCTCTATTTAAATTAATACCAATTCCATTAATCACATACTTGTTATAATTCATTTGTTCTCTACAAATCCATGTTACAATCAAATCAACCAATCACAATTCATGTAAGACTCGGAAAAATTAAATAAATAAATAAACATTTATTTAAAAAATGCGAGGTCGATAATCGCTAAGTTAATTAATGTGGAGAGAGAAGACAAGGAATAGTACTAGCTCAAGTGATTGAGAGTACTTGATTATTATGAAAGGATTAATGTTCAAGTCCTGTGTAGGAAATTAGGGTGTTAATTTAATTATTTTATTATTTTATTAATATGCTGGATCATGGGGCGTAATAATATAATCCTAGATGCATAAGAATTATCACGAAACATGAATTAGTTGATTGGTTGTGCATTAGCTTTGCAATTGTGTGGTTATGTGTTCAAACCTTTACTTATGTAAAATAGTTTCATTTTTTCCAATTCCTTTTTGGTCATGAATGAGAAGGGTCAGAAACCCTAGCCGCCTTGAGGAGAAGATAGAGGGGCTGGGAAACCATCATGGAATACCAATTGAATGACCATTAATCTCATTTTAATGTAATTTCGTTTTATGCATTAAGGCAATTGAAATTGGGGTTGTAATTTCATTTTAATCATAATTTATAAAGACTTAAAAAAATATATTTGTAAATACTTTTTGCAAAATAATTCTAAAAAATTTTCATTGCATTTTATGAAACATATTCTATAATAAAATTTGCAAATAATTTTTATAGACAATTTTTTGAAAATTTTATATTCTTATAATAATATATAGTAATATAAATTAATTAATACTTTTATTTAAATCAACCTAAATTAATAAGTTTGGGCTGATATGACCAAGTATTGCCGCTACCACCGCAACCATGGCCACACTACAGAAGACTGCAAAATACTTCAGGATAAGATAGAAGAACTAGTCTGTGCTGGTCATTTTCGCCACTTCATCCGACGAGACGATCATTCCTCTCGATCCCGCCACCCCCCTCGATCCGACCACAGACGCCCTCCACACGACTCCCGTCACGACAAACGCCCAGCTCAAACCGCTAACCAGGAACCCCAACCGGCCCGTACCGACATCACCCCTACAAATCCTCCACTACGTGGCACTGTCAACACTATCTCTAGTGGCTTCGCTAGTGGAGGATCCACTTCTTATGCCAGAAAGAAACACCTCCACCATATTCAATCCATCAATCATATCACCCATTCCTACCACAAACGTTGTATGCCTCCCATCATCTTCACAGATGACGACTTTCATGGCCTCGACCATCACCAAGATGACCCCATGGTCATCACTGTTGAAATCAAGAACTACGCCGTTAAGAAAGTCCTTGTCGACCAAGGCAGCTCCGTTGATATTCTCTACTGGGCCACCTACCAAAAACTCCAACTCCCGAACACCCCTATGGTCCCGTATGACGAACCCATCTATGGCTTTTCTGGCGAACAAGTATCCACCCGCGGCTACATCGACCTTCACACCGTGTTTCGCGAAGGAACCCAAACCAAAACCATTCCAATCCGCTTCCTGATTGTCGACGCGCAAACATCCTACAATGTCCTCCTGGGCCGTCCTTCCCTCAACACCCTTGGCGTTGTTGTCTCCACCCCCCACTTGGCCATGAAGTTCCCTTCTCCTTCCGGTGACATCCTCACCGTCCACTGCGACCAACGCTTGGCAGGCAAATGCTACATGACCAGCCTGCGCCCACAACTCCCAATTCAACAAACCAACCACATTGAGTGACCACCTGGCTCCGGCATCGCCCTATCAGGCGAAGATCTCGACCCTAGAGTAGGCCGAGACATTCGTCTCGAACCAGTTGAGGAGACATCCCCTCTAGATCTTCCCAACGGCTACTCCATCAACCTCGGCACCGGTTTGAACTTTGACGAGCGTGCCATCATCACACCCATCCTCATCAACAACACCGACCTTTTCGCCTGGTCAGCCGCTGACCTACCTGGGGTGGACCCTCTAGTAGCATCCCACAAGCTATCCATCTACAAAGAAGCCCGCTACTTCTCCCGGAAGAAGCGCAAACTTGACGAAGAACGTCGACTAGCAGCTAAGGTTGAAGCCGAAAAGTTACTAAACGCAGGATTCATAGAAGAAGCTCAGTACACCACTTGGCTTTCTAACGTAGTCTTGGTGAAGAAAGCCAATGCCAAATGGCGGATGTGTGTAGACTACACGGATCTGAACAAGGCCTGCCCTCGCGATGCCTACCCCTTACCCAATATCGACCGACTTGTTGACAAGCGCGGCAGGGAATAAAGTGCTTAGCCTTTTGGATGCATATTCTGGGTACAACCAAATCCCCATGGCCGCATCTAACATGAACAAGACCGCCTTCATCACAGATGATGCCAACTACTTCTATAGAGTTATGCCTTTTAGTCTTAAGAACGTAGGAGCAACCTACCAACGGTTAATTTACAAGGTTTTCAGTCATCTAATGGGACAATGTGTCGAAGGATATGTTGACGACATGGTTGTCAAGTCTCCAAGCCACCACCAACATGCCAAGGACTTCTCAGCGGTCTTCTCCGCGCTACGCCAATACAACCTTCGGCTCAACCCCGACAAGTGTGTATTCGACGTTGACCGTGGTAAATTTCTTGGTTTTATGTTGACCCAACGCGGCATAGAGGCCAATCCCGAAAAATGCAAGGCAATTATCGAGATGTCCAATCCCACTACCATCAAAAAGGTCCAATGCCTCATAGGCCGCCTCACAACCATTTCCCGCTTTCTACCCAAACTGGCTGAACAAACCCAACCCATAGTCCAACTCCTAAAGAAATCCACCCGGGTCACGTGGACTGACGATTGTGAACAAATCTTTCAAAAACTAAAAACTACCCTAACCTCACCACCTATCCTCCACAAGCCGGACACCCGCCAACCCCTCCTCGTATACATCACAGCCACCGACCACACCGTCAGCGCCACGCTCGTTCAAGAGATAAAAGGCACGCAGCATCCTGTCTACTTCGTTAGCAGAACGCTGCAAGATCCTGAAACCAGATATCAAATGGTAGAGAAGTTGGCCCTATCCTTAGTCCATGCAGCTCGCCGCCTACGCCCATACTTCCAAAACCACAACATCATCGTCAAAACCGACTACCCCATCCAAAAAATATTGCAAAAACCAGATCTAGCCGGACGGATGTCATCCTAGGCCGTCGAGTTGTCGGAATTCAACATTCGCTACGAACCCCATGGCCCCATTAAAGCCCAATGTCTCTTAGATTTTGTCAATGACCTCCAACACACACCCACAAAGGACCAGTGGATGCTTCATGTAGATGGTTCCTCAAATCCAAAAGGTGTCGGTGCTAACATCGTGTTAGAAGGGCCTAATGACATCCTTATCGAAAAATCCCTTCACTTTTCCTTCAAAACATCAAACAACCAGGCCGAATACGAAGCTATCCTCGCCGGCCTTTCCCTTGCCCGCGAAGTAGGTGTTAAGACGCTAATGTGCAAAACCGACTCCAAGCTTACTGTAGGGCACCTAAATGACGAGTTCCAGATTAAAGACCCCATCCTTCTACAATATTACCATTTGGTCCGTGCAGTCATTCAATCTGCCTTTGAACGAGTCCGTATCGAACACATCCCAAGGACCGACAACATCAGAGCCGACATCCTCTCCAAATTGGCCAGCACCAAATTAAAAAGCCGCCACTGATCCCTATTACAGCAAACATTATCTACACCCTCCATCGCACATACATGTCAAAACCTAACCCACGCCCCAACTGACAACACCACCCCTTCCCAAAGCCATAACTGGACCACCCCTTATATCCAATACCTAAAAACCAGCAACCCCCTACAAGATGCAGACAAAACTTGGCTGGCTAAGGTCGCAAGGTATACCATGATAGGCGATGACCTTTACGAACGCGGATACGGCCAACCTCTCCTCAAATGTGTCACGACAGAGCAAGCATAGTATAATATTAAAGAGCTACACGAAGGCATTTGTGGCTACCATTCCGGCGCACGTACCATGGCTACCAGAGTCCTTAGAGCCGGGTACTTCTGGCCGACTATAAAAGCAGACTGCCAGGACTATGTCAGAAAATGCAAACCATGCCAAAAACATGGCAACCTCATCCACTAGAAACAAGAACAACTCCATCACATACTATCCCCATGGCCCTTTGTTAAATGGGAATGGACATCCTTAGCCCCTTCTCACCTGGCAAGGGGCAAGTGAAATTCCTAATTGTAGTTGTCGACTACTTCACCAAATGGATAGAAGCCAAGTCACTAACCACCATCACGGCCCAGCAAGTTCAGCAGTTTGTTTGGAAAGATATTATATGCAGATATGGTGTGCCACATACCATCATCACAGACAATGGCCGACAATTTATAGATAAGGAGCTAGCCAAGTTCTACACTGGCCTGGGCATCAAACACATCACAAGTTCTGTAGAACACCCACAAACTAATGGACAAGCAGAGGTGGCCAACAAGGTTATCCTAGTGGAACTGCGCAAGAGATTAGATAGCGCCAAAGGCCGATGGCCCGAAGAGTTAGTAGAAGTGCTATGGGCTTACAGGTGCACCCCTCAATCATCAACAAACAAATCCCTATTTAGCCTAGTTTACGGCGCCGACGCCATGATACCGGTTGAAATTGGTGAACCCACCCTGTGCCGAGAACTATACGACCCAACCCACAACCACCAAAACATGGCCACTCATCTCGACCTCTTACCCAAACTCAGAGAAAAAGCCCAGATACGAAATTTAGCTGCCAAACAAAGAGCTGCCAGAAAGTATAACGCAAACCTATGTCCACGATCATTCACAATCGAGGACTTAGTATGGAGAATGGCCAGCAGTGCAAGAAAGAAGGATGGCAAATTCTCCGCCAACTGGGACGGCCCGTACCGCATACGTGAAGACACAGGAGGATGAGCTTATCGCTCGGAACACTTATATGGAGAAGAGATCCCCAGTACCTGGAATGTGTCCCACCTCAAATTCTACTTTATTTATATGCATACTGTATTAAACCGAATACTTGTAACCCTGGGTGTACTCTTTTTCCTCACCCGATCTTTTTTCCCTAAGGACGGTTTTGGCCAAGAAGGTTTTAACTAGGCACCCCAGATTCAATGAATAAAATCAAGGGTTCTCAACTATACATCTTTTCTCTGTTTCACTTTCATAATCGTTTTAAGTTCCCCATCCTTACCACAAGTAAGCGGACTGGGTCAAACCCCCTCAACTCGTTGGTTAAATCGCTTTAAGTTCCCCACCCTTACCACAAGTAAGCGGCCTGGGTCGAACACCCTCAACTCGTTCGTTAAATCGTTTTAAGTTCCGCACCCTTACCACAAGTAAGCGGCCTAGGTCAAACACCCTCAACTCGTTGGTTAAATCGTTTTAAGTTCCCCACCCTTACCACAAGTAAGCGGCCTGGGTCGAACACCCTCAACTTGTTGGTTAAATCGTTTTAAGTTCCCCACCCTTACCACAAGTAAGCGGCCTGGGTTGAACACCCTACACTCGTTGGTTAAATCGTTTTAAGTTTCCCACCCTTACCACAAGTAAGCGGCCTGGGTCGAACACCCTCAACTCGTTGGTTAAATCGTTTTAAGTTCCCCACCTTACCACAAGTAAGCGGCCTGGGTCGAACACCCTCAACTCGTTGGTTAAATTGTTTTAAGTTCCCTACCCTTACCCCAAGTAAGCGGCCTGGGTCGAACACCCTCAACTCGTTGGTTAAATCATTTTAAGTTCCCCACCCTTACCACAAGTAAGCGGCCTGGGTCGAACACCCTCAACTCGTTGGTTAAATCGTTTAAGT
>Ga0209589_1012840_pt1 | contig 11188 bp, 10 predicted proteins | sample CowpeawhiteBW_FD_187525 | JGI IMG/M metagenome (GOLD analysis project Ga0209589, IMG submission 187525) | Root nodule microbial communities of legume samples collected from California USA - Cow pea white BW (SPAdes) (version 2) | ecosystem: Host-associated > Plants > Roots > Nodule | place: USA...
ATAATTTTCTTTTATTTTTGAATTAAAAAATTAATATTATTTTTTTTTCTAATTTTGGAAATTAGAATATACATTAACAATTAACAATAATAAAATAAATAAAAAGAAAATTAAACATAGATCAAACAAATAAACCACCTAAGATTCAAGTGAAAAGTTGATGCTAACAGTATACATGATAATGAAGTACATATATTCAAAATTAAAAATTACAAATAAATTTGTATTTAATATTAATTATGGAGAAGCGCAACATTCATATCAACAATTGCAATCAATTGCAATCTTTGAAAAACAGTGATTTGGAATGCGAAAAATGTAATGATGATTTCGTGTTGGAAATGTGCAGCAGTTCAAAGAAGTTTCTAGAGTATAAATATAAATAGATACTGCTTTGGGAAGTTGAAATATAATGATTTCGTTGAAAGAAAATCTTGAGAAGCGAAAATAGACTTATTGACTATAGGAATACGAAAAGATCTCCAACCAAATCTTATCATTCTTAAAAATTATGTTAATTTCATTCAATACTTATTTTTTCATTTAATTAATGAAACCAGTTAACAATGAAAATAATGGACTGAAAATAAATTATATTAAATTAAATATAAAAAAAACTAACAATATACATGATAATGAAGTACATATATTCAAACTTAAAAATTACAAATAAATTTGTATTTAATATACATGATAATAAATTTGTATTTAATATTAATTATGGAGAAACGCAACAGTTATATCAACAATTGCAATCAATTGCAATCTTTGAAAAACGGTGATTTGGGAATGTGAGAAATGTAATGATGATTTCGTGTTGGAAATGTGCAACAGTTCAAAGAAGTTTATGGAGTATAAATATAAATAGATACTAGTTTGGGAAGTTGAAATATAATGATTTCGTTGAAAGAAAATCTTGAGAAGTGTTGAATCTCTCGGCAAGCGTACCAAAAGTCAACTGTAATATAATGATTTGAAGTAAGAGTGTCGAACCCACGAGGAACGGATTCAGTTAAAATAATTAATTATCTCGATCAGCATATATATACAAAGATTTTAATTTGATTTGACATTAACTATTGCATAAAATTAATACAGTAAAAGCGGAAAAATTTAGAAAAATACAGTAAAAGAAACTGGGATTGAATTTCATCTATCTCCCTTGTCTGTAATCTGGATGAATATAATATATAACATCTGAAAATATCAATATTGATACACACTCAAAAATCATTTATACCGATCCCTCGCGTATAAAATTCATAAGATTAGTTCCCTGAATATTGATTCCTCATATATTCAACAAACTATCCAGCATTACGGCCAAGTGTTAAAAGCAATTGACATATTGAGATCTATTCCTAGCATCACAATATATCAAGTATCATTGTTCAAATCAGATTTTCAGAAATACTTTCCAGTCAGATCTAAAAATTAAAATCAAAACATCTATTGATCAGATAGAAGTAAGCATTAAGAGCAGAACAATAATACTAATATTGAGTAAAACAGAAATGCTATATATAAATATCACCAGATTACATCCAAGTTTGAGTAGACTACATTCAATCCCAAAGGAGAAGATTAGCCACTCATGGCAGCCATCAAATCCTAAGAACTAAGAAGAAGAAGAAGAAATAAGATCTGTGTGATGCTCCTGGTAGCAGCTCTGCAGCACGGATGCGTTCTTCTCCAAAATTCCAAGCTCACACTCACTTTCTGATGCACGGAGAATATATACCCACGAAGGTGACAACATTCTTCATGCTAAAGAAAGCTTCTCGCTTGGGCGAGACGTGCTGAAACCAATATCTCGCTTAGACGAGCAAGAGTACTTCGAGCTGAAGAAAGGATCTCGCTTAGGCGAGATTGGCAGCATCTGAGCTCGCCTGGCCAATAATGGCGACAAGAGAGGGTCTCCACTGCACGAACTCTCGCTTAAGCGAGAGTCTGCGTCGCTTAAGCGAGAATGGCAGCAGTGGCTTTAACTTAGGCGAGAATGCTTTGGTTTGAGCGACGTTGACAACATTCCTTCCCTATTTTCTATGTTTCTTGCTCTCTCCTTCACTCTTCTTGAGTTCTCTTTAGTCTTTCCTGAAAAACACACAAAATAGGATCAAATGATTTCTTTAAATCAAAACTTGGAAGCATGTGATTGAAACTTAGGTTTAGGGAGAATCAATATGAAATGAACACAAATTTAAAGCATAAGTGCCAGAGTTTGTTATAAATCTTTACTGAATTTTGGCACTTATCATACTCTCGCTTAGGCTAGAGGATTCTTGCTTGGGCAAGAATAACAATTTCTCTCCTGCTCCTACACGCAACATCAGAAACGCCAAACCATACAACGTAAAAATCATTTTCATACCATCACAAACAACAAATCAACATTTTAAACATGAAATAGAACCAAAAACATGCAAGATGCTTAAAAAAATGTGAAAAACCCTAGCTTCCCTTACTTTGACAAATGCTACTACTCTTGATAAGGAGAGAGCCCTAGATGGAGAGGAACACTGCAACTCCAAAATAGACTAAGAAGTTGAAAAGCATGAACACAGATTGACGAAAAATGAGACTCTAAGGTAGACCCTAAAACTAAACCAACACCATAATGTTGGAAAAGGAGAACAATAGAAGTTGGGGTTTAACTTACGTGGAGGAAAGGACATTCCGTTAGCTCGAAGGAGGGTTTCATAAATGCCCTAACTTAGCTTCTGCTTCAGAAAGGGGAGAAAGAGAGTGAGTTGTTTTGGGTTGAGGAGACAAAATGGAAAGTAAGTGAGCAGCTGAAGGGGACTTAGGAAAAAAATGGGCTGGCCTTGGGCTCTTTAATTAAACCAGACCAAAAAATTTTAAAAACAAAAGTGGGCTTTACAAAAATATACTTAAATAAGTCAATCCTCTTAATCTACCAACCATGTGGGTTACAAAATCTTTGTGTCACTAAAAAGTGAGTCAAGTTGAGTTGACTCGTTTATAACTTAATCAATGATAAGTTACCCATGTGAGTCTGGTTAACTCATTTTAACATCTTATTGTCAAATAAGCTACCATATTCCTTTTCACCTAATCATTGTAAATGGATTTCCAAAATTTGGTTGGTAGCATTAGGATGATGTCCTCTTTATGATGTAAAGAATTCATCATTTCTTTTAAGGATTTGAATTAAGAACTCAACCAAGAACATAAATGTATAGTTTTACCAGGGAAAATAAAAGGTAAAAATGAACACTCAAAATGGACATGATAAGAAAAAAAGGAAACAATGAAACACCTTAAATCTATCTAAAAATGAGTTGAACAATGATTTACAATTTAAAGAAGTTAGATCATTCTAAGAGTGATTCATCAAGGAAATTTAATACCAATAAGTAATGAGAAAACCTATATGAGAGACTATAACATCACCTCCAATCCAAAACCTTAAAAGAATGAGTTTGTGAGTATTTTTTTTCTTATATGTTGCCCAACCTTTTAATTTCTACTTAATGAGAGACTTAAATTGACATTTGGATTCCTAGTAGAAAAAAAATCTTGAAGATAATTACTCAATCCAAAAACAAAATCAAATTCTCAACACTCAATCTCGCAAAACAAATTTTATTTCATAATTTTCAAATGCAAAAAACATAATAGAAGAGCATTCTATATGTAAAATGAGAGGTTATTTTATGCCTTTGGTCCCAAATTTTGTAAGAAAATATCAATTTGGTCCCTTCATTTTTAAAAGTCTCAATTAGGTTCCTACTTTTAAAAAATGGTATCAATCGTATCCTTTCTGTTAAATTGGATTAAATGGTGTTAAGGGAAGAGTGACAAGGCAAAGTTCTTGTACTTATAAATAATGACTAGGTAAAGTGAAAAATAGTGATGTGGAGTTAGTGTTGTTTAATAATTAAATTATTAAAAAAGTCTTCGAAGAGAGTTTTTGTAGTGAACAAAGATTGAATTTTGATTGTTGTAAGATCCGCATAATTTAATTAATTAAATAAATAAATAATTAATAAATGCAGGTAAGTAGTGTATTTATGACATTAAATTCTAATGGGTATGATGTAGAAAAGTATTAGCTTAAATGATTAAGAGTACTTTGGTTGTGTGAGAGGACTTGGGTTCGAGTCTTATGTATGCCAATTATGTGTTGTTTGATTTGTTATTAATTTTAATATTGTACATGGTCGTGTTGGGTGATAACATGATTTTAAAAGTATGTGAATTGGCATGAAATATGAATTGGCTTGGTGGTTTAGCTTTGACTTGGCATTAGTATGGTCATGGGTTTGAACCTTGGTGAGTTAGATTTAACTCTTTTTGCGAGAATTCAAAGAATGTTTCTGTTGTTGGCTTAACTCGTAGCTCAGGCGAGAGATTTGATTTTTGGGCTACACGTGAGCAGATGATGTTGTAGGTGGAGCTGGTGAGGCTTAGCCGCGGAGTGGGGGATAAGCCTGGGAGTTTTATATTGTCCTGTTTTGAAATATTTTGTAAACTCTGATGAGGAGCTTTATTATGATGTTAGTTTTATACATTATGGATTATTACTTTTATTGTACGGTAATAAAAGATTTTAAATTTCTCGTGTTTTTGGGAAATGAGGTATTATTAAATGCAGTATAATTATTTTACTTTTCTTTATTTTATTAAAATTCATAATATCCTGACGGGATATTACAATTGTGCTGCAATATTAGGGTTTTCTTATTCAAGGAAAAAAGGGATTGAAGATAGGAAGAAAATTGAGGTGCTTGGTGAAAGTTTTCATCGGCTCCATTGATGTTCTTCTAATCTCTCCATAGTTTTCTTCATATTTATCATCTCCATTGTGTGACTTAAATTTGGAATCTCTTTTCTTCTCCTCCCAATGCCACCCTCGAGCCACTCCACCACCTCTACCTACATAGAATCCATGCAACCCCAACAACTTCTTATGCATCACCCTTCCAAGTACTTCCGCTTCCACTACAAACTCCATCTCCGCCTTTGCACTCATCGTCTTCAACTACTTCACTACAATCTGCAAAGTTCATTCATTATAATACATTGCAAACAAATATCTCATAGCTCAAATTAAGGTTTATCAGAAACAAATCAAATACTCAAAGTTTTAAAGAAATATATTATATATGTATGAATATAATTGCCTCAACGCCTTTACTTGTTCAACCCCAATAAACACTTCCAAATCCACCCTTTCCCATCTTGTTATCTTGATGGAAATTGTTTGTTGCACGAAGCAATTCCTTCAAGGTGTATATTTCCCATGGATAGTCCCTTTTTTAATAATTTAATTATTAAACAACACTAAATCCACATCACTATTTTTTACTTTGCCTAGTCATTGTTTATTCGTACAAAACTAAGCCATGTCATTGTTTCATTAACGCTATTAAACCCAATTTAACAGAAAGGGTATGATTGATACCATTTTTTTTTTTAAAATAGGGACCCAATTGAGACTTTTAAAAATAAAGGGACCAAATTGATATTTTCTTATAAAAATTGAGACCAAAGACATAATTTAACCTAAAATGAGAAGGCATGTTTAAAACACTTTCTAAGGTGTTAAAAAGAACCATTACAAAATATCCAAAGGCTTTGTAACTTGGTTTGGTTGAGAATTGCATATAGTAAAGTAAAGGTAAGGAAAATTGCAACTCCTTTGCATATATGTTGCCAAATTTTTTCATTTCTACTTAATAAGAGACTTAAATTCATACTTGAATTTCTAGTAAAAAAAATCTTTAAAGATAATTACCTAAGTAAAAAAATTCAAATTCTCGACACTCAATCTCACAAAACAAATTGTATTCATAATTTTCAAGTTTGAAGAACATAATGGAAGAGCATTCTCTATATAAAATGAGAAGACATGTTTAAAAAGCTTTCTAAGGTGTTTAAAAGAACCAAACTAAAATATCCAAAGGCTTTGTAGCTTGGTTTGGTTGAGAATTACATTTGTAAAGGTAAGAAAAATTGCAACTCCTTTTGACTCATGTAACAATGAGGTAGTTAAATGCATTAATGACCTCTACCTACTAATAGTTTTTAATAGTTTGAGTTAGTTTATGACATTTAACCACTTTATTCTACATGCTTAACTTTTTGAAAAATTTAAAGAAAATGTTTCTTTAAGAGAATTTTATCTAGAATATTTTAAAAATATGTTGAGATCTTTTAAAATATTTTTGAAAAAATTATTTTTATAATTTTGGATTTGAAGATATTTTAAAACAAAAAGAGTTTCATGTTCACATTAGAGATTTTTATGTTTTAATAAATACCATCTAAGTTTTTTTCTCAAAACCCTTGTTTTTGTCATCTACCCGTCAACAACATTTTTTTTTGTTCCTTCTTTATTTTTTTTCCTTAGCCTTACTTCTTGTATTGACTCCAATGATGTGCTTTATCTCTATTTATGTTGTGATCACATTGAATACTCCTAATTTTCCTTAATATGTGTTGTATTGAATTACTTTTAATACTTTTTTAACAAATGGTTCATTGGTAAATTTGAAAAATCTCATTGTACCATAATCATATTTATCTCTAAGAACTTGAATCCATGGATGTTATGTGTTAGCAATAGTCATATGTAAATTCATGAAAAATATTTGTTTCAGTCCACTAAATAGCACATCATTAAACACATGTACATTCTTCTATTAAAGGTCACCTAATATTAGGACAAGCGAAATAGAATAAATAACATGATTTTTTTTTCTTACATTGAAAAATGTAAAACACGAGTCCTAGGGTCACATAATTATTAAATAAATTACACCCAACTTTACTCCAATAATTTTTTATAAAGAATTCCAAACAACTAATTTTTTTCATTTTTCTATTTAAACTTGATTGTGATATGTAATAATATTTATTCATATAAATTAATTAATTTAAAATACATAATAATATTTTAATTTAAAATAAGATCAATTTACGTAACTTTAAATAAATGATTAAAGATACAAAGTAGATGACATTAATATTAATATAATGATTATTTTCCTAATATTGTAACAATATTTTTATGGTATTCATGCTGTGTCTGAAACAAGTTAATTGTCTTTTATAAGAATTTCAAACTTTAATTACATTTCTTAAAACATATTTAATTCAATAAATTAATTTAATTTGTTTTTTTTCTTCCTTCACTACACTTTCTACACAACATATTAATATCGAGCTAGCATTGTACTACTTTTTCCTTTATTCTTTTTTTAGATACATTTTATCCTATAGAGTTAGATATTTGTGATAGTAAATATGTTATATTTATCAATTTTAATAAATATTTTTAGGACGAGCATGTCTTGAAGAAGAAACTTTTAACTTTTTAAAAGAATTATTTGTAAATGTTAATGTTTTTATTCATCTCACTACAATAAATATCACTTACACCAACAACATTAAATTGTGACCTAAAATATAAAAGTCATGGTTAAAAGTTTAAACAACAATTTTTCATCCAATTGTCTAGGTCGTGGTGGCCATTAGTAATACTAGAAAATGATTTTTAGTACAAATTTTTTAAAACCATTACTTAAAATCATGACAACAACCACAAATTTACCCTATACTTTATTTTCATAATGGTTTAGACCATGACTATGTATAAATTGCCTTTGGAGGTTTAAGCCACATTTATTAAACTGTACTCTTAAGAGAAATACATATCTTTTTTATAATTTTGCATAGATTGCTTATACAAGAGTTCAAGATGAAAAATTTGTTATGTATGTCTTCAAATCAAATATTACACAATTATAGGCCACACAATATCAAGTGTGAACAATACTTCAGAAAACATTCATTGACAAAATATCCATAACTGAATCCATAAAAATACGATTCATACGTCATCTCAATGTTACGTCATCTCAATGTTAAATTCAAACAACATTAAAATTGTTATTTTGAAGTCATTAATAAGGATCAACTTATAAAAGTTAAAGCTACAAAGTTAAAAAAACAACATTTCTAGAACAATTTCTTTAATACAAAACAAAAATTTCATTATTCTAAAAGATTGTCTTCATGGTTTTTTAGCGCAAACAACACTAAAATATAGTCCAAATTTTCTACATGTTATACATTTTGATAAAGTTAAGTCACTACAAAAATTGTGTATGTTTAGCGTTTTTAATATGACGTTTATTTGAAAATTTGAAAATGTCACTTTTTGTAGTATAATACCATATTATAAAACTTCATATTTTACACATAAAATATGGTATTTTTAAATTTCGTATCATTAAATGTCAGACTATTATTGAAAAATATGACAATAAAAAATGTTATTTTTCAATAGATTATTTTTTCAATGTGAAACCTTTTTCCTGGTTTTTAATATTTGTGTTCCTCTTTATCTTTTTTTTGTTAAAGTACATTCTCTCTCTTTTCGAAAATTACTATTCTCCTTTTGAGTATCTCCTTTCCTAATTCACGAAAAAAAACTTTATTCGCATCACATTTCGAAACAACTTCACTTACTTCAATTTTTCGAAAAATCACATTTGCAGCACATTACCTCTTTCATGCCACTCCCAACTGCTCCCAACAATCGCAAATTGTGTCTCTCCCAACAGCTCCCAACTGTCCCAAATCATGCCACTCCCAATCGATTCCAAATACAACAACTTCGTGGTTCTATGGTTGTGGATTCGATTCCACGTTCAACCTATTGCGTCATTCTCATCGGTTCAACCACATGCAAATCAATAATAGAAGTTTGGATTCCTCAAAATCCAATGCAAGGAATCTTATATTAACAAGGACAAATTTGCATCCTTGGTTGCAACTTTTATTCAAATCAAAATGAGATTATTTTTGGGTTTCAATGTGAATATAAAGGTTACTTTTGTTTTTCCATACAACTTACAACATATCCTTACACATCTCATCAAATTGCGAGGATAGTTCACTCCCTCCATCCTTCCCAATCCGTCAGAACAAACACCCTCAAATATGCAAAAGTACACACCTAACATACTTATATATATCTATTTGTGATTACAATACATTCCTTTATCCAAACACAAACTTAAGTCTTCTGTTTTTCGTCCTTATTCTTCTTCTCCAACTTGGAACCCAACTTTGTCCTTTACTTCTTCATTTTGATTTTGGGAGCCAAACTTTTTCTTCTTATAATCCTCTATTTTCTTTTGTCTTCTCTTTTTCCCTCATTTATACACGTGATCTTGTAGATTTTTTATCTTAGTTTTACTTTAATTTTGAAATTTTTATAATTTTTTAATTATTTTGGTTTGATTTATTTATGATGTTGTATTTCTTATTTATTTGTTATTTCATGATTTTGAACTTTTACATTTTAATTGTTTTTTCTTATATTTATATTGAGTTATTTTTCTTCTTATACTTGTGGTTCTTGCTTGTCACATGTATTACAACATTTTTTAAAAATATTTATTTCAAACAAACAATTTTTTTTTTTTTTAATGTTGATAGCATCCTAATTTTTACTCTTAAATTAAAATTTCTTAAAGCAACTCCATTTGTGATGCTTATTTAACTAAACATTTTATCACAATTTTTCCCAGAACAAGCCATGACATTATTTTGTATGCTGAGTGATACCACTAAAATAGTTTTGAATCATACTTAAGATTTTAGGAGTCAGATTTTGAAAATCATCAAATTTAATTAAAATACATATATTTAAATTTACCTAAACTAAATAATTATACTATATATGTGTATTTTCAGTAGAAAGCATAAATAATTTTTCTAGCTTTAAATAAAGCCTTAACTTTTCAAATATGAATTAATATAATAATTTATAATGCATCAACTAAGATACATATAAATAGGATAAATAAAATAATTAAAAATAAAAATATCTTAATAATTATCTATACCATTATATAAACAAGACAGAATATTTTATAGTTAGTTTATTATAATCTATAATCATATAAAATTATGTCACTAAATTATTATTTTTATATCATTTTAAAAAATACACAACTATACAATTTCTTTAATTAAAAATGACTAAATAATCTCTTAATTTTAAAAAATAATAATACAATTAATTAATTTTTATTTTTAGACAATCATTTATATATATTTTTAACATTTGGGATGCACTTGTTTGTCCTTTAGTGATTTATAATAATTTTATTCATGTCAAGCAACACCATTTCTAATAAAAAAATACTTCTAGTCTTAAAAATTTTATCACAAAAAAATAATAAAACATATGAGCAGCTAAACCCTTACCATCTCCTACTCTTTGGTGGTTTATTCTTATCCATGGTCACCAACTAAAATTCTTAAAACATAAATCAACATTTGAAAACACTCAACATGCATTTCAACATAAACTCTTTTTTAATTTATAATAATAATTAAACAGAAATTATTTTTAAAAATAAATATTAAATCAATGAAAATAACAAAAAAGGAATTTTTATATTATAAAATCATTCTCCATGATAAATACTTTTCACAAATAATATTAATTTCTTCAAGAGAATAATACTGTTCACAAATAATATTAATTTCTCTCAAAGATACTAAAAAAGTCAGATTGATTAAATATTTTCTTAGAATACAAAAATCAACCATTTTCCGAAAGAGCCTAGAAATAGAAAATCAAGCCAAAGTATGTAGGTTTCTGGAACCTTCCACCAAGATCGAGATGCTACTACACCTGTAGAACACCAACTTCAACACCCCAATGATTTAAATCCTTCCATCATATAATCCTCCTCCGCCTAAAAATCCAAGTACAAATTCTCGAAGTTGTCCCTGACATAGAGCATAACTTAAACAGAAAGATTGTGCAACAACCGCAAAACTGAAGAGAAAGAGGGTAGAAGAAGCACCTTCACGGTCAAGAATGGGTGTGGATTACTACAAGATCTTGCAGGTTGATAAGAACGCCAAAGACGATGACTTGAAGAAGGCCTACAGAAAACTTGCTATGAAATGGCACCCAGATAAAAACCCCAACAACAAAAAGGAAGCTGAAGCTAAGTTTAAGCAGATTTCTGAAGCATATGAGGTATGTTTACATAAGGGTGTTGTAAAATTTTTAACCTTTTGTGGAACTAGGAGTGAAATAATGAAACCCAACGAAATATTTCTTCTGGTTTATGCTTTCAATCTAGTATGATTCAAATTGTAACAAATTTTTTAGTTTTTTTTTTTTTTTTTT
>Ga0209589_1012845_pt1 | contig 11182 bp, 6 predicted proteins | sample CowpeawhiteBW_FD_187525 | JGI IMG/M metagenome (GOLD analysis project Ga0209589, IMG submission 187525) | Root nodule microbial communities of legume samples collected from California USA - Cow pea white BW (SPAdes) (version 2) | ecosystem: Host-associated > Plants > Roots > Nodule | place: USA...
ATATTTAATTGATATATGGAACAATAAAAAAATGGGTATGGGTATGGGTATAAGAAAATACCCGTTACCCGGTGGGGATGGGGATGGGTCAAAAGTTGTATACCCGTTGGGTTTGGGGATGGGGATGAGGATGAATTTTTATTATGGGGATGGGGATGGGATCATGATACCCGTACCCGTCCCGCCCCGTTGCCATCCCTAGCTCAACTTAGCTGCAGTTGCACTAACACACCTCAAAATATCCAAAGAACATTTATGCAATTAAAAAACTATTTTTAACATGTTTTTGTATCTCATGCTCAATAAACCCAATTATAGAAAATTCCAATTAAATCAATCTTTAAACACACAAATTCAATTAAATATCCAGAATTAAACATTAAATGACGGCAAAAATACGCACTCATCACCTATGCTTAGATGTATAAATACAATAACATGAAAATAATCCATAACGTAAGTCTTTATACCCTATCCACTTCTCTCAATGTTTTTCTTTTCAATGATTATCATTACCTTAAAAATATTCGTTAAATAGTCTCAAATTCCAAATATCATAGAATTAAACACATTATTTTGCATCTTTAAAACAACCAATGTGTTGTGACATAAATGACATCAGTTATCTTAAATAATCGATGTAATATATGTTATAATTATCATAAAAAAAAAAAACTTGTAAAAGACATATTTGTCATTATTTTGAACAAAATCGATATAATGAGTTTTAAATTACTACATAATGACATCTATATCAAACCTATAACTAATATCAATACCAATAAATAGTCTATATTAAACATCTATATCATATATTATTTTGAAAATAAGCATTCCATCATAGATAAGAACAAATAAAAAGTTGTCTTTTATAAAGACAAACTAAGAAACTATAATTAAACTAAATAGTAAAGCAAAAGTCTCATTCAAGTGCCAAGAATGTCAACTATTGAGGAAGCACATACGTGTAGGATTTAGGCATTGATGTTTGCAAAACTCATAGACATAACCATATAATACAAATGGCACCGCCAAATCAAGACGAAACTTCACGACTACAAAATTGTATAAAGGTTTGGTATGAAATGGATTTAAAGTCATGCTTGACAGAAACTACTCATAGATGTGAATTTATTACGTATGGATAATGTTACACGAGTTTTTCTAGAGATGTTTTCGGAAAAATAAGAATTAAGTTTTCTATAAATTTAAAGTAATATGTGACAATTATTGAGACCAAAATTAAAAAATAAAAAATAATACGTGACTATATTTTGAAATTAAACTGATTGTTTTATGCTTAAAAAACTAAAAAGATTATTGAGCCAAAAAGTCAAATGTTGAAGTCTATAGAGGCATTAGTTTTGTATATTAATCCTGATCAAAATAAATTTTTTATTTTAGCTAAAAATAATGAGCTGTGAGTTTTTTCTTCCTCCTAACAATAGCCACTATTAAAAGTATATATATTTGAAGAATAAAAATAAAGTTTCAATCTTTTAACTTTTTAATGATTGAATTAACCATTTCCCATGTTTCTATTTAAGCCACAAATATAGAAACAATAAGAAGCACGTTAGACTTTTCAACATCCCAGTTTTCCAATTAATCAAAGAAGCAAAACTCTAAAAGAAACCAATAATTTGAAAAGGACTCAATTGACCAGTCTCTATTTGTTTTTTTATTTCCCCTATCATCATCCTAATTAAAAGTTAACATTGAAGAATGATTTCCTTCAACAAATATGACCAAAGTCCAATACTGAAAAAAATTATTGGTAGGTCTAATTTTCCGTATGTATTTCTTTTAACAAAGAAAACCCATTATTTATTTTTTCAGATAACCAAATATCTCTTATTGAGAATCAAGAAATTTTTGAAATGTGAAATACTCTTAAAAGATCCATCTCTCTACCGACATTGAACGAGGTTGCCATAAGAAAGAAAATGAAATTAATTAAAATTAAGATGTTTAAGTGCATCTATATAATTATTAACAACACCCTTAATTAAAAAATGAATTCTTTAACCATGTTAATGACTACTTTTGACTATAATAAGTAGTTGATAACAAGAATAAAGTAAATATTTTAGGTTAAAGAAAGTGATGAAGATTAACTAGTTGTGAATGGTACTAATCAAAGACAATGCTTCACCGAGGTTGTTGGCCTTGAGGCCAATGTAGTCCTTGACAGACAAAGAACGAAAACGAGGGAAGGAAGTGAGAAGAAGCAATGGAGAAAGAACATAATCCAAAGGGGGGCCATAGAAATAAGCGACAGAGTATCTTTGTCTTGCACTGTTCACCATGACACGGTGAAGTGCACAGCGGAACCTTGAGTTGGACAACATGTGAAGAATGTCACCGGTGTGAACAACGAGGGTGTTGGGGTGAGGGTGCACGGAGACCCACCCTGCACCCTCCTTGAAGATTTGGAGGCCACTGGTTTGGCTCTGGTGGAGGATTGTGAAGAGGGAAGTGTCTGTGTGAGGGGCTAGACCCATGGCTCGGTTCGGCTCAGGGCAACAAGGGTAGAAGTTCAGCTGAACCGCTTCACACAGGTTACTTGAACCAATCCACCCCTTTTCATCCTCAGAAATCTCCAACAGGCTCAAGATCATGTGGGTTAGCTTCTCTGCTAGCAACTTCATTTGCTTCTGGTAATTCTCCATTATGTTGCTGCATATAAACACAAACATACTTTCATTGGATTTTCAAAATTAAGGTTTTTGTCCAACAACAACTTTCATTCAAATATGCAATTTTCTTTTCTTTATGGACAAATTTTTGTTGTTAGTTTTTTTTAATTGGAAAGTTGAACACACAATCTCTCTTACTTTCCTTTCTAAATTTATCAAACCAACTTTATTTTTTCAAATTATTAACAGAGATATAAAGATATTGAACCTGCGATTTTTTTCTTTCTTCCTTTTGACCTAACTACTAAATCATCTTATCACTCATTTTCAAATATGCAAATGCAAATATGTTTCAGAATGGAACTTTTCTCTCTTCTCAACCTTTAATTAACATTAACTTCAAAATAAGATCATGTTAAGTACGAATTTTGAGGTTTATATCTCAGTTAAGTAGAGATTCAGAGCACATCAATCATTAACATGTATTAACTTAAATTTTAGTTTATAAGGTATTTTGGTGTTAATTTTGTAATTGAAATTAGTTCATATGGACTTTTTATAGTATAATTTTCAATGATAATGGTACCAAATTACACGTATAATAAGGTGCACCTAAGTTGTATTTTTTATATATATATATATATATATATATATATATATATATATATATATATATATATATATATATATATATATATATATATATATATATATAGATAGATAGATAAAGACGTTCTGTAATGGGCAAGTTTAATCAGATCAAGTTTATATATATAATACGTGTTTCACAGAGGTTCTTTGATATTTTTTTAATGCTATGAGATAAAGTTTGAATTTAATAAGATTTCTACTAAATTAATGATCTGAATTTTCTACCACCGTTGATTCCAGTGGGTTATGGAGGTTATTTAATATTAGGAAAAACTTATACAAGCCAACATTTTGTGAAAAAGTTATTTCATTTTATCATGTTCATGTGATGGCCTAAAAAAAATCTAATCATTTAGCAAATGAGGACAAAAGCATATATTTTTCTTTATTCTTTCATTTATTATTGTATATTGGAGAATATGCGTTTTCCAATGAAGAATTGTGCAAAACATAAACTAATGGATGATGGAGACTCTTTCAAATTTCTAGGACAAACTCGAAAAACCAAGATGATGGATGATGTTGTAATGGATTCCATTATGTTGAAATTAAAATTTGATGTTAGCAAAAAGAGAGTAGCTATTAGCATATGAATGTCCACGTTGCATGGAAATGCATGAGATTCTATGTACTTACCAAAACCTTGTATGGTCATTAGGCCAAATCTTTTTGGCATCATCGCATGGAGAGCCCATGATGGTGAATCCTTCATGCCACATGTGCTTGGGGAAGAATGATGATATCCGTGCCCGGCCGTAGCCGGTGGCGCCGGCGGCGGAGCGTAGGGCCTTCAATTTCCGGTCGGCGGGGAGGGCAAAGAGCCTCTTAGCCTCTTCTTCAACCTCTTGAACAACATTTAAGGGTATGCCATGGTTCTTCAATTGGAAGGCACCCCAGTTCTCACAAGCAAGGCCTATGAGTTCCATGGCATTAGGATCCATGAGATCAATGATGGGTATGCATGATCCAACCCCATGATGATGATGATGAGCATCTTCAGATTGAGGCCATGCATGGGTTTCAGGCAAGGTTCTAAGTGAAGAAAAGTCTAAGGGGATAATATGATGGAGGTGGAGAGGGTGGTCTCTATAGGCTTCAGAGAGAGTAGTGGCCATTTCAAAAGTGCAAGGAAGCAAAGTTGGATTTGGTTGGATTGATTTTCACAACCTTAATATATAAAAAATATTGTAAGAACATGTTTGAGATTAGGTTAAAACCATATACAATTGGGTGAGGGGTTGGCTATTGGACTATGTTGTGTCGGATTTTGGCTTATGAAGAAGGAATATGGTTGAATAAGACAAAAGAAGGAACAAACAATTTGTGAGTGTGGAATCTCAAGATCTTAAATATTAAAATAAGAAAGGGGAGAAAGAAACCTTTTTCTTTATTCCATGATAATGTTTCACTCATGCGGCAAAGGGAGAAAAAAACAGAAATTTTTTGATAGAGGATCCTTTTTGTTTCCCTTTAGCTTTTGTGGACAAAAATAGGACACGCTTTGTCTTCTAGTATGAAAACCAAATGCACAAGATTGTCTTGTTCCACCAAATAAAGAATTTACATGTGCTCCATGCCAATTTGATAAACTCAAATATGCAACGATGCAACATCATATATAGTCCAAACTATTATGCCTTCATTCTTCCATTTGCATATGGCCGGTACCAATAATATTGTATTTTGTAAGTGTGAAACTCACTACTTTTATAAACAAAATTATGAGTCAACTTTTGTTATAAGAAATTTGAATATATATAACATCTATCTCTTTCTTTCATTTGCAAAGCAAAATTGAAAAGTCGACTTTAAACCTAATTTAATTTCATTAAATTAGTTTGTAAGGTGAAGTTTTCACCCCATTTATATATATTATAAATTTATCTTATCTTTAGTCGATGTGGGATCTCCAAACATAAGCATAAGACTAAGCATTAATATATGGTCCCATAACGGCTCAATAGACCCAAACAAATAACAAATTTCCTTATAGCAGGTTACATAATAAGCCGAATAATAACAAATCCCAGTAGGATAGACTCGAACTTATAACTCTGATATAGTGTTAAGAAGTAAACTTTAAGCCTAATTCAATCTCACAAAATTAGCTTATAAGATAAGATTTCCATCCACTTATATATTAGTCAATGTGAGGTTTCTAACAATTTTTTGTATAGATTTTTGTAATTGTTTCGATTTTAAGTTTGTTGAGATGACAATGTTAGGAACAATCACTTCATCTGAGTATCGTTCATTTTACGGTCTAAAACTTCTATCACGGTTTTGTATTTAAAATGTCTCAAATGATTGGAAGAGAAAGATGTATTTAATTTATTCTTAATTTCAACTCCTAAACTATGTGAGAGTATTAAACGAAATAATGACTAACGACATTGATGTGTGATATCTTTTGAACCCCATGTCATGCATGAAAGATCTCATTGATTGAGTAAATCTTGGAAAACTATGCAAAGTGCTCCATTCTGATACTTATTAATATTATTTGAAGGCTGCCACTAGCGGGGCATAAGGAGAACTTTTGTACTACAACATAAGCCTTTACCTAAAAAGAAAGGATGATTCCCATTTGCATGACATGGGGTTCAAAACATACAAGTTAAAATGGGGATACTTTTGAGGTTGTATTTCAGACCATTATGCATATATTTGTACATAAATAATAAGACATTTCCATTTGTTGTTTCTGTGTCTGAAGTTGACAACATTTTCAACCTTTTTTTCAGGAGGGGTTTCAAAGGTGTAAAGTGAAATCATTGAAATGCTGAGTGATCTGACGGAAAATACGAGTGAAGTCAATAAGAACATGATGAGGACAAAATAATTCAAATTCATATATTCAAACTCAATCTAGTGGAAGAAAAAAAAACAAAAAACTAAGCTACCTTTCAAACTTTACCTTTCTATATGTTATAACGTTTAATGGTGTAGAAATGTAGAGTTTTTAGATTTCATAGTGTAGACATTGACTCAGACATTTGAATGAAGAAAAAGACTCTTTAGACAAGACTTTAGGGGTGTTACCATAATTACATTTTTGAATAATTTTTTATATTATACATAACTTCTTATTTATTTAAATGACTTTATAGTCTCAATTAAATTAATTTTTTTTTTCTATAAAAAAAATATTTCTTTATACTTTTTTCTCAAAATTGTTGTTTTTTATTATTGTAAAATGAAAAATAAATGAGTTTAGTTACTAAAAAATTATTCCAGTTTCCTCAAAATTCAAAAATAATAATTTTATGAAAGTATATTTTTAGGTACCTAAATAACATTTATTATAATATAAGAGTATATTCTTTCTAGCTATCACATGGAATATGGAAACTAGTGAATGCTATTTGATATCACTTGCCTTTTTTTTAAAAATACAAAACGGTAAAAATGTCGCATAATCACATTATAATATGAATAAAAAAAATTATTTGTTTTAGAGATGAAAGTGTGTCTATATATATATATATATATATATATATATATATATATATATATATATATAAACTAAAATAAAAAACCACTTATTCTATAATATTAAAATTTTATTTAAACTCTATAGAAATCATATTTAATCTGTTTAATTTCATTCACTAATTCAGAGGTGAAATGTTTGATTTATTTGATTTCAAAAGTGTGTCTCTCGTGCGCACTATGTAGAGATGTTTCTTCACGTTGGTGTTTTTCTTGATTGTATATCTTATATATGTCAACACAAACTTTTGATATTTGAATTCAATGTTAATTGCATGTAAGTCGTACAAAAATATTAGTTTAAAATAAATTTGTTTAAAAGTAAAATTAATAAATATAAGTTGAAATGGACAATCTTATATATGGTTATTTAAAGATATTTTCATCCTCAACATTCAAAGAAAAATTAACTTTGCAAATGTAAACTTGAAATGTTTTCACGGACCAATTTGATATAAAATATTTATTGATCTAATGATTCTATGTAATACTTTTAGGATAAACTGGTTTGGTGGTGAAGGTAATAGTATATAAATAGAAGAATATAACATAAGAGTGGAAAGACAAAGTATGATCTTATCGTATTCAACCTTTGACAAACATAAAATAATTTAGTTTAGTAATACAAATTATATTATAATAAAAAAATAAACTTGTGAAAGGTAATTATGATCGTGGATTAATGGTTGTAAAAGAGACACTAAAACCAATGGTAATTAATAATGATGGTAATACTTATAAAAGATGATGGTGATAATTGAATATAATAGTGGTGATTAAGATAATAGATAATTAATAATGATGGTATAATAGACGATGTTGATACTAATAATATTAATTGTGACGCTGGAAAGATTATTTTTGGGACAACGATAAAAATATTATTAATAGTTAAGTGGTGTACGAAAAAGTTGAAAAAACAAATAATATATATATAACAATATATAATGGGGATTCTTCTTTTTTATCCACATTTCAAAATATCAATTTTATCCTTTAAATATAATAATTTTTAAAATTTTTAAAAATTGATCATTATTTTTTCAAATTTTTTATAATATCAACTATCTCTTCTTCTTTATTTATCAATGGTTATTTTTTCATTTGTTTTGATATACTTCACTTTATTTTTAATAAATATAATTTTAGTTTATATATTAACTTAATAACATTACAATATTATCATCTACTAATATAATATCATGCATATTTAAAAAATGCATACACACAGACACAATAACGTCTGTGTTTACTCTAGTATGTATATATATATATATATATATATATATATATATATATATATATATATATATATATATATATATATATTCAATCTTAATAATTATTTCCAACAGCTCTAATGTAATAAAGTTTGAATCAGAAAGATAGAATATCTTAATAAATTTATACAAAGTTACGAAAAAAAAATAGTTTATAAAATTATCAAATATTGTGGTGCGTTAATTTGAAGGATAAATTACAACTGAATCTGTATAAGTGGATGGGACTTATCCTAATTTTAACGGTAAATTCTCACGTTATTTTGTATGAATATGTGTACGAGCTATATTTAAATTTTTATATTGGGTTTGAGGATTTACCTTTTCTTTTGTTTTTCATGTTCGTCTCGATGTGTGTTTTCATTTTTATATTCGTTTCCATTTTAATTTGTTAAAATATTATATACTAAATATTTGTTTGATTTTGATGCAGAATTGTGAAATTTTAAGAGTCATATTACAATCTAGAATATTATAAGTCATAATATAATTATAACATAAAATATTATGAGTGTTGAAATTTTTTAAAAATTGTAAAGATATGAGAGATATAAAATATATGATAGATAAAGAGATATATTAGAATCCATAATTTTCCATTTTCAAATACAAATTTAAATGAGTGCAGACTTAAACGATTATTTAATCTAAAAAAAAAACTTGCATTAAATTTTTTGTCCTTAATTTTGTAATATATTTATAAATCACAAGTTTGATTCTTTTATTATTTTCAATAATTATTTATTTTTATTTAATACTCTTATTTGGTGTTATATTATACTTTTTTTCTTGATAATTGACGTTGAAAAATATGGTCTCTTTTTTATATTGAATACTTATAATATATTTTTTTTAAATTATTTAATTAATTTTTGAAAGAGTAAATGAACGAGTATGATTATATAGAATAAATTCACACCAATTAAATGAGCATAAAAATGGACATAAATTCTTACTTTACAGCTAACAATGAGATAATAAAATCCACGTCTACCCTACACCATTTCCATCCCATAGGTTAGAAAGTTAACTAGTAACTTTGACAAGTGCTTATAATTTTAAAGAGGGATTGACACATGAAAGAGTAATATATTATAGAGTCATTTTAGTATATGCTCTAACCATTTTGGATATCCTAGAGGAATTATGAAAAATATTTAAGTTAAGTAGTAATTAACTGGGATTGTGAAACCCCTTTTACTCTATAAGGTCAGCTTCAGTAAAACAAAAGCCAACTTCTTTTGTGCCGTTCTTCATCGTTCTTTATCGTTCTTCCCAACCTTCATTCTCTACCGTGTAAACGCAGAACTCTGCTACACCGCTACTCAATGTCTAACTTTGGTGAGCGTTTGTTTCAGATTTTCTTGCGTTTTTGGTGAAGTTCATGTCGTTCTTGGGTTCTTTTTTTGTAAAGTTTGAGTTTTTTTTTTTTTTTTTTTATTTTTTTTTTTTTTTTTTTTTTTTTTGCAGTCATTGGTGTCTAGGTAGTGTTGGTAAGATTGATTAGCTATCCAAAACGGGTCCAATATTGCATCTTCCTCCATCACCATTGTTCAGCTTTCCTGGTTTTTTTTTATTAATGGTTTTATGCCTCGGTTCACTATAACCGAGGCCTAATATTGAAGTTTATGCCTCGGTTGATAACCGAGGCCAAAAACCCACCCCTTTCTATCTTGTGCAAATGTCTCGGTTATTGAATCGAGGTATAATAGTCAAAACAATCGTGCCAAAACTCTTTCCTTCAAAATTTAACCTTAGATAGAGTTTTAGACCTTGGTTATTTAAATAACCTAGGCATAAACCTCCGTGCAAAATAAAATAATAAAAAAATAGGAATTTTGAAATTTTAGCAAACTTATATGCCTCAGTTCTAAAACAACCGAGGCATATAGCATGTATATGTCTCGGTTCTCTAACAATCAAGGCATAAACCTCTACATAAAATAAAATAATAAAAAAAATAGCAATTTTAAAATTTTAGCAAACTTATATGCCTCGGTTCTAAAACAATTGAGGCATATGATCTTATAGGCCTCGGTTCTATAGCAACCGAAACATATAAGTTCGCAAAATTTTCAAAATTGTCACCGCAATTTTATGTGTCTCAATTTCTTTAAAACCGAGGCATATCACCCGAATTAAAAAATAAAAACTGCGCTAGTGATTTAATTAAATTTAGTTCTTTTTAATATTTGTGTTTAGTGTTTATTTTTTTTCATATGAAAATGTGACTTCTTAACTTAAAATGTTAAAATATTTAGTATTTTATTTTGATATTGATGTAATTATTATTTCTTTCATGATATTTAATACTAAAGAAAATAAAATACTTGTTCTTTTAACATTAAATCTTTAATGAATTGTGGACCATATTCCATCACTTTTAAGATTATCTTCAATTAAGATAATTAATCACTTAATGTGGAGAGTGTGCTATTACTTTATTAGAGTCTCTTGGACGTAAAATAATAATAGAAAAGTTACTTTTGTTTAATCTTCAGTATTATCACAAAATAAGATATTGATATCTTAGTACAAGGACCGTCACTAAAACTCATAATGTGCTAATTTCGAAATCCTATTTTATTTTATTCAACAAATCATGTTTCATGTTTTTAAAATCGAAGTAGCTGCTGTGTTCTATTTCATGATTTGTATACTATTTCGAGAGGAATTCTTTTAAAGTTAATCTTTTAAAAATTGCCTAAGTTAAAATTTAAATTTAAAAAATAATAAGATTTTATAATTTTACATATGATTATGATATAATAAAATACAAGTATCGTCCAATAAAATTGTAAAGTTGTATACATTGTTTTTCTTTTCTAGATTATCTGGTGCTCTACCTATTTGTAAATGAATTCGATTCAAATAAAACTTAAATAAGTAATTAAAAATCCATCTTATTTGTGTTATCACATGCAATTAAAGTTTACATTTTTTTTTCACTAACAATACTTATTCACTTTTTTAATAAATGAGATTTCAGTTAAAACAAAATTAAATTCAATTAAAAAAATAAAGGTATTTTATGTTGAATCGCTCACCTTTACAGGTGTTTCAATTAAAATAAATGTTAATTAAATAATATATATATATATATATATATATATATATATA
>Ga0209589_1012846_pt1 | contig 11180 bp, 9 predicted proteins | sample CowpeawhiteBW_FD_187525 | JGI IMG/M metagenome (GOLD analysis project Ga0209589, IMG submission 187525) | Root nodule microbial communities of legume samples collected from California USA - Cow pea white BW (SPAdes) (version 2) | ecosystem: Host-associated > Plants > Roots > Nodule | place: USA...
ATTAGGCGGATCTCATGATTTTTCATCAAAAGCTTTATTGCTTTGTCCAGCCAGCCATACATAGGCATGAAATAAATTCATAATATTTGTGAATCCTTTTTCACAATATTTTTGTCGCATGAGCAAATTAGTTGCTTAGATGCTTTATTTCTTTATTTAATGGTGTCCCAATATCCATTGTATCTTAAATGTATTTCAACATTTAAAATCCAATATAAGGAATTCTTCCTTGCAATATCAAGGGTCACAAATCTAAATTTCGCAAAGTTTCGCGTGTTTAGAACTAATAAAATAATAATATTAATAATAATCATCATCAAAATAATAATAATAATAATAATAATAATAATAATCACCATCATAATAAAAATAATAAGACAGAGATAAAAATTGATAAATTCAAACAATTCTTATCATAAGAGATGAAGAATATAAGGTAAAACTATAAATTGAGAAAGGATTAGAAAGAGCCTGGATTAAGACACGCATAACACTATCATTAAAGAGAAAAAGCTTCCACTAGTCCTCAATTCGTTGGAGCATCGTGCTGATAACGTTATGAAATAAAGCGAATAACATAGAAAATGACGACAGATAATAGAGAAGAGAAGAAACAAGAGAGAATAGAGAATGAGAGAATAGGGAGCAACTCATTTGTGTATTATTATTGATAGGAAGAGTCCTATTTATAGATACAATATGTAATCCATAAAGGAAACAAATCAACTTAGTTAATACAAATATTTACCATAAAGAGTAATGAATCATATCAGTAAATATATCAAATCAATGAACAATCATTAATTCATAACAAAATTATATTTTTATAAAGATAAAATTATACAATATTATTATAATTTAAACAATTAACATTCATAAATTACGTTTCAATTGAAATTATAATAGAATAATTTAACATATAGATTTCAATTATTAATTATAATATATTAATATAGATGTAATAATTAATTTATTTTATTTAATTAAAAATATTAATTAATAAATTAAAAGTTAAAAAAATATTTATATAGTTAAAATTTTATAAGTATAAATTAAGAGTAGTGGATTAGCCTGTAAACCCGTTGTGTGCCGAAACGATTTACAATTTTTACTTCATTTTCTTGTGATAAATGAGTTCAATTAGACTCATTTTTGTAAATTAAAGACAAATGGAGTTTAACGACCGTTTTGTCGCTCCTAGGATATACCTTGTCTCATCTTTAACCATTCTTTTGCTACCTTTACCTCAACCCCTTTTCGAAAACAAATATATTTTCTCAATAAGTTTCAGAATATAATATTTTTATATTCTTTCATCTTATGTTATCTTTTTAATAGCTCAAATTAATCCTCTCATTTTACTTTTTAAAGTTATCCATTTCTAAATTCGGTATAGTCATACTTCCATTCACTTTTTTGGGTTGAATTTAAATCGAGTACTTTTTCCCATTCCTATGCAAAATTAATTTCATTTTATTCTTCTTTCACATCACATCCCATCTAATACTTGCACTAACACCTTTATTATTTATAATAGAAGTAACTACATAGTCTTTTCACTTCTTGTTAATAGTAATTCTATTGTAAAATATATCACATTTCTCTTTTTTTTGGGTCCTGAGATAGATTTTTTAACCTTCTTTCGGCTCCTTTAGTTGGCCATGAAAAAAATGTGTCATTCTCATAGTCTTAACATTGGTCCACCAAATCCTATTGCAGCTATCACCAATGAATACGTTCAAATATTACACATCTTTACTACCACTTTTCATATCTACATCTATGCATCACCAATTTTATGCACATAATAATCGCTCTATATTTTTGTTTCGGTATAAATTTAAGTCATTTGTGGAAGATGCTTCATGGTCACTATATCAATTAAAATATCAATTTCTGAAGAAAAGATTGGAGTTATGCAATAAATGTAATGATGAAATCACCGATTTCAAGACAAAAAGGAAATTAGAGAGATATGAATGAATGAAAGGAAAGTTGTTCGTTGTGGGGTTCACAGGGCATGGAAGCAATGACGTAGACAGAGGAAACAGTGTCTGAGACAACCTTCATATCCTTATTATAATGGAGAACGATTTAACTTCACTCACTCGAATACAGGACCAAGGAATGATGTACTTCACTTTGTAGGTTATTTACATAAGTAGATATAAAAAAAACATTAAAAATTGTATATTGGATGTTTTTATTACATAATATTCAATGCTCTATCAAAAGTTTGTTTTTTCAACTAAATCATATATATTTGAAGTAAAAGACAAAATTGTGTTAACGAAGAAGCAGCGTGGTATTCATGGCGTGGATTAGCTGGGTCCATCATAAAGATACCTAACCATTATCTGCCAGCAAAGAAAGACACCAAAAATTATAGGCGCATCATCAGGCGCGCCGGATTCTTCTCCTCCAACATTCTTCTTATCACTCTTAATAATTCAATCTCATAATCATTATAATCATAGGCAACCAATTTATCATTTCAAGGTAACATGCCCAATCTAAACTATCATGGAATAACAGTACTTCTTGCTATCAAAATGGTTTGCTCTCTACAACAGATTCAACATACACTTATAATAATTCATGAATAACACAACGCTATTTTCGACAATATAAGATAAAATCTGTGATGAGGTGGTGTTTCTTCTGCAGATTTTGTCCACAAACCACCTTAGACAAAATTAAATTAATGGAGTTTTATTCAAATCTGTCTGTATACTTGTTCTCTTTCAAACACGGTCTTAAGCAAGTGGCTTACGTAGATGTTGCAACTGAGATTTCTCCTTTCGCACTCTTTCTTCCACAGGAATTATCCTGGAATTGATTTTGGGCATGCCTCGTGGCCATTCTATGCACCCTTTCATCCCACGAGTGATGTGTGGATTCATCGAGTCTGCAAAATTTCGTGGTCCCAATATTTCCCATTGCCTGAACCCACGGTTCTTCACAGAACGTGTTGCAAGTCTGCCTTCACACTCACCAAGAGTAGGATCTTCAGAGTCAGAGTGTTTGCAACAACCATCCTGTGAATTTTCACAACATTCTGCTTCACTCACTGATCCATTCACGTTTTGGTCAACATTGTGAAGATTATTGTCGAGGCAATGATCTTCGTCAAGACTAACAATGTGGACGGTGGAAGAGGGAGCAGTAAGAGTGGTGAGGAAGCAGGGTTCAACTCCAATCACCCTCTCTTTAACTTTGATCTCGTTCAAAGTGTGGAGAACATGATTTGAGTTTGTTAAATCACATGAAAGTTCAACATTGGGCGATTCAGGTGCACCCAGTTCATGACCTCTTGACCTCAAGAAACTTTGCAGATGCGCAATCAAGTGGATCATCTGGGTATACTTATCTTCCAGGGCAAGTTTGGCATCAAGCAGCTTCATCTGAATGCTCTCCTCTCTCCACATCTCTGCCATATGAAACATCTTTCTCTCTTCCTCCATCTCCTCACGAATCCCCTCCAGCTTGGCTCTGTCTTCTCCTATTTGCATCGCCAATTCGTTGCACACTTCCTCTATTATCTCTCTTTTTCTCCTTTCTTCTTTGTAGTTAATCATAAATTGCTCGGCATATAGTTTTGCTTCGGCCAACTCATGTACCAATTTGGCGTTAAGCGATTCCATCCTCTCTTTGCTTCTCCTTTCCCTGGCTAACTTATCCCTTAAGTCCTCCAACATTGCTTCGTTCTTCTTCAGTTCCCGACGCTTCCAGAGGAACTTTTCCTCCTCCAGCTTTTTCTTACACGATTTGCGTTCTGATTTGAGGTTGTTAATGCAGGTTTGAGCCCGAAGTAGCTCTGACAGAAGAACAGAGACAACAGAGCCACCGTTTAACTTGGCGTCTCTGAGAAGCTTCCTGCTATCACCTTGTGCGGCCTCTTCCTCTGTGCGCTTGACACGTGGTGGTGGTGGTGGTGGAGAGGATTGAAGCTTGACGGAAAATAAGGTTTGTGAATGTATGAAAGTGAACGAATATGAATGTTGTGAAGTGAAGAAATATGTACCTTGTGAGAAGAGCAACGGTGGAAGAAGCGGAAGTGCCATAAACGCGCCGCGAGCTTCCTGGCGGAGAGATGAATTTTGGGGGTGGAGCGGCGGAAATTGACCGGAGAAGTGGCGGAAGGGACGTCGCCGGAACAAATGGGATGTTTGCTGCGAGTGTTGTTCATTGTTTGGTTTAGTTGGAGAATGAATGTGTCACTCTCTGTTAGTGTCCATTCATAAATTTCATCACACCCCTCACTCTTTTGCATGCGCTATTTTTAGTATTTAATTCTATTTAAAAAAGATAGCCTGAAATCAGAAATATTAATAAAAAAGGTCCGTAGTCTTCCATAATTTTATTTTTTAATTTTTAATTACATATACTTTATTTTAATTCTTAGTTTTAAAATTATATGGAATCATTATTAAATATTTACTTTATTTCATTTTAAATTTTTGTCCTTCAATATTGTATGGACATGAAGGTGGAATGTGTCTCTAATAGTTTCCCTTTTTCTTTTTAACTAAATATATTCATGATAATAAAGTTATAATCACGACAATCTAAAATAATCTTATTTATAGTAAGATTGATTGAACTTTTCTAAGTATGGATTTGAAAATGGTCCCTTCTTATGGTTTGCATCTAACATTTGCTTTTAACAACTATAAACTATTTTTAAAAATGTTGACAAACATATATTTGTAATGTTTATATTTGTTTTTATCCCTTTGATTTTTGTGGTCCAAAAAGCAAACTTTAGTTGCTTAGTTAAGTGCTAAGAAATAAATAAATAAAAGGTTTAACATCTTGGCATATGAAATTGTTTAGATATAGTCTCTACAGATTAAGTAGAGAAGATTAATTGTGAAGGCATGACTTCTATAATTCCATTTCAGAAGCACTCTAATGAGAAATGCTTTACCCAAAAGTTCAACATACATCAAAATGAAGCTAAATATTCAAGATACATCATCATCTATAACTTATGAGCGATACTTTTTGAATATTCTATTTTTAAAAACATCAAATTATATCTTTGAATACTTAACGTTCTAACATGTTAACTATTTATTGTATTTGTATATTTTTGAAGTGTTAAAATAATTATTTAAATGTTCTATAGGAAGGTAAATAGATTCGTAACTATGAGTATTCTTTGAATCAGTTTCGTTTTTTTTTTACAAAGAATCTTTTGTTACACATTTTGTTCCTTTATCTTCTAACTATTTACTTTGTTCTATTCATTAAATTCATTGATATGTTCAACATACTTTTATTTTTATCATAATATTAAGTACAAATTTTGATGTGTAATTAAATGGTATATTATAAATTTCAGTTAATCAAATAACTTTTAGGTTTTATATTTGATTATTTATATATTTTTTTATCTTTTTATTATTTATTTATTTTACAGGAAGCCTTCATTATTTACTGGGTGATATAAAAATTTATTATTTTTATTTTCTTTCTTTAATTTTTATTTCACTTAAATAATTTTCATTATATTTCAACAATTCCACTAATTTTATATTTGTAAAATTTTATCATATTTTCATAATTTTTTAATCTTATCAAACTCTTAATTATATATATATTTTTTTGTGAAATTTCGTTTAACAGTGTATTAAATTGTTTATAAGACATAATTAATCTTTTTTTCGTTATTAATATTTTTATTCTTTTTTATTTGTGATTTCCTTTAATGATATATTAAATAATTTTATGACACACATTTAATATTTTTTAGTTATTAATATTTTTATTCATTATTTTTTTATCATGTAAAATATTATTTTCATAATTGTTTGTATACTTATTTTTATTTTGTAATTCATTCTCGTAATAGTAATTATTCATCTTTATTTATCTTCAATTGTATAAAAATATTCATTTATTATAATATAATATTTTAATTTATTATAATATAATAATTTAATATTATTGTAATAAAATAAAATAAAAAATTAAAGATTAATATTTAAATTCGAATTATTAGTTGAAGTTTTTTCATGTACAATTTATTTAAGTAGTATATTATAATATTTATTAACTTACAAAAATAACTTCATTATAATTTAAAGAAAAAAAAGTAAAAGACCTTAATTATTTTAAACTTAAATATTTTTTTAATTTTATTAACTCTGTTTCATTAATATTTTATAATAAATTTAATTGTTATGAAATTTTATTTATTTATTTATAATTATATAATATTTTATTTTTATTTAATTGTAATTTCTTATTTAATGTGTATATAATTATAATTTTTGATAAATATTTTAATATTAAATGTTTAAGATTATTATATTTATTAATTTATAAAAAAATAATTAATTAATATTAAAATAATAAAAAAATGGATATCAGATCCTTTAATTATACTTGTTATCGATAAATGGAATAAAATTTTATAACCGGAAAGAGATAAACTTCCGCCCCTTATCATTCCTATCCACAAATATTTTTAATCATTTGTTTTGTTTCTACTTATTTTTGTCACTTCTTATTTTGTTACTGTCTTATTTTTGTAAATTATTTTCTTTACCAACAAAAGGTCAATATAAACTCAAGTTGCTCCACAAATTTGATTTAATAAGCTAGGTATTAATTAAAGAAATTTTCAGCTTTAAAGTCACGCTTGTAAACTGTTAGGACTAACCTAATGATCGTAAATATAATTATCAGGATCAACCAATAATCATGATATATAAAATTAGTCTTTAATAGATCAAATTATTTCGTGTTTGTTGTTTAAAAAGGAATAAATATGTTTTTTGTCTCTTAATTTTTAATAGAAATTAAATTTAGTATCTTTTCAAAATATTGAACAAATTTAGTTTTTGATTTTTAAAAATGTTATAAATATGTGAATTTGGTCATTTTAACTAAATTTTGTTAAATCTATTTTATGTTTCAAATATTTTTCACAGCTAACATTGAAACGAATATGTGTAAAATAATATAAATAACTCAAATGTTATCATGAAATGCGTTAAAAATATCAAATAAATTTAATAAAATTTGATTAAAATGATTAAGTTCACATATTTTAAAAATAAAAAATTAAATTAATCAAAATTTTTAAAGACAGACTAATTTTAATTTTCTCTAAATATTAAGAAACTAAAATCGTATATAATCCCGTAAAATATATATATCGGAAACTAAGTGTTTGAATGTAAAGGCAGATGTGATAGAGATATGTTAACTCCCACTTTGATGGCAGGTGTAAATGGTAAGGTAACCACTGCTTTTTTCATTATTGCACCACTTTCTTAATTTCTTCACTTTTTCTACGATTGGAACTTTAGGCATGGAATGAGTTGGTGAGTGGAATAAAACATCTCTACTTTTTATTTTTTTTTTCTCTTCTCTCTTTCTTAGATACAAATGAATGAAAGTAAACAGGCCTAATCAAATTTGTCATTTAATTCTCTGATATTATTATGCATTTTCTGTGTATGTTGGGTATCACTGTTCACCTACTTTCTCTTAATTCTGCCTATTTCAATTAATTCTGACCATAGCTACAACTAATAGAGTACTGGAGTTGGTAGAAACTTAAATTCAAGGGCTTTTCTGACCTAGATTCACCAAAATCTTACTCTGTCAAATCATTTTTTAATACCTGAATTTTGTCCATATATATTTGACAATGGTATACTAAAATATTAAACTTAGTTTTTCAGTCTCATATTCACCACAAAGGATAAGATTCAGGTAATGTGAAAACAATCTAAAATTCTCTTATTTATCCTTACATAACATAGCTCAAAATTAAATTCTATGAAAAAAGTGACGATGTATAACAAAGTGTGCATAACTTAATCTCACTAATAATGCAGTAATTGCTATTGCGATATATTTTGCTAAGAAAAATTATGCTCACTCACGGTTTGATATATATGTACCTTTATACTTTTGCAGTGTATTTGGTACGAGAAAACAAGATAAACGAAAAGGAAAAAAAAATGTATTTTTCTTTTATTTTCACTTTACTTCGTTAAAAAAAGGAGGAAAAAAATATAAGTCGTTTCCACCAAATTTCTGATAAGATGGCTCGATGAATTAAATACGTAAAACAAATTTATTTTGTTAATACTTTATTTTTTTTATGAGGAGTATTTATGGTATTTTATATACATATTTAACTTTTTTCTTATTTTTTACTACAAAAGGTAGCAATTTTTTTATCTTTTATTTTTTTTCCTTTTTCTTCTTATTATATGTTAGGGATGTCAATCAGATATGTAGGATATGGGTAATAGCTCCTATATACCTTATCTGTTAGATAAATATTAACTCTGTACTTGTATCCATGCGGGTATCCCTTATGCAGTTACTCGTATTTTTATAATATTCACAGGTACTTGTGTGTATTTACAAAAGAAAAAAATTAATATTTAATAATATATTTTAACCATAAATTCAAATAAAAATACAATGTATATCATCCATAAATTTTAAACAAAGTGCAAATATCCAATTTAAATAGTGTTGACTATTTACAAAAAAATGAAGATTTTTTTAAAACCAATTAATAAAAAATAACCAATTCAAAATTGATGTGTTAATATTTTAATAATATTTTTTTAATTTAAATTAAAGTATAGCGAATACGAGTATCTACATGTACATGTACGAATATTATGATACCCTGATACCCGTACTCCCTCAGTTAACATGCGAATATAAAAATTACCCGTACCCATTATCCACGAACATCAATTTTTTACTCATTACGAATTTTATCCGTGAGTACGAATTTTTTTGACATCCTATTATATTCAATTAACTTAGGGTATCAAAACAAATTAATATCTTAACCCTCTAAATTATGCTTTAGATTAAAACGAGCCCATTTATCACCAAGTGAAAATTTTCAACCCAAACAAATAAAGAAATAAAAAAAAAATCACTATTGTATATGTCAATCATAAAGCAAAATCAATTATAGTATAATAAAGCATCAGAATTTTTAAAATTTGAAATTAAAAAAAAAAAAACTCAATCAGTTCATCGACCTAACTTAACTTACTATTATCACGTTCATGTACCCATATGAAAAAAATTAAATGAAAAAAAAAAATCTATTACTTTTCTAACTAAAACATACTTGGAAGGAACTCCAAAATAAATTCCATACCCCTGTTCATCCAGTAATTCAACCACAAATGGATTTACGTTCATGGCTTAATGAGTAGGTTATTTAGCTTTTGTTTACTTGGGCCATTGGGAAAGAAAAATCCTAGATCAAAAACACGTGAAACTCCGTGTTTTTAATATGTGGTCCTTGTAAGAGACATTTTCATTTATTATGTTCATCTTCATAAACCATTATTCATACATTATTATTTTAGACCAGGCCCACATGACCTCTACGAACAAGGAAAACAGTATCTGTAAAATATTAAACTTCACTGCATCACGACAAAAACATAGACATATATTATGCTTTAAAAAACAAAATACTTTTGACTGTTTTATTTACATTTGCGTTGAAAATGTAATACCTCTTCCCTTTGGATGGCCGAATAATGGAGAATTGAATGATGTTTGGATTGAGATAAGAATAAGAATAATAGTGAATGATTCAATGACCCATGTTGCCTCATTAATTATATATATACATACTCTTCTTTTTTTCCTACTTGGCGTCTCAATCTAATGGCCACTCTAATGTTCTCTTCGTACTCTTCGATGTCGTTTTGTGGACTAAGTGTTTGAGGTTCAAACATATTCAACCTAGGAGGTAACTCTCTTTGAAATGTATGCTAATATTATTACAAGAAAGTTATAATTACTAGGAACTTGTACGTACATATGTTTTTGAAAAGGAAAATAAATACCATTAAAAAAGGAATGGACCTTGTACATGTCAATAAAATTAAATTAATAAAAGCTGTAGAAATTTAACGGAAAAAGTAACAAGAGACCACTTCGCATTATGAGAAATTAATTGAGGGCAGCCATAACAATATTTTAATGCAATTAATTTATATATCCGTAATAATACATTAATAAAAATTTTATATCGGATAAATTGAAGAGGAAAACTTGATTGACCAGGTATTTGGACCATAAACATATCCAAGATTTGTGACATGCATTTATTTAGTGACTCCTTAATTTCACACACTAAGACATGGACATAACATACACGTGTTTTAATAATATGATAGTGTTTGGTCAAGGAAGCCACCTGCAGCGGACACGACCAAGAACCAGACCACATTCTAGGTGCCGTCACAACAATTATAAATTATCATCCACATCCATTTCCCTCACACCACCCTCTATATATACCCATCACATTCAAACACACACACACCTCACAAAACTTCATCATAATATATAGCAAGGACTTAATAACGCTGATATAATCATCTTCGTTTTATTAATTATACACATCCTACTCAGAGGATTCATTATAAGAAACATCTAAGAAAAGATGGGAAACTGTTGCGTGGCGGCGTCATCGATGGAGTGGGACGGCGAGGACTGGAGTGATTTGAAGTCGAAGAAGGTGTGTGATGAATCTGGTGCTAACGGTGGCCGTGGATTGTGTTTGGGGAAAGTGCAGAAGGAGAAGCTTATGGGAGCGGTAAGAGGTTCGTGTCCTGATGCGAATGGGAAGGTGAAGATGGTGATTTCAAAGAAAGAGCTGGCTCAACTGTTGGGTAAGAAAAGTACTTCTGCAGAAGCTGTTCTGCTTCGCTTGATAAAAGCAAGATATCAGGATTCTCGTCACGAGTTGTGGAGACCCGTGTTAGAGACTATTCCTGAGGTTAGTTGATTCCTTCAACACTACAACTGTGCATACAGTAATTGTATAGAACAGTTAAGAATCCATTCATTTTCATGTAAAGTTGTAGGATAGACATATCAATAAATTATTTCAATCCATTTCGATTTATATTACTCCACTCACAACTTGGGAATTTAAACCCTAATTCGCCTTACGCTTACTATCCGTTTGTATTGAGACCAAGATTTCTTGAATCTGGCTACTAATACACTTCATAGAGTTTCAAAGTTTGTAAAATTATCCTTATTCAGTTTATTTTAAATTTGTACTAATAATGTTACGCTTTTTATATATATATATATATATATATATATATATATATATATATATATATATATATATATATATATATATATATATA
>Ga0209589_1012850_pt1 | contig 11177 bp, 5 predicted proteins | sample CowpeawhiteBW_FD_187525 | JGI IMG/M metagenome (GOLD analysis project Ga0209589, IMG submission 187525) | Root nodule microbial communities of legume samples collected from California USA - Cow pea white BW (SPAdes) (version 2) | ecosystem: Host-associated > Plants > Roots > Nodule | place: USA...
AGCAACATTGTCTAATCATACAAAATTACGAGGAAAGTTGTGAATATGTTTGGTTAAGGTTTATAATTCAACATGTGCAAGAAACTTGTGACTATCCCCGAGAAAGATGGAATCAACAACCATATATGAAGACTATAGTGTATTGTTCAATTGAAAAGATGATATAGATATCCAAAAATTCGTTCATCTGAAAATATGACAAGTCTATTTGTAAAGTTTTTGTCACGAAAAACTTTTGAGCAAATGACTCACAAATTCGGACTCTGTCACCTTAATGATGTAAGTTTACATGAGGGGGAGAAATAGAATATGTGATGAACAATATTGTATTAAAGAATACAAAATGATGTACTCATTTTCCTTCACTAGATTTTTTTTATCCCAAAGGGTTTTTCCTAGTAAAGTTTTAACGAGACACATTCTTTATCAATGGACACTCAAGGGGGAGTGTGATGAATTAATGATTGTCCATTAATTTGATACATTTACTCATATGATTCATTACTCTTTATAGTAAATATTTGTATTAACTAAGTTGATTTGTTTCCTTTATGAATCACATATTGTATCTATAAATAGGACTCTTCCTATCAATAATAATATACACAAATGAATTGTTCCCTATTTTCTATTCTCTATTGTTTCTTCTCTTCTCTCTTATCTATTATTCACTTTATTTCATAACAGTAATCAAATTATTGAGATTTAATCATATATTATGTTAACACACTACAACAAATATCTCTTAAAATATTATTTAACCACTTTAAATCAATAATCTAAAAAAGTTTTGTGGGACCATATTACTTGGTATATTTGATGGGCTGGGTACCTACACTTACAATGATTATTAAGTTTTCATTCTAGAACTAATTCTGTTAAAGTTATTTCTTGAATCAATTTTAGTATTAGTAGAATATTTTGTTACATATATTGGTGAATATATATATATATATATATATATATATATATATATATATATATATATATATATTAAAGGAATAAGTATTTTTTCTTAAACTATTTTTAAAATTAATTTTATTTCTAAATTAAATATGCATGCTTATTTCTTTCTTTCCTTGTATAAAAATAATGTAAAAGTTTTTTTCTAACATTAAATATTTACAATATAGTAAGAAAAATTTGTCTAACATAAAATATTTACAAAATATAATATAACTTACATGTATTATTTATCAAAAATGATATTTTATAAAATTTATATACAAATTATGTATACATTTAATTTATAAGTTAAATATAATTCCTAAAAATAATTTGAGTAAAAAAACATCTTTAATCTTATCTAAAATAACATATTTGAGTACTTTATTAATAGTCATTTTTCTTATTAATATAAGACTATTAACCAAATAAAAATTAATCTTATGTTACTCTCTTTGGCCAGATTAATATGAAAGTGATTCCACCTTTTCTCACTTCCAATGTGTAGTTTTAGAAGAAGGTACAATTTATGGATTTTAAAATTTGAAATGAAAGCACGAGGAAACAGTATGGCCCATTCATCCTCTATGTTAAGCTGAGAAACCATGCGCACCAAGCTTTCTGCACTGTTTATGATAACTTCACTTTAAATGTTGATCACAAGTTCATGTGTGAATTAATCTGACATCAACTAATTCGATTAACGTTTTACCTTTTCATTTGGATAAAATTTTGATAATAGAAAGCTAAATATTCAAACAAAGAAGAAATAAATTTGTTATGAGTTTTTGTTTTGTTTAAATGTAGGAATTGATTTTCAATTGAAATACATTAAGCTAATATTGAACATTAAAATAATCAAATTTATTACATAAATTAATTTTTTTTATCATTATTTTCTATAAAACAGGTTTTATCTTTAAAATACAGAAAAATATGAACTTTGTATATTGTATTAACATAATAAGAATTGAACATAAACACGTAAGCACTTTAATTTTTTTTTTTTATGAAAAATAGACTCTAATTTTGCTTCAAAAATATTTAATAAAAGAAGATTCAATTATAAAGTAGTAGTGATAAAATTTTGTTATTCTTATTTTTCAAAGAGAATTTATGCTGTTTTTTATGATGTTCATAGGAGATGATAGTTTAGAATAGTTCGAATCCAAAAAGACATAAATGTTTGTATGAACTTGATGTGTGTCAAGCTAAATTTGTTAATTCATTCACACTTAATTGATTAGAATGTTAATATAATCTATTAGGTCATGTTTGATGTGTGTGATGGTTAAATATGTTGCTTATTCTCGTGCTAGTTGATTAGAATATTAATATAGTAAATTAGATTAATTCTGAAACATGAACTTGAACACTGTCATAACCTAATTGATTAACTAGATAACCTAATTAATTAGATAAACCAAAAAATAACTCTGCTTTTAAAGAAATATAACTGTACTAGTTTGAAGTTCACCAAAGAGAAGAAAGATTGTTGGAGAGTTTTTGTAGGAAATCTAGATTGGTTCCTCATTGTTTCTAGAGTTGTTCATCAATAATTCAAGAAGGTTATGTGATTGTGATATAAACCTTTACATATAATCAAGTGTATTCTTTCTATCATTAGTCTTCAATTGAAACACTGATTTTTGGTTACTAAATTTTTAGTTTCTTGTTATTGAAACTTTGTTGTTCTATCACTATGACAGTGATAGGTGTTGGTAACTGCGTGTAGCGTTACTGGTTACATTTCTTAAAGGGTTTTTCAAGAGTGTGTATATAGAGGGTGTATGAAGTACATAAGTGAATCTTGTATTGTCCTAACTCTTAATGTTATAGTGAAATTTCTAGTGTGGATAGCTAGAGACGAAATGTGGATTCAATTCAATCGAACCAGTATAAATCTTGGTGTCTCTTATATTATCTTTTCTTTATCTTTTGCATTTTGTTAAGTATAAAAGTTAACTAATTTTGTCAAATAATTAAAGGTTTATTTACTAATTATGAATTAGGAATTTTTATAAGAAACCTATATAATTAGTGATTAGGAGCATAAATATTACTATTATTTTTTTCATTCTCATTTTAGGCGTTTATAGATATTTATACAATTAAAACTCTATATAAAAATTAGATTCAAACAATTATTTTATTATTTTTAACTACTAAACAATATCATTTATGAAAGATTCATTTGATTTACTTGCAGAAAATCATTTTCATTAATCAGTTTTAACTTTCCATGTTTTACTTATTAAAAGGAAGAAATCACATCTTTCTCCATTTATTTGTCAAATAACTTTCTTTTCGATGAATGGCTTCTATCTTGGTCAAAAAAAGTTTTTTCGACCCTCTTATAAATATACCAGAAATCACTTAATCTTATCTTTTTATATATCTTTAAATAGGTTTCAATTTGATTTATTATTAAGAAATCGACCAAAATTATCAATCCGTATTTAACAATAAACTTTTGATTTTCTTTAACCATATTATTTCGATAGAAATTCACTTAACGAAACGTTTCCATTATTTAATTTCATGACTAATGAAAAAAAAATCAATTTAAATTTTTTCAAATATAATAATGTATCCCTTTTTCATCCGTTAATACAATTATTAACCATTAATTTATAAAATAGTATTTATATTTACAACCAAATTGACTAACGGATAAATTTCAACAGAAGACACGATCAAAATTAAAAAAAGGAAGAGACTTATATCGGCACTGAAATAGATAGTCACAACAACACAAGGGTGTGATCTTAAAATTAAAGAATTTAATTGAGCATTTCATAAATGAATAAACCATATTAAAAAAAAGAATAAAACAAAAAAAGGAATTAATTGTTTTGAAAGTAGAGGAGGACAAAAACGTCATTGGAGGAATGAGAAGGAAAAAAGAAACAAAAGGCGAGGGTATTTTGGTCAGGCGATTTTGAAGTAAACACAATTTCACACAGGTGCAAACAAAGGCTACACAAAAAAGAGAAGAAAGGGCCTACAAGTACAAATATGAAGTGTCTGTTTCCGAAGACGCGAAATGCCGAAGATCTCACCTCAAAATAAACTATCATCAAAACACTTCTTCACATCTCACACACCAACAACGCTGTCTCTCTCTCTTCTTCTTCTTCTCCCTCCCACACTCTTTCTCTGTGTCTCTCTACAGAACCAGAAGAAGAAGCTCTGGGGAAACCGCAAGAAGAAAAAGAAAAAAAAAGAAAACCACTAATCTAACCAAAACCCACTAAACCATTATGCCATGCTTCACACCACACCCTTCACTTCTCCTCCTTCTCACCCTTCTCCTACCTTTATCATTCTTCTCTCTCTCCGCCGCCGTTAAAACCTCTGATTTCCATTCCCTGCGTTATCCAGGTTTTTTTCTTTTTCTTTTTTTATTTTCCCGTGTCCGTTTCGAAGTTTTGATTTTTCTGAAATGGGTGTGCTTTGTTCGTGTTTTTGTTTTCTGGGTGTTTTTCAGATGGAGTTGAGGTCGGTGGTGGCGGGGGAGAGTTCCGGAAGGTGCTACCGTGGAAACCGAGGAGATCGATGGCTGAAGATGCTCCGAGCAACACGTCTCTGATATTGGCTCAGAGAAGAACTACGAGGAAGGACCCTTTGGACAACCTTAACCGTTACACCGGTGGTTGGAATATCAGCAATCGCCACTACATTGCTGTCAGTTCCTACCTAACCTTTCAATAACCACTACCCATGACTTTTTTTCTTTGTCTTCTAAAAATCATGCTTTTTATCGGTGTCTTTTATTTGCTAGTTCGGTTTGAATATTTGGGTAAATTTAGCTTGAAAATAAGAAGATAAAACAATTTATTTCGTATAAGCTAAACTCAATTTATGCATTTCAGTTTTTTGAGAAGTGGGATGAGAGAACTTTTATAAAAAAATCAGTGTTTATGTTGAGAGTGACTCATTTTCAGTTCCCACCTAACCTTCTATGATCACGCATGACCATTCTTTTTCGTAATTTTAAATTGTGCTTCTAACTTGGTGCTTGCCATTTGTTTCCAATTTTTATTAGTTTTTTTGGTTCCAAGTTCTGGGTAAATTTCCCAGCTAGAAGAAAAGAGAAGACAATTGAGTTTCTCTTTTAAGCTATTAAAATCAATTTATGTATTTCAGTTTTTTGAGGAACCAGACAACAGAACTTGTATAAAATTTAATTAAATTCAAGTTAGGAGCGACTCAAATTATTGTACTTCTATCGTTTCTTACATATGGTAGCCCAAGATTTCGATGCTGTAATGTTTTGTCTGCTTTTAAACCAGTAATAATGTTTGGCTGACTCTCTGGCTTTTGGTGCAGTCAGTTGTTTTCACTGCGGCTCCCTTCTTTGTTGTTGCTGCGGCCTGGTTTGTGATTTTTGGGCTCAGTTTATCCATAATCTGTTTGTGTTACTGCTGTTGTCCAAGAGAGCCTTATGGTTATTCACGTTTGGCCTATGCTTTATCCTTGATCTTGCTCATCCTCTTCACCGTTGCAGCAATGTATCTCTCTTTCCCACATAGTATGCTATCTTTGATTCATATGACTTTTAAGGTTCTCTAAATGTGTGTGCTTGGTTGTGTTAGAGTTGGATGTGTCCTTCTGTACACTGCTCAGGGGAAGTTTCACGGGAGCACCATAAACACTCTGGAATATGTGGTGAGTCAGGCAGACTTCACCGCAGAAAACCTCAGGAACGTGTCAGATTATCTTGATGCAGCTAAGAAGATTGGAGTTGATGCCGTTTTTTTGCCTGCTGATGTTCAGAAGGAGATTGACGATATTAAGACTAAGATTAATTCTTCTGCTGTACAACTTTCCAGCAAGACTAAAGATAATTCAGAGACAATTAGAGATGTCATAGATGCAATGTTAGTTAGTACACTTGGAAATCTTGATTTCAGGCTTAAAAATGTCCTTTTTTTTTCTAACAATTATATATTATGTGCTGTAGGAGACTGGCTCTGGTTATTCTTGCTGCTGTTATGCTCTTTATTGCATTTGTTGGATTCTGTACGTTTCTCTTATCCTGTTTTAATACCTGTTTCTGTTTTTACTGTCTGTCTCTATGTATATTTTTTTGTCGTCTCATGTGATTGTTTTTGCGGTCACAACTTTCTGCAGTATTATCAATATTTGGGCTGCAAGGTCTTGTGTACTTGTAAGTTAAACTACTTGAGCATTTTTCTACATCTTTTTTTCACTTCTGGACATTTTAATTCTTAATGGTTTGTCCCATCAAATCACCACATGTTCTTGTAATGACTGCAGCTTGATCCTCATTGGTTGGATTCTTGTTGCTGGCACATTTATACTTTGTGGTATATTTCTCTTTCTTCACAAGTAAGTCTCTTCTATTTTCTAGAATTTTATATTGAAATTTTTAGTTTTCTTCTGTTAATCAACTCATTTGAAGAAATCCATTTTCTGCTACAATCACTTCACTTGTGTTGCACATACATAACAAAAGGCTATTTTATTGCATATTTGCACCAGTGCGGTTGCAGATACATGTGTTGCCATGGATGAGTGGGTGCAGAACCCCACTGCACAGACAGCCCTGGATGAAATTCTTCCATGCGTAGATAATGCGACTGCCCAGGAAACCTTGACACGGACCAGGGAAGTGACTCATCAGCTTGTTAAATTAGTTGACAACGTTGTTTCCAATGTCACAAACAGGAATTTCCCACCTGCTGCTGCACCCTTGTACTACAACCAATCAGGCCCCTTGATGCCTCCTCTTTGTAATCCTTTTAATGCTGACCTCACTAATCGCTCGTGTGCACCCGGTGAGGTTCCGTTGGACAATGCCGCAGAGGTAATGATTCTACTACACATGCATTTATAAGATGATGTTTTTCAGAACATTCCTGATAGAAAATTGGTAATGATGAAATGTTGTCTGAAACAGGTGTGGAAGAACTACACATGTGAGGTATCTTCGTCAGGCATTTGCGAGACGCCTGGTCGGATGACGCCGACGATTTACGGGCAAATGGAAGCTGCAGTGAACATAAGCTACGGTTTGTATCACTATGCTCCATTTTTGGTGGATCTGCAAGACTGCACTTTCGTGCGGAAAACATTCACAGACATCAGCAACGATCACTGTCCTGGCCTGCAGACAAACAGTGAATTGATTTATATTGGATTGGTTTTGGTATCTGCCGCTGTGATGCTGTCTTTGATCTTCTGGGTCATCTATGCCAGGGAGCGGCGGCACCGTGTTTATACAAAACAGTTCATTGACGGCTAAATGTGTTGGACTTCACCATTAGGAACATCATCGTTCTTGTGTACATTTGAGTTATAGATCATTGCATTTGCAGTTGAGTCTGTTCTTTCATGTGATGAATGTAGAGTTATTGAATTCAACTCACAATTTACCTATACTTCAGTGGTAGAGATGTGTGAAAGTACTTTATATGGATCATAAAGTAACAGTGTGTTTTGCTATCAATTTTTTTATTTCTAAATAAACGATGCCAATATTATTTTTTTTTCAGTGTAATAATGATAATAGTGATAATATCTTAATCATGAAGAAAATTATTAAATATGAATAAGGTTGTCAATGGGTCATCTCTTGGGATGTAACATTAAGAAATGGGTTATGTTAACTAATTTTTCATTAATTCTGACTTTCGTTTTCTAGTCTTTCTACTTTTTTTTTAACTAAACAATCTTGATATTTACTCTATTTCTCATATTCTTTTCCACTAATGAACATCAAGGAAATTTCAAGAGCTTATATATAAGTTGTAAGAATAAATTATAAAACAAATTTTAGAATAGAAATAGAGTAAGATAAAATAAATATGTAAAGGGTTGTATGATGTTACAAGTATCCACTTATTTTTGTCGGCGGGTTTGGACATGATTAGACAGCTGACGTGATTCCATACACACCGTGTCTTCTTCCTTGTTTCAGAATAATTAAATATTGATTCTTAACACCTCATTTCTTCTTACTTTTGTTTTGTTAAAATAATGTTACATAATAGCTTCCTTAAGTATTCAGTGTTGAAATAATACATATTCTCTTTTTTCAATATCAAATATAAACTTCAAAATAAGGATTTAAATAAGTACAATCATACTTTAACTTAATTTTAACCCATCATTTTAATAGATCATCACATCACTAAAAAAATAAAAAAAATTATTTAATAATAACTAAAGTAATAGATTAAAACTGAATAAAAAAATGAATTAAAATATCATTTTCTTTAAAATAAACTACTTCTTTGCTAAGGAAGTATCTATACACAAACAGGAATGTTTCAAAATTTCACGTAACAATTTATTTATAATTCTTCATTAGATAACAGGAATATTCAAGATTTAACTTCCTAACTCCTAAATAGAATATAGATATGCGTGTTTTGGGCTCCTTGAGGAAGCCAATAAAAAACTACTTTTTTTTTTAATTGCTACGTTCCCTTACAAATATCGACAAAAGTTCATTATGAATACTCAAACTAATTAAACACCACGACTCGACTTTTTCAAATCCAATTCCATTCATCAAACTCCATTGAGATCTCCATCATGAAATATTAGTGTTAAGTGTTTATATATATAAATATTACACACTTTTTACCTTTTATTTCTTCTAATTGATCTGTCTGTCATAAAATTTATTAGAACTTTTATTTAATTATGTAATTTAATTAATATTTTGTATGTTTTATATTTGAATATTTTTACTATTTTTTAGTATTTTTATTTATTGTGTATTTTACTTTTATATGAGAATATTTAACACTTTTCAATTTAAGTGTCCAATAGTATAAACTTTCCATTTTGTAGGTAATATAAAAAACTTTTCTTCTCTATTCTATTGCTATTAATTTTGTTTCATTTGAAAAACTGTTTTTATTTCGCTAAAACAATTTTTATTATTTGTCAAAAATCAATTAGGTTGATATTTGAAAATTTTTCTTAGATCTCTAAAGGTACTTTTCATCTTATCATACCCTTAACTAAACATTTATTTTTCTTTGTACAATTTCATCTCTCACTTTTTTTTCTTCTAAAACACACATTTGATCATTTTTTTAATATTTTTATTTGTCGTTTATTTTTATCATGTAAATTACTATTTTAATATTTTCATATATATTTTTTTATTTTTTAACTTATTATTATACATGTAATTTTATCACTATTTGTATAAATAAATTTTATTTACTATATTATAACAATTTAATGTAACTATCATGAATATTTTTTATCACCATCCAACATATATTGAAGTTCAAAAAATGATATATTTTTGTTAAAATTTTATTATTATTAGTTTAATCTTTGTTCTTTGTGTGATTTTGATAAAGTGATGTATTATAACTTTTATTAGTGTATAAAAAAAGAGATTTCATTAGAATTTAAAAAATTGAAATAAAAAAATATTTAAAATATTTTTTAATTTGAGTATTTATTTTTCTTTTATATTTTTTTAAACATATTTTAAATTTTACCAATTAGGTTTCATTAATGTTTGCATGTTTAATAAATGTTTTGATTCTCATGAAATTTTATTTGATATTCTAATTTGAAAGGTATATAGTTATAATTTCTTTCTAAATATTTGATATTAAAGAAACAACTCCCCGTTTCAAATTGAATATTTGATAATATTATTTTTTTACCTTAATTTTTTATTATTTTATAAAACTTAATTGATTGAGATTGAAATAGTAAGAAAGAGGGTATGAATATGAGTATGAGTATATACTCGTTACCCGTCGATAAAAATGAGAATGAAACAAAAATTTGATATCTATTAAGTTTGGAAAAGTGAATAAAGATGAATTTTTATTCTAAAAATAAATATAAAATAATGAAACTCATCTCATCTCATTACCATACCTAATCTTTACTTAAGACTTTGACATCATCATCTTCAACAACTCCCTCAAAACGTCATCTTTAATGTGATTACAATGATCAACCACTTAGACTTATAAAAACTATTTTAATATAATAAATTTAATAGTAAATTAGGTACTTTTATATTATTAATGACAGTAATATCAAGAATCAACCTAAGTTTTACATGATTAAAAACTAAATACAATTTTCCTTCTATAAATAATTAATTTGAGAACTAAATTAGTCATTTATGTTTTTTATTTCAACTTCGATTATAATAAAAAATAAGCATTGTATTTTAATAAGTTTTAACTCAATTTTTTAAAATTTTCTTTTTCATTTGAATTTAATTTTTTTAAAAGATTTACTACCAAAATTGTGTTTGAATCTTATCATATTTCAATTACTTTTATTTTTTATTTTTATTTATCTTTACATCTTAATATATAATGCAACATGTAGGAACGTAGGTTGTCATTTTTATTATTTGTATTATTATTATTTATATCTTTTATTTATATTATTATTATTGTTATTTATCTTATGTATAGTATTTTATTTTATTTTTCTTTTACAATTTCAATTACATATATTTTTTTTGTACGGTTTTGTTCAAAGAATATATTACACTTCCTGATATTTATGATGACTAAATTATTTTTTACTCAAATGTTTTAACTTATTGTATACTTTTTATTTGTATGGTTTTGTTTGACATTTGTCATTTATGAAACATTCAATGTTTTACTTTTTTTTTATTTAAAATTTTAATTACATTTTTTTTTCAAAATATATATTACATTTAACGAAATGTACAATATTTTACTTTTTTATTTTTACAATTTTAATTATATATTTTTTTTTGTGTGATTTTGTTCAAATGATATGATACATACACATACACTTCACGAGACATAATAAAAGTAACTATTCAATATTTATTATTGTATCATAATTTCATCACAAAGGTCTTAAAAACATAATCTCTAACAACGGATAATTAGGTCAAGGTTCAACAATAGTTAAAATCTAGTTAAATTGTTGATACTATCATTGATATTTGATATTCAGCATCCTATTAGAAGTAGGATACAATGTTTGAGGCATGACGGTTATCTAACCTTTGCTTATATACTTCCAGGTATCAACAATGCTAAAGTTGTGGTAATTACAACAGTAATTGTTATTTTAGGTTTAAGATCATATAAGAAAGTGGTTGATGTAAATGTTATTATAAAAAAAAAAAATCCTACAGTTGATAATATAGTTATTATTAATAAGTTATATATATATATATATATATATATATATATATATATATATATATATATATATTATTTTAT
>Ga0209589_1012852_pt1 | contig 11174 bp, 8 predicted proteins | sample CowpeawhiteBW_FD_187525 | JGI IMG/M metagenome (GOLD analysis project Ga0209589, IMG submission 187525) | Root nodule microbial communities of legume samples collected from California USA - Cow pea white BW (SPAdes) (version 2) | ecosystem: Host-associated > Plants > Roots > Nodule | place: USA...
CCTTGAGTTGTGGCTCGGGTTGGCGAGTGTTGCTGGTGTGAGTGTGCTGGTTGTGGCCAGTACGGATGGGTCCAGAGAGATTGCCCTCCTCAGTTGTTGGCTGACGAGTTTGGTAGTCTTGGGACAATACAGACTATGTTCGTATACGGGAACTCTACCTGGCGTTGCGGTGTATGATCCGTAGCATGTTTTTCCCGCACATGCTCTATCGGTTGTGGCTGATAGGTATGGCAGCAAGTCACCTTGAAGTAATCATTAGACGATGTAGAACACGAATAAATTGATTGGGGGTCGGATTGCAGGAATAAAAATATAGGGCAATGTGGAAGTTAAGTTAAGTGTTGTGATATGTATGCATGTTGATATATATGTTTATAGCATTGTATATATATATGATTTATCTGATAAGCTCACCCTATCTGCGTATGTGTGGCGTGTACGCAGTACACGGGAGCAGATGTTGATGATGCAGGTGGCTCTGGTGTAGCTTAGTCGCGGAGAGGGGTTCGACTTGGGGAACTCTTATGTTTATCTATTGTTTTTGAAAACATTTGTAAACCCTGATGGGTGACTTGATAATATTGAGGTTTTGGTTTTGTAATGGAAGTTGTAAACTTTATCCGCTCATTTAATAAAGTTTTAAATTTTCCCGCGTTTTGGGAAAATGAGGTATTATTAAACACGCTATTTTATTTATTTCATTTATTTATTTATAAATCAGTAATATCCTGGCGGGATGTTACATATGAGGGTGGTTTAATGGGGCACTTTGGGGTCACAAAGACTTTGTGAGAGTTTCATAGCATGCAAGAGATCCAAGTATTAAGCTCAACCCCATGCCTTTATACTCTTTTGTCCATTCGTTCTTTACCTTGAGTAGATATTTCAATGAATTTCATACTAGAGCTCCCAAGGACAAGGAAAGATAGGGACTTTGTCTTTGTGATGATGGATATGTTTTCTAAAAGGGCACATTTCATTCCATGCCACGAAGTAGATGATGCAAGCTACATTGCAAATATCTTTTTTAAGGAAGTTGTGAGGCTTCATGGCATCCCAAGGACCACAGTGTGTGATAGAAACACAAAGTTCTTGAGCCAATTTTGGAGGACATTATGGGGGAAGCTTGGCACCAAGTTACTTTCTTCTACAATTTGTCACCCCCTAAATTGATAGCCAAATCGAGGTGCTGAATAAAACCTTGGGTCAACTTTCGAGGTGCATGATAGCCAAGAAGCCTAAGGAGCTGGAAGACATTCTTCCTTAAGTAGAGTTTTCATATAATAGGATGGTGCACTTCACTACTTCCCATTCTCCCTTTGAGGTTGTTTATGGGTTCAATCCTTCAACACCTCTTGATCTCCTCCCTCTTCCTACCCATGAAGCATGGATTTGCCAAGATGGGATGAAATGTGCTAAGTCAAGGACAATATAGAGAGGAAGGTTGGGTAATACCAAAGATCTGCCAATAAGGAAAGAAAGAGGTCACCTTCAAAGAGGGTAATTGGATAACTTTAGGAAGGAGAGGTTTCCAATTCAAAGAAAGTTCCAAATCCAACCTAAAGGGGAGGACCCTTCAAGTTATGAGGAGAATAAATAACAAAGCCTACGAGTTAGATTTTACCTCTAGTTACAACATGAGTCATACTTTTAATGTGGGTGATCTTTCCCCTTTTGGAGTAGGTTTTGCAAATTTGTGGTTGAATTCTCTCCAAGAAGGGGAGGATGATGAGTCCATAACTCCTCATAAGAGCATAGAGGACCTTCCTAGGAGTATTACTAGGAGCATGACAATATGGGAGGCCTTTAATCCATCATCTCCTATATTATTTAGCATTTGTTTATGTTGTCTTTATTTTGTTCACTTGTGTTTGAGTTGACCTTGTTAACTTGACTTGAGTTGATTTATTATCTCTTGTGTTTATTTTATAGGTTTGGCTACAATCATCTTGAAGGAGGATAACACCTACTTGGAGTGGAGGATAGACTTGGGCTTGGACCACACCATGAGATGACTTTTTAGAGAGCTTGGAGTTTGACCTTCCCTTCTAGAAGGTCAAGGGTGCATGGAGAAACTTGGAAGGCAAGCTAGGTCATGCCCCACACTAAGGAGTCTTCTTTTGAGATGACCTAGTTTGTGTTTTTGAAAAGAGACACCTTCCATCACCTATAAATGGAGGTCTCTTAAACTTGTACGATGATTGAATATTTTGAGTTTATGCATATATATTTGACTAATCTTGTGAGAATTCTCTCGAGAGTGTCCTCTATAACATCTTGACCGGATATTACGAATTTAAATAATAAAATAAAGAAATAGGGATAAAACATCATTTATTATAATTCCATTTCTCCAAAAATGCGGGAAATTTAAAACTTTATTACATTATAAAGTATCTCAAAATCTCAATTTATAAACTAAATTATAAAAGGCCATGTTCAATAATCCAAAGATTACAAGTCTGTAAAATTCATAAACAAAAATAACTCTGTAGAAAATTTCCCAAGTTAGAACACGCTCCGGCTCTATGCCTCACCAGATCCACTTGCAACATCATCTGCTCACGTGTAACGTAATACACGATCATCGCCAAACATAAGTAGATAGGGTGAGCTAACAGTATAAAATATATATACAAACATATATATCATTACAAACACACCAAAGGAATTCCATCCTTTGATTTCATACCACATGGCCACCACCAGTTACCTGTGATCTACATCTTTTGATGATTACCCCAAGATATCTTGCCGCCCTATCTATAAGCCACAACTTATAGAACACGTGCGAGAAACCAGCTACAGACCATATTCCTTAACCCTAGGTGGAGTTCCCAATACGAACAAATTTTGTAATGTCCTAAGACTACCAAATTCGCCAGCCACATACTAAGGAGGGCAATCTATCTGGACCCATTCGTACGAGCCACAACACGCACACTCACGACAGCACTCGGTAACCCGAGCCACAACTCAAGGGTTCCTCGTGTTCATCTGTCATCCCGAGCCACAACTCAAGGAATGTCATTCCGAGCCACAACTCAAGGAATGCCACATGCTTAACCCCTATCCCAAGCCACAACTCAAAGGATACGTTCCGAGCCACAACTCAAGGAACACCAGCAAGCCGACCTTTAAGGTATCATTGAAGCCTTGTAGACCACACACATCACAAGCAAACCATAACACAAGTCCTGCCTCTACATTATCGCCTGGCGCTACTCTTGAGTCGCAAGGTGAAACTCGCTTCCAGAACGCTTGGTGGGGAACACGTGCCGCTAGGCGCCAAGCGCCTCTCAACCCACTGCTTCTACAAGTATCGCCTGGTGGGACTACCCTCACCGCCAAGCACCAGACGTACTAGTAGCTCTCTAGATTTGGAGATATCGCCTAGCGGTCAAATCCCACCGCCACTCGCCACATCAGTAACGTGTTTTACTGGTTTTTCTCATATTGCAAAAGTTTCCCTCTCTACACTTCTAGTAGGCTCCCCTTAATTACCAATTAGATCACTAACACACGTTATTTAGTTCCATGGTTCCAAGTATTGTATATTAAGAACAATCCTTACTACCTCTTCCCTATAAAACCTATTCACCTTAAACCCCCAATTCTCAAGTTGACACATTAGAGTTCATACTCCAGCCACTAAAGGTCCTTGATTCATTCTAAATTACATACGTATATCACTGATTTCATACCAACAGTCTTATCAATCACACTTCTATAATTCACATATCAACTACCAACCACTAAGGAATACTTACATACAGATTCCCTTTGAACCTTTTTCTAAGACCCTCAACATACTAATTTTCTTCTGTAACTCATATATAGTTTGGTATCTAGCACATGATATTCACCATTTTCTAGTCACAATGCTCAAAACAATAACCTAACTTTAAATTCAGTTCTCCTTCTTACTTTTAGATACTTTATCCACACCTTCCTTCCCTGCTCAGGGTCCCTTATTCCACATTCATTAGTAATCCACCATGACAGAACCCCAAACTCACCATGCACCTCACGGCCACAAAACACAAATTTGTACTACGCTGGCGCCTGGCGGCACACGTCTTGCTGCCAGGCGGTGCATCCATTTTTGGGTGAAACCCAGAAATTTCTCTACAACCACGAAGTCCCCCTAGAAAACCCAATTGCATTTCTCTACCTATTTCATTAACATTGCCCTTAATCTCACTTATAGTTATACGAATTCTCAACATAAGCCATATTCGGTGCAATTCAGACATTAATTACCTCATAGACCAACAACCCCAATTTCCAACCCTAACGTAAGTGTTCATGGAAATTTCATCAAATTAACTCCAATTAACGGCAAAATTTCCAAATTTCTAGCATCCAATAATCAATTCAATGTTAAGGTTCCCTTCCTTCCCATTCAGAACCCACCTAGAACACACAAACCATCAAAATTGAGTCAATTTTGGCTCGCATCGCTTGGCGGGTGTTCATCACCGCCAGGTCGTTCATCAAAAACCCAAAAACTGAGTTGCAGGTATGCGTCGTTTGGCGGTCAAGATTGTACCGCCAGGCGGTTCTTCTTCAGGAACCCAAAGTCATGTAGAAAAATGATGAGTCGCCTAGCGGAAGTTCATCATCCGCCAGGCAGTTTCTGGAAAAATTCCAGAAACTTATGAAATCCAAGAAAAATAGATGGCACAAGATCATTATAGATGAATTACAACAATTCACGCAATAATTTGACATAATCAAATGCGATGACAACACCCCTAATCTGGTTTCCTTGCTTAAATTGTATTGAATTCCAAGCTCTTCTTGGTCAACAATAGCCTCCTTGCTTCTTCCAAACTTGCTCTTAATCCTTGCTAACCTCTCAAAATTTCCAAAATACACTCCCCTCACAGTACTTCTCTTTGGCAGCCTCAAAACTCTCTCTTTCTTCCTCAATTGATCACTTAATTATGTGTTAATGAAGGTTAATGACCAGAAAACGAAATTTGGCATTAAAATGGGTGTAATTACCATTTAAGGTCCATTATTGGTTTGTTTTTTTTCAGCCCCTTTGGTAGCCTTCACGTGGTTGTTAGGGTTCCCAGCCTTTCTCATCCTTGCCAAAAAAAATTGGCAAAAAGAAAGCTTAATTTGTCTCTACTAAGGATTGAGCCCACACTCATGCACATGTCAAGTCAACTCACAACCATTCAATTAATTCATATTTCATGATAATTCCTATAATTCTAGGATTATATTATCACTCATCATGATCACGCATATTATTAAAATAATAATTAAATAAATAATACATAAATGGCTTACATAGAACTTGAACTCAAATCCTTTCACCATAATCAAGTACTCTCAACAACTTGAACTAATACTTTTCCACATCACAACAATCAACATTTAATGTCATAAAGGCTCTCACTACCTACATTTATTAATTAATTATTTATTTAATTAATTAAATTTCGCTGATCTTACATCCTCTTCCCTTAGCCTTATCTTGAGTGCGGCGCTAACATCCACTTATTTTAAGTTTGGTGAGCCTTATGCCCCCTCAAGTGACGTGCCAACACCATAACATTCCCTCTTTTTTCTAGTTTTTCATCCTTTACTCTATTTTTTGCTTCTTTTTTGTTCATATGATGCTTATTATGTTGGTTATTTTTTCTTTCATTTGTGTTCTTAGTTTGCTTAATTGAACCTCTCTTCTTTTTTGAATCTTGAATCTTGAAAGTAAACCTTCATATCTATATAACCTCTTGATTATCTTTAATATCTAGTGGAAACTTCCTTAGATTTTCATCGACATTAACGCATATCTCTTAAGAACTAGTATGAGTCTTTGTCATTAAACTATACCGTTCATTAGTGTGGGATGACGTAACAAACTCAACAAACTTTAATGAAGTTACAGTACCACGTTGGAGAATGAGTTTAAGTTTAAGCATAACTCATGATCAGTATGATCTTTAACACAAATCGAGTTTTTCAACACAAATTGACAGAAAGATGAATAAAAATTTTTTTTTATAAGATTTATAAGGAACCTCATCAAATTTAAATTATTTAACTATTGACATGTATCCCATATACATTATAACGCATTTCTAACATTGTTTTCACCAAACATATGTTCTGCAGTATTTTTTTCTTTCGTCACTGCAAACAAGTTAGCGCGTTTCACAAAAAATATATTGCTTTTAGGGTAAGTATAGAAAATCTAATCCAACCTTTCGCAAAGCTTGTAAATAAAATCGTAAGAAGACGAGGCAATAATAAAACAACACATTAACAAATAATTAGTAAAAGTCATATTGCGTTAGTAATTAATAAAATAATATGTTAAAAAGTCAGTTTTAATAAAAAAATATTAGTAAAATATTTTATACAAATAATAAATTTAGTCTAAAAAATATTAGTAAAATAATATAAATATTAGTACTTAATTTTGTAAAAATATTTATACTTAATTAGTTTTAATCTTAAAATAATGGATTACAAAAATAATTTTCTTATTAAAACAATTGGGACAAAATTGAATCAAATACACATAAGTGGGTACCAAATTGAAACAAAAAGATATATATATGGATTAAATTGAAATCAACACAATGGCATCTGATAGTGACACTGACACGTGGCATTGCAATGCCACGTGGCACTGACAAGGCCACGTGTCACATACAGGGACCTGACACGTGGCATTTTTAATTTCTTTTTTCAAAAAATTTTAAAAAAAATTTCAAAATTTTCAAAAAAACTTTTAAAAAAATAAAAAAAAAATCAAAAAAACCACATACTGGCACGTGGCACGTGGCACGTTGACTAACGACGTTAGTCAACTCCTTCTGAAAGGGACCTAATTGAAGCACTTTTTCAATAGTTTGGATGCAATTGACACTTTTTTAAAAGCGGGTACCAGATTGGCACACCTGTACTAAAGTGAGTATCATTCGAGTAATTAAACCTTATTTTTTTTAATTATTATATGAACCTTAAAAATAAATTGCTGGGAATTGAAAATGTAATATTTTTCCCCACAAAAAGAAAAGCCCCTCTAATGATTTCGTATTAGTTTTGTACATATTTTATTGTTACTGGGCTAGGGATTCTTGACAAAATTGCCTTTCAAAAATCAGATTGAAAAAACATTATTGAGAGAAGACAGCATTGAACTAGAATAAGAATAAAATCATAGATAGATCCAAGTTCCATGTCATAACGAAACATGCCACTTGATCATTTGACATGTAGAAATAAAGTGTAAGAAGCAAAATAATGGTTATCTGGAACTACCAGTGAGCATAAAATCTATGTAGGGTATCTTTGCATCTTGTGAGGACCACATAACAATAATATATAGTTAACACCAAAAAAAATTAAGATCATCCACATTTTGGACAAATTTCATGCAATTGTTTTTTTAAAAAGAAAACTAAGATTAATCTTTTTAAAAAAGCATAAAATTTTATGAGTTTTTGATTAAGTTTTAAATCTGCATAAATTTGGATAATTTTAATTAAATATTTATTAAATTATATTTAAAATTTTATATTCTTTTAATTAAATTTTCATTATTTATTTTTTTTAATTAAATGACGTGACTGTCATTTTGTACCATAATTTTGTTTTCTTATCTCTACGTGTTAATATTTGGGAGAGCTCAAACATAAAAACATGTAATGATCCAAAAAGTTTAAAGTTTGAAAAGATCCAAAAAGTATATATAAAATTTAAAATAGAATACATATTCAACATCTTAAAGAATTTGGATTGACGCAAAACTAATCCAACTTTACTTACACAAAATGTAACTATAAACTTTATGAATATATATATTGTGCAAAACATGTACAATATATTAGTACATATAAACTTTATGAATATATATATAAACACAGAAGAATAAAAGGCGAATCTTGTGGGATATGTGAGAGGATCAAACTAGGGTTTGCATATATCTCTGTAAATTGCATGCATCTGAGCAAAGGGTTTAAAGCAGAGATTGCATGGGCAATTGGGACGCATGTTATGATGTCTTCTCATGTTGTTGTGTGAAGTGGAACCCTCTTTTCTTGTTTCTTGTACCTTGTCCAATAGTAACAACATCATTGTACTTACACAGAGAAAGACCAACTATGTGATATTCATATCCATATTGAAGATGAAAAAAAAAAATCACTACTTTTTTCACGACACACTCATTAAAAAGCGAACCATTATCCCCTATTCCCTATACTCATCATAATCAGTGTTATCTTTATCTTTTCCCTTGGCAATTTTATATTTTAAATTTGAGTCCAAAAAGAAGTCATTAGCTGTATAGTTTTCCTTTACTCTTTCTTTCGTATATTTCATTCGCATATTAATAATGCAACATGTTCATGTACATAGAACAAGGAATTGGAAATTAGAAATGAGTAACCAACAATATGTGAGATTGGTTCTTTACTTTCTGCATTATGAAATGATTTGAATGTGTTTTTTTTCTGGAAACATTTTATTGGTTTAGGAAGTGAGTCATCCCTCTATTAGGGAAGTAATGTGAAGATCATTGGTGTGTGAATTTGGTTTTAATAGTTTTGTTTTGCATGTAGAAAAAACTTTGTTATGTTCTTATTTTTTTTCCAAAAATTTAATTACTAAATCAAGACTAAGACTAGCGTCTTTAGGTCTTTCCTTCAACTTTTATTCCTTTTACATTTCAAATAAGATTCTTTTTACATTTCAAATAAATAAAAAATTATTGCTTTTGGTGAACTATGTGATGGTCTTTATTTTATTTTAAAAAATTATATATTATTTTATGCACGTTTCAACTGGGTTAATATAATGTGTTATCAATGAAGAATCTTCTATATTAATTGTGTCACAAGAAATTGAGAAACACCTTTATTGAGATAATTTAGTTATATTAATTTTGCCACAAGAAATTGAGAAACACCTTTATTGAGATAATTTAGTGAGTAGTAAATGAATAAGTATTTGGTACTGAATAAGCAATTGTGACAGATGTGAGGATCACATTAAGGAAAAGCACACAACAATGTTAAATTTGGGGCAAATAGAAGTTCATACCTAGTTTAGAGATCATTTTATAAATATTTTTTGTCAAAACATTGACGCCAATAGTCAAAGATACTTCATCACCAAGCAAATATTCTCCAAGAAATCAAAGATTGTTTCACGAACAACTGCAAGTCTGTATTAGAGAGAGTTTTCCAAAAGTTTGGATTGATTCCATGCTCAAAATGGCAACTGTTACTACTCTCTCTAAAAAACCATATTTTATAGCCTATCTGTTAGCATATTCAACAAGTTAATTTTTCTTTTCAATTTGTTGATTTCATTTGACTTAAGTGAAATCAGCTGATTGAAAGTTAATTCAGCTGATTGAATATGTAAGTTACAAAACTATAAGAGTGAGTCAATTAATTTGTTAAGAACCCATTTAACAGGTTAAAAGACTACAACCACACCCTAGACATCTATATAATGTCATATTGTCTTCCCTTTGAGATCCAATCTTCAAGCTTTGAGATCTTCATGTAATAGACAAATTTAGTATACATTTCAAGCTTAATCAACACATATATCTTTAAGACTTCATATATTCATCAATTGATCATGGCTACATCACGTCACTATGCATTATCTTCAACATGTCATTATGCAATATCTTTATCAAATCTTCAAGCATCAAATCATTTGTGCTAACAACTATGTATGGTTCTTCAAATTTTAATGGTGTGGCATAAAAATTGAACATCTATGGATATGAAGAGAAACATGAAAATTAACCTAAAACTTTCTCAATTCTATTTGATTGAAACACTTCAAATAGTTGTATATATATTAAATTAAGTTATAACTAAGGCTCTCTTGAAAACACCTTTTGAGTTTTTCAAAGATAAGAAACCTAATTTACGACATGTACGAGTTTGGAAATGTCCATTTAAAGTAAGAACTTATACCCACTAGAAAATAAACTAGACCTTAGGATTATTAGTAGACATTTCATTGGAATTGCTAAAAAGTCGAAAGTGTATAGATTCTATTGCATATCACATAATTATGGAATAAAAAAAATGAAAATTTTCTACAAAATGGCTTGATTATGGTAAACAATTTAGTTCAATATATTTTTTTCTTAAAAGATTATTGTAAAGTTCAACCTCTCCATCATATGATAGATAATTAGTCATTCATACCACTCTAGTTCAAAAATGTGTAAGATAATCATTGATTTGAGTTCCACAAGTTCTTGAAGATGACAATATAGATCGAGTTGTTGATGAAGAGCAACAAGTAAATCTTAGGCAACCTATTGAGCAACATTTTAGAAAATAAATTTGTTAGCACTCCATTTTTCAGTATTTTTTCTTTCTAAAACTTTCTTTTTTGTTTAAATAAATAATTGTTTGATTTGAATTAACTTGTTTTTGTTATTTGCTTAGGAAAATTTAGTTTTCATAAAAAATTTAGTTTTAATAGTATTTTGCTTTATTTAGTTTGCCCTTTTTAATCAATTCTCTTTGCTAGGAAACCCTTTTCTTTTTTGCTAATTTGCATTCTTAACCCCTTGACTCCAATCTTTCTTATTTGCAGATCAGCCTTTCACCTAAAACGTGCAATTTCACTTAAGAAGGCAGATTCTTGCTGATGCTGAATCAAGGGCACGAGAAGCACTCCCCCAAAAATCAAAACCTGATGTTGCATCCTGATGGTTACGAACTAAGTTTGAGGCGTGAGATCTGATCCGAGAGAGAGAGAGAGAGAGAGATCAAAGTTGATGCTTATGCGAATTGGAGGGAGGCAATTTGAGGCTGATTCGAGATTGAGAACGAGGAGAAGATTGAAGCAAATCAAGGGCTCCACGAGTGGGGTTTCAGATTTGCGATTTTGGTTTGAAAGGAAGGATCATGGTTAAGCAATTTTTGGGCTTTTTGATGAGTCATTATTTTCTTCTATTCCACTAGCCTTTGTGCACCCATTAGACAGTTGATTAGTGCTTAATTGTTTATCATTAGAGTGTTTTTCATCTGTTGGGCTTTATTGGCCACTGTTCCGAATTTGGACTAATTTCACATTATTTGGCCTAATTTTTGTTTTTAATTATTTTTAGGTATTTGGGTGAAGCAATTTTGGAGCTTGGACATTAATATTTAGTTGAAGAAACTTTC
>Ga0209589_1012856_pt1 | contig 11171 bp, 11 predicted proteins | sample CowpeawhiteBW_FD_187525 | JGI IMG/M metagenome (GOLD analysis project Ga0209589, IMG submission 187525) | Root nodule microbial communities of legume samples collected from California USA - Cow pea white BW (SPAdes) (version 2) | ecosystem: Host-associated > Plants > Roots > Nodule | place: USA...
TTCCTCCCTAGGGAGTGAATACTTTTAAGCCTTATCTTGCATAGCAAGTGGCGGCACACATCCACTCATCTTCAAGGTTGCCATGGCTTCTAGCCTAGCCTTGTAGTGGCGTGCTTCTCACATTTTTACCATTCCTTTTCTCTCCATTTTATGTTTTCTTCTTCCTTTAATTGTTCTTGGTTTTCTATGGTTTATGTGCTTTCCATTTCCTTTTTGTTTTGAATCAATCCATCATCTTTTTCTCTTGAGCTTTGTGAAAGGAACCTTCACATCTAGATAGCTTGCTATCTTAATGTCCAGTGGAGATTTCACTTAGCTTTCTTAAACAACTCACACCATATTCAATAATGTTAAAAAGGAACAAGATAATCCTTCATCAGTTATGTACCCATTTATTCCTAATCCTGGTTCAACTAACCTCATAGGTACCTTTCTTGCATCACTTTTCCTCCAATCCCAATCCACCTAAGTGTTAATCAAATAATGTTCATTCATGCAATAATTACTTTTATCATGCCTTATCCAAATGTATCACCAATCCATTCTTCGTGCTCCAATTTGGACTACAATAGCACTGAACCCCTCAACTGCACCTCACAGCCACACAGTTCCATTTTTCACTATGTTGGCACCTAGCGGCAGACCCTATGCCGGCAAGTGGTGCATGCATTTCTGGGAAACCTAAAATGGCTCCATACTTGTGAACACTCCCAATTTTCCCATATTTCTCCTTTGCCTGCCTATTTCTCTCAATTCTCACACGATTTCACTTACAGTCACAGTAGTTCACAACCTACACACATTTATTAACAATTTCCAGTACAATTCAACCGCCAATTATTCTCGTGACATCAAAACCCCAAATTTTCAACCCTAAAAGAGTGTTCATGGCAATTTCATCAATTAACTTCAATTGGCAACATAATTTCCCAATTTTCTAATGTCCAATAATCAATTCAACGATAAGGCTCCTTTCTTTCCCGTTCATAATCAACCCATAACATACAAAAAATCAAAATCGAGCCAAAATTGGCTCGCGTCACCTAGCGGGTGTTCATCATCGCCAGACCCTTCACAGAAAACCTGAAAAATTTGGTTGGCGCACATGCGTCGCCTGGCGGCTAGCTCGCACCCTAGGCGGTTCTTTTTAGGAACCCAATTTTCAACACAGAGGGGAGGAGTCGCTTGACGGTAGTTCATCACCCGTTAAGTGGTTTCTGGAAATATTCCAGAAATATGAATTTGAACAGAATTAACACAACTTAGGCAGTATATTCATCATACATCATGCAACAATTAATAATACAATTGAATACACGGAGTCCAGCTCCCCTAACCTGGATTCCTTGCTTAAAATTGAGAATATGAGAGTTCCTCCATGATCACCAATGGCCTCCCTTTAGTTCTCTCCAAATTCAGTTCCTTTGCTTCACTCAATCCTCACGATTTTTCTCTGAAATCTCACTCCTCACAATGCTTAATAATGGCAAACTCAATTAGGCACTTTACTAAGGCTTAATTGTGGTTTATGGCAAAAAAACTAGATTGGAATTGAAATGACTTTAATTGCCATTCATAAACCATTATGAAATGGTTTTCCAGTCTTTCCATCTGCTCCTCTAGTAGTTAGGGTTTCTGGATCCTTTCACATTCATGCCAAAACTAATTTTAGCAAAAAGAAAGCTTAATTTGGATCTATCAAGGTTTGAACCCATAACCATGCCAATGTCAAATCAATGCACAACCATTCAACCAATTCATGTTTCGTGATAATTCCTATAATTCTAAGATTATATTATCACTCATCATGATCTAGCATATTATTAAAATAAGAATAAATTAAATAACACACAAATGGCATACATATGACTTGAACCCAAATCTTCTCAACATAACCAAGTACTCTCAACCATTTAAGTTAGTACTTTTCCACATCATACATGTCAATATTAAATGCCCTAAAGGATCCCACTACTAGGGTTTCTACTATAGTTTCTCGTGGTTGCTCCTAGTTCACAAAGTGGGTTGCGTGGTGGTCCAATTCGTTCCTTGCAAGGAGGTTTCACGATGTGCTTCTTCTCTCACGTGATAATCCAAGGAGTATTGGGGGCTGGTGCAAGATGGCATCCCAGAACCTGCAATAGACACACCTTTTACCGAAGTACAGAGGAAACATGTTGATGATCAAAAGTTAAAAGACTTGAAAGCAAAGAATTACTTATTTCAAGCGCTTGATCGTTCAGTTTTGGAGACAATCCTCAATAAGCATACAACAAAGGATATATGGGACTCCTTAAAATAGAAATACCATGGAACTTCAAGGGTCAAGTGAGCACAGTTACAAGCTCTCCGAAGAGAATTTGAAATTCTCCACATGAAGCAGGGAGAATCTGTTAATGAATACTTTGCCCGGATACTCACCATCACAAACAAGATGAAGGCTAATGGTGAAAACAAAGGTGATGTTGCAGTTGTTGAGAAAATTCTAAGGTTCATGACTCTTAAGTTTGATTACATTGTGTGTTCCATTGAGGAATCTAAGAATACCGAGACGCTAACGGTTGACGAACTACAAAGTAGTCTTCTTTTACATGAACTTCAGATGTCATCTCATGTGGAAGAAGAGCAAGCCCTACAAGTTTCCTATGCAGGTCATCATACAGCCCAAGGCCGAGGACATGTAGGGCGGGGAGGAAGTTTCGGACGTCGTGAAAGAGGACGCGGTCGTGGGCGAGGTTGACAAAGTTTTGACAAATCTATCGTAGAATGCTACACATGTCATCAACTTGGACATTTCAGCTGGGAGTGTGCAACCCAACGAAGGGAAGCAAACTGTGTCAAGAATGATGAAGAAATATTACTGATGGCTCAAACAGTAACAATAAAGCCAAATGAAGATATTGTGTGGTTCCTTGATTCTGGATGTAGTAATCACATGTGTGGGAGAAAAGAATACTTCTGCAATCTTGAAGAACATTACAAAGACACAATCAAACTCGGCAATAACTCCAGTATGGTTGTCACAGGAAAAGGCAATGTTAGACTCCATGTGCATGGCAACACCTATACAATTACCGATGTTTTCTTCGTGCCAGACTTAAGAAACAACCTTCTTAGTCTCGGGCAACTACAAGAAAAAGGCCTCAACATTCTCTTCCAACACGGCAAATGCAAAGTGTATCATCTAGAAAATGGTTTACTCATGGAAACCCATATGTCTTCTAATCGAATGTTTCTACTGCATGCCATTTCTTCTCCTACCAAAACCACTTGCTTCCACATAGCTGTAGAGGACAACATGAATCTTTGGCATCGTCGATATGGTCATTTAAATTTCCGGGGTCTGAACACACTTTATCAGCAGAATATGGTATATGTTCTACCACTAATCAAGGCATCTACCAAACCGTGCAACGACTATTTAATTGGGAAGCAGTCACGTGATTCTTTTCCAAAAACAACTACTTAGTGAGCTACACAGATTTTGCAATTAATTCATGCAGATATTTGTGGACCAATTACACCAACCTCCAATAGCAAAAAGAGGTATTTGCTCACCTTCATTGACGACTTTAGCAGGAAAACTTGGATCTACTTCTTGACCGAAAAATCAGAAGCTTTGTCTATCTTCAAGAATTTTAAAGTATATGTTGAAAAAGAAGTTGGCTCCTCCATAAAAGGGTTACGCACCGATCGTGGGGGAGAATTTACCTCTCAAGACTTCACTACATTATGCTCTAACAATGGTATTCGTAGACAACTCACAACTGCATACACTCCACAGCAAAATGCGATTGCAGAACGCAAGAACCAGACTATTATGAACATGGTTTGAAGCATGCTCTCAGAGAAGAAGATGGCCAAAACTTTTTGGGCTGAAGTTGTCGCTTGGTTTGTACATATCTTAAATCGAAGTCCCACATTAGCAGTGAAAAATCAAACTCCAGAAGAAGCCTGGAGTGGAGTCACACGTTCAATAAAGTATTTTGGCATCTTTGGTTGCCTTTCACATGTTCATGTGCCAGATGCTATGGGTACCAAGTTAGATGATAAAAGTTAAAGTTGTGTTTTGTTGGGAGTCAGTGAAGTCTCAAAAGCTTATAAATTGTATAATTGGATTTCAAAAAAAATTATCATCAGCAGAGACGTTGTCTTTGATGAAGATAAATGTTGGGATTGGGATAAACAATATGCTGCATCCATCTCATGCGAGTTAGAATGGGGCGATAAAGAAGATGCTGTTGAAAATGAAGAACATGAGGATGAGGTTGAAGCCACAACGCCAGATGCAACACAACAGGTACATCATGATCTTGATACAAATGCAAGTGAATATAATATTTCCTCCTCCTCTGATTCCTTGACAGCAGAAGATAATCCCGCTTTACAGTGATCTCAAAGACCTCCTCTATGGTTGGCAGACTACAAAACTGGTGCCGAATTTTTTGAAGATAGTCCAGAAGAAAATATGGCTCTATCTTTAGCTAGTGACAATGATCCTACCCAATTTGTTGTTGCCGTACAGATTTCAAAATAGAGGAAAGCAATGGATGAGGAAATGGAAGCAATAAACAAAAATGACACATGGGAATTGGTGGACTTACCAGATGGTGCCAAGAAGGTTGGTGTAAAGTGGATTTATAAAAAAAAAATTCAAAGAGAATGGTGAGGTGGATAAATATAAAGCGAGACTAGTAGTGAAGGGGTATGCACAAGAGTATAGGGTAGACTACACTTGAGTATTTGCACCAGTAGCCCGCATGGAGACCATTCGCTTGGTAGTAGCACTTGCTGCTCAAAAAGGATGGACACTCTATCAATTAGATGTGAAGTCCGCCTTTTTACATGGAGAACTAGATGAAACGGTGTATGTAGACCAACCTTGTGGTTATGAACAAAAAGGAGTTGAGCATAAAGTGTACAAGTTGAAGAAAGCTCTTTACGGACTTAAGCAAGCACCACATGCTTGGTATAGCCGCATATAAGCATATTTTTTGAAGGAAGGATTTGAGAAGTGTGACTATGAGTATACTCTCTTTGTGAAGAAAGCAAAAGAAGGTATAATATTAATTGTTAGCCTATATGTTGATGACCTTATCTTTACTAGCAATGATGAGTTAATGTTTGCAAATTTCAAAAGCTCCATGGAACATGAATTTGCCATGATAGATCTTGGTAAAATGAGATATTTTTTTGGGTCTTGAAGTTATTCAATGAATAGATGGCATTTTCTTATGTCAAAAAAAATATGCATTAGCAATGCTACAACGATTTGGAATGGATAAAAGCAATCTAGTTCAAAATCCAATTGTTCCTGGTGCTAAACTGTCAAAAGACGATCCTGGTGTAAAGGTAGATAAGACTTATTACAAACAAATTGTAGGAAGTTTTATGTATCTAACCTCCACTCGACCTGATATGATGTTTGTGACAAGCTTAATTAGCAGGTACATGGAGAATCCTACTAAGCTACACTTACTGGCAGCTAAAAGAGTGTTGAGATATTTAAAAGGAACAAGTGATTTTGGAATTTTCTACAAAAGGGGAGGAAACAATGAACTTCTTGCTTACACTAACAGTGATTATGCAGGGGACTTAGATGACAGAAAAAGCACTTCAGGTTATGTGTTCTTATTATGTTCAACTGTCGTTTCTTGGTCATAAAAAAAACAACCAATTGTGAGTCTATCAACTACTGAGGCAGAATTTATAGGAGCAACATCATGTGCCTGCCAAGCCATTTGGCTGAAAAGGGTGTTGGAAACATTATGTAGAATGCAAAGCCAAACTATTGTAATTCATTGTGATAGTAGTTCTGCTATTAAGCTGTCAAAAAATCCAGTAATGCATGGTTGTTGCAAACATATTGATGTCTGATTTCATTTCCTTCGGAATCTTACAAAGAGTGGAACTATCAAGATGATACATTGCAGGACACAAGAACAAATGGCTGATATTATGACCAAACCTCTCAAATTGGATACTTTTCTAACTTTACGAAAGTCACTCGGAGTTTGTGCTGAATGTGATATAAACTGATTGCTATTTTTCAGTTTAAGGGAGGATTTGTTAGTATTTTACGTTTTCAAGTTCAGTTAGTTTGTTCACGTTTTCAAGTTCAGTTACGTATCCAATAAGTCTATCTTATTTTTAGGAGGTAGTGCGCCTTATACGCATAGTCATTTTTGTCAGTTTCTTTTTCATGATGTAAGGCTATAAACTAGCCAAGTACCTTCTTGAATAATACAGTGCATTTTTTCCATTCTACTTTTACTCTTTACGAATAGTTTCAACAGGTTTCACGAGGAGATCTGCGTCGTCACTGACTAGTTGGCTCTGGAGATTTGAAAATGCATATTGTCTTGGTTACTCGCATCCCTTGACGATGTACGCAACGCTACTAATGGCTTCATTCTGAAGGTTCTACAATGGTGATCTTCTCTTCTACAGCGTCATGGTGGCTCCAAGGTGTAGGTGGTCAACGTCAAAGAAGGTGCTGGAATGGAAAAGTTGCAGATTTGTTCATGCGTTCGCGTGGTTGTGTTTGCGTGATCTAGGGCCTCGTGAGTTGCATATAGGAAGTGTGAACTCGTAATCTCGCGTGTTGCATTGCTACTTCGTGGAGGAATCCATTGCACAATTTCTATAGATTGTTGGTGGTGGCGCAGTACAAATGTGATTGAGTTGTTTCTGAAAACTCGTGGTGGTGCTGTCGCAATTGCAATGTTGATTTGGCAAGGTGCAGGCATGGGGGATGGTTCCATGGTGGCTGCCGTGATGGGTGGTTGATTTGGGCTAGGGTTTATGGTTTGTGGGGGAGATAAGAAGTTGATGACATGGTAGCATTTGGTTGGTTGAATTTTGAGTGCTTGGATGCTGCCACGTGTCATGATTTGATTGCTCAGTTTAATTAGTGGAGGATTGCCACATGTCATGATCTGAGTGCATCTTAGTTTATGAGTGAAAAGAGGAGTGAAAATAAACAAAGGTAGGGGTATAGAAGTAGGTTTTGTGTGACCCTTTTGGAAATAGGGGAGGGTATAAGTAATATAGGGGGTGCAAAAGTGATTTTTCTGGAACTTGGTGATTTTAGCCTTATTTGAAGGTGTTTTGTAACTTTAATCAATTTATTTTCATACCTTAAATGAACTTAATCTTAAATTCAGTTGTATTCAGCTGTATCAACAAACGTTAGAATACCAAAAAATAATTTATTCAACTAAAAATCACTTTTTAAGACACTTTTATCATACAAGCTCAAAGAGCCTAATTATTAGAACTATCAATTAAATCACTCTTTAAGCACAAAAATTCAATCAAATACCCAGAATTAGACATTATATAAGGGCAAAAATATGAATTCATCATCTCAATAGCCAAATTTTATAGTTTTTTATTATTTTTGAATTGTGTTTTGCTTTTTATCTTTCTTTTACCATTCAAATGATGTCTAGATAGTTGGTTTAGCAATTCTAAATATTATATTGGTTCAATTTTCATGTTTTGTAGTTTTAGCCTATTCTAGTTGTTACTTTTAGCTTTTAGGTATTCATATTTTGAGTTTTAGATAGTTTTTGTAATGTTAGCTTTTTCTTAGTTACACTTTACCATTTTAAACTTGCTAGGTCAATTTCTTAGGCTAGTTCAGTATAATTGCAAATATTGACCTTTTTAGTAGAGTTTTTGAGGTTTTGAGAAGTAATATTTTAAGTTGTAGGTAAATTTAGGTATTAGATGAGTATCTATGTCGGTCGAGTACAAGCAAATTTGTTTGACGAGTCAAAGTTAACGAAATGATCTGAATGTTGAATACACCTATTAGACAAGAGCTTTTATTAGAATACTCCAAAAGGTGGATTATATGAGTAAAAAAAGTCAAAGATCTAACGAATATCAACTTGATCAAACAAAAATAATATTCAAAATGGCGTGAAAAAAATCTATCGAATCATAAGGTTATGAAAATCAATTGCAAATTGATCAAATGCATTTGAATGTTGAAATGGGTGATTAAGTCAATTAAGAGAATTTCATATGAGCAAGATATAGTAGCAAGGCTCAACGTATTTCAAATTTCTGATTAGAGAAGCAAAAAATAGTTGAAGATATTGTTGATGACATATTTGAAGAAAAGCCAAATATTGTTGAAGATATCATATTTATTTTGTTAGAGAATGATATTGGGTTGAGCAAAACCATTGTAAATCTTTCATTGTGTGTAGTGAATCCTATGACTGTGATTGTAACTCTACATGAGAGATCATTTGATTTTTGTAATTACAAGTTCTTGATTTTAAAAGGAGATTGAGATGTGATACCTAGAGAAGTTAATACTCGTATTCTTGAAGAGGATAAACTCATGAACTTGAAGAGGATGGACTCATTGGAACCTGGAGAGGTTGATAATCATTGTTAGTCAAAGGTGTCGATTAGTGAATTTCTTAAGCATGTGTGTTAACTCAATTTTTTCAGTCTCGCTTAGAGTAATTAAAACCAAAATCCCCGTAATGAAATATAGGGAAACCCTAGGTATCAAATCCAAGTAAATGGTGTGTATCAAGTCTCGCTTGCATAATTAAATCTCGCTAAAATTAAAATAAAAGAAAGGAAATGGGAAAAATTAAATCAATTAAAAGAAACTAAAAAAAAGTGCATCAATTATTCACTTAAAACTTGACTAAATGCATGAGTGAGTTAAATGAAGATATGCCATACTGCAATGTAATTGCGAAACTGCTATGCATATGCAAAACCTACTTAAGTATGTAACCAATGCTAAATGTTCCTATCGCCATGAGCACATGACAAATTGACTGAAATTTATCATGAAGAAATACTACTACAGAGCTAATGAATGATGTGTGATTAATTAACTTATATGACAATAGTTAATTCTAACATGAATGAATGCAGTCTTCTACATGAGAATAATGCACACATGTAAATGCAGAATGCTTAAGCAATCTTCACTTGTCATGAGTCATGAATACCACACACTTCCTTGAACAAAGTTAAAGATTGAATCACAACAAATGCCTAATTCAGATTATGTATTTTTAATAAAGAAATCATATGGCAGTAGAGATTTCGACAGTGAGAGTAGTGAAATAGCACATATAAGTAGCAAGATCATTTTAATGTGCATGAAACTAGGTGGCAGAATAATTAGGCCAACTTGTAACAACTGCAGAAACTTGAGATGTAATACAAAATGAGCTTAGGTCTCCACATCACATGCATTCAGCATTATAAATCACTTAAAAGCAACACATAACACCAGCGAATGAGAGCATTACAACATCATACCAGAATTCAAATTGTATCAAGAAAAAGAATTGAATGCAAAGGCATATTTGGTATTCAATTTATAACAACCAACCCAATTAAAGTTTCTCCAAATATAATGCAATTACATGCAATGAGACCCATTAAAACTAATGGGACTAGATGAGAGTGTGCATCAAATCCTGTGGCAATAGAGAACAACACATGACAGTAGAATAGAATATGCCAACAATGAATTAACACAGTATAACAACAACAGGACAATTCAAATTAAGACAACGGTAAAGAATAAGCTAACATGATGAATTTTCTAAAATGCATGGAGACAAAATGTTAAGCAAGAATCCTAACTATGTACTGTTGGAAACTTAAAAATAGAGATAGGAAAAGTAAATTAGTGCAGAAACTTAAAGGCAAAAAGAATGACAATAGAAACCAATAAAGGAAACTTAAAGCAATGAGAAATTAAAGTTTGAAAAACATAGAGTTGCAAGAAAAATTAAACAAGCACAAAATAGTAAACTGAATAAAGCAGAATCAAAACTAAAGCAGTATATTTCATTGAAAATCAAAGACAAACTACACAAGTTCAGGAAAGTGCTAGGAACTCAAATGGTGAAAGGAAGGTCTCTTGGTAAAATCCCGATTTCTATTTCTAAGTGGGTGAACTAAGTAGAGCTACCCAACACACTAGGGAAAACCCCAATCTTTGAAGGCCACTTTGTGCTCATCAAAGAAGAGGAACCCATTATAACTCAGTCTCTCTCCCTCGCTCACCAACACTAGAACACGAGAACCCTAGCTCTCACAACATTTTTCACTCTCGCGCAATTGTGGTTCTCCCTCAACCAAAACCTAATTTTCTCTTAAAAAGCCCCCAAAAACAAAACAAAAACTAAGAAAAAAATAACCTAACCCAATTCCTTTTTGCCCTGAACTAGATTCATCATCTTCTAACTATTTTTGATGCCTTTAATCTTACCTTGCTCGTCCATCTTGAATCACCATACATCGAATTCTCTCGTGCATTGGGTTCTTGGTTCGTAACCCCCATGGATCAAAATTGTTGATGAAGGATTGACCCCAACCAAGGATGGAGGCACATGCTTAAGAAGACTAAGCATGATTAGAAAGGAAGTTCACTAATCCTTCATTCCTTTCATTTGTGTTTGTTATTTTTGATTCCCTAAGTTGACTTAGTTGAATCAACTTTAGTTGACTTGTTGACCTTTGACAAGGTTTGACTTGTTGACTATAGTTGACTTGACTTAAGCCAACATGCTAATCTATGTTTATTTGCTTTGTAGGTTAATTAGGAGTAAGAAAGCAATGCTAGGTGGCGCATTGTGATTGGGGAGCATAAATGATGTGGAGGAGAGAGTAAAGCAAAGGCATAAAGCATAAAGTAAAAGGCATGAAGCAAGTGTACCTAGGTACCTTTGGTCTCCTTTGTTTTTAGCACACTTTGGCCACTTTTGGAGACATATGAGACACATTCTTTGTCTCCTTTTGTGCTAGAACGAAATTAGCCTTGCACACACCATAGTTAGCTCTTTTGTCTCTCCTTTTTTGTAACCTTATTTGACCTAGTTTCTAGAAGCTAGGGTAAGGTTTTTGTAGAGACATCCTTAGGTATCTTTTATTTGCTTAAAGGCCCCTAAACTCTTCTATATAAGGGGTGCTCCTAGACATGTAAAAGGGTTGAACATTTTGAAGTAAAAACACTCTTGTGTCTCAACCATTTGTGAGAGTTTCCTCGCTTGGGAGTGAATACTTTTAAGCCTTATCTTGCATAGCAAGTGGCGACACACATCCACTCATCTTCAAGGTTGCCATGGCTTCTAGCCTAGCCTTGTAGTTGCGTGCTTCTCACATTTTTACCATTT
>Ga0209589_1012860_pt1 | contig 11165 bp, 2 predicted proteins | sample CowpeawhiteBW_FD_187525 | JGI IMG/M metagenome (GOLD analysis project Ga0209589, IMG submission 187525) | Root nodule microbial communities of legume samples collected from California USA - Cow pea white BW (SPAdes) (version 2) | ecosystem: Host-associated > Plants > Roots > Nodule | place: USA...
TCAAAACACTCCAAAGAATTTCAATCTCAATCCAAATTAACACTCACAATAACTAAAATTTAAAATTAACATACACAAAAACAGAAAATCAAACAAAAACGCGTTCGAAATTTACCTTAAAGAAAACTGCGGCGCGACAATTGCGGCAAAAGAACGAAAGTGTTCGCGTGGTGGTGGAGGGACGCCGGAACACTTGCAGAGAGATAGAGAGAGGGACGAGACAGCGGCAGGGGTCTCGCGTGGTGGTCTCGCATGGTGGTGGACGGACGCGAGACGAGACGGCGGCAGGGGGCTCGCGTGGTGGTCTCGCGTGGTGGTGGCTGGAGGCGAGACGAGACTGCGGTGGCTGGATGCGAGACGAGACGGCGGTGGTGGCAGGAGGCTCGCGTGGTGGTCTCAAGTGGTGGGTTCGCCGGAAGTCGCGGAGAGAAGAAGAAACAGCGACGATGACAGCGCAACAGCGGCAGTGGCAGCGGCAGCACGAGAGGCGGTGGCAGTGGCAGCACGGAGCTCGCGTTGTTGGAGTGGCCGGAACTTCCAGAGAGTCACCGGAATTTGCAGAGAGAAATGGCAGCTGCGCGCGCGAGGAAGAAGGGGTTCTGTTTTTGAGCCCTAATTAAACAATATGGCCTCGGTTCCACGTAGAACCGAGGCATATAACCCCTATTTGGCCTCGGTTCCCTAACACCCGAGGCCTATAACAGGTTTTGGCACCGGCTTTTCCCCAACCGAAGCCTATAGGTCCCAACGTCAATGGCATTTTTGAAATTTCTGGCAATCTTTTTGGCTTCGGGCCTCCTTAACCGAGGCCTATTATAGCGTTTGGCACCGGTTTCTTCAGAACTGAGGCCTAAAGCAGCGTTTGGCACCGGTTTTTGGCTGAACCGAGGCCTATAAGTTGCCTTTAATTTCAAAATTGCCACCGCACCGTTATATGCTTCGGTTGCTCGTCAACCGAGGCCTATAAGGCGAGGTAAAATCCCAATTCTGCACTAGTGATATATAAAACTAATAACAAAAATTTTATTGAAAAAAATAATAATAAGAGAGTGAGACATAAATTTATTAGAAAGTTATATTAATTTTCTTGACTTTGTTAGGTCAGAAAAAATTGCGGATCCGCTCACCAGAGAAGTGATTCATCAATGAGTACTTAAGCCGTTGAGGAGAATGAGACTATAGCCTATAAATTAAATGCAACATTGGACACCCATCTCCACATGAATGACAATTCCATGGAATGGAGTTCAATGGGTAACAACAAAGTTGTTATTGACTAAAGTACATAAACTAATTTCATTAAATTTTATGTCTCATTCCTATGACGAGGTGTACTATAAATTGTGGCAATAATTAGGTTGAGGTATATGCATTATTATGCTTATATATATTTTTTTAAATACCTCTTAATAAACCTAATGACAATTATTCTAGGGGTGTGAGTCACAAACCACCCTTTGAGGGTTTACCTAGTGAGTGTGATGGTAGGACTATCATTGTGAGACATGGGCAAGTCTCTAAGTGACACTCATGAAATAAGATACATGCACAAGGTCGTAATGTGCACCCACTGTTTAGAACCTAAGATGAACATCAATATTGTATGTGTTATTTATTAAAACCCAGTCACAGGGGATGTAGCTCAAGACAATTAAGTTTCTGCATTTTCTCAAGTGGAAGTTTATAAGCACTAGGTATAAGGCTCAAACCCGGAAGGTTCCTTACGCTGAACTACAATATTTTGTTTTAAAAGATAATATATTTTATTTTATTTTATTTTTTAAAATTATGTGGGGGATTGTTGGAAATATTTTAATGTAATTTAAAAAAATAAATAATTAATATAAAAAACCTATTGTTACTCAAGTTTTCATGAACTTTTAATTTGATGGGTTAATGTTATTTATGGTTAACGACTATATTTTTTATTACAATTGACTCTTATGTCCCCCTTTTCTACCTAAAAATACCACATAGATGCATGTTGAAAGACACAACAAATACTAAAGTTGTCTCAAAAGTGTTCTTCTTTTCTTCTCTATACTATCTTTTAAGACAGTGGTGTTCATAAGGTTCGGAGATCCTTCGTTACACTTGATCGATCTAACAGGTTGTTGTATCTTGTGAGAGAAGCTCATATGATTTGGTTTTGTCCTGTGCATGCCTCACCCCAAACTTTCTCTATCCTTTTCTCATTTATTTTTTATCTCTTATTGTTATTATAATTGTTGGGTCTGTGATTAATATTTGTTGATTTATATATATGTCCTAGTATTACTATTGCTCTAATTATTATTATTATATTATTTCATATTTGTATTATTAATAATATTATTTGATTAATCTTTTTCTAACAATTTTAAAAGGAAAAAAACTTATAAATATTTCAAAATTATACAACAAGAAATCACTCACATACACCAACTTTAGTCAATCTTACACATCATATAACCAAACCATGGTAACTGCCTCTAGAGGTATTAAATCGAACCTAAGAGATTTTGCACCTGTCATAAGGATTCCAATAACATTTTGGCTTATAAAACCTATGACACTCTAGAAAGGTTCTATTTCATGCCAATTCCCGTCATAAAAACCTCCATCGACTCTCACCAACTAAATACCTTCCTCTACGTGAGTTAGAATATCTAGTAGAGTTTGTATAATCTTCCCTGGGTCCATACTCAATACACTTAACAAGAGTGAAATGCTTTCTCCCTTGAAAGCCATTTCATGTTCATCACTTCACAACCACACATTAACATCTCATACAACATTTAAAAATCCCAAACATCATTCACATATATGCCTTTAATTCACAATAAACATTACCAAGATAATAAGCACAATCACAAGAAAATAACCAAGGAAAAACATATCACACATAGCTCATTCGTCTTATTCTAATATAATCTTAAATCATCACACTGTGTCATACATATGTAGTTTACATCAATCCAAACTTATTTAATAGCATCAATCACCTATTATTTATTTCAAATTAAATATTAATAATTCATCATTTATTTCCTATTGCATTAACATAATATTCATATACAATATTGACATTAAGTACATCAAAACGAAAAAGGCATTGCTTTAACCACAAACCTCTAATCAAAGATCCAAAACGAACAAAGTGAAAAATCATGTGTTTAGGACCAGTTGTCAAAATTTCAGCTTGATCCAATGGTTAACGAAATGGAAATCTCAATTTTCCTGAGATGACATGGAATAAAAAACTAAGTGGTGCCCAACGCTGGGTAAGTGGCGTTCGGTGCTAAAACCCATGGGACTCAATTATTTAAGAGCATCTGACAGTCCAGAAATGGCGTCCAACACCAACAAGTCAGTGAGGCACTATCTGATTGCCACCTAGTGATATTGTAGGGGCACTCGACGATGCACGAGATATTTGAAATTTCTCTATGAGTATCAATTGATCAATTTGACTCTTTCTAAACTATTTACCATTTAATATACTTTATAAGAGTATAATATAACTATACCTTAGCTTAAGAAGCACCAATTTGAACAATCAATTGTCTCACAAAGAAATCCCTCATCAATAACTAAAGCAATGCAAAAGAACCATTTCAAGGAAATACTTGCAATTTCTAACCTATAATACAAATTTGACAATACAATATACTTAAATGTGATTTGTCTCTAATTATTTCTAACTCAACATGATATCAACCATTCTAAGAAACCACATTACCAAAGAGATATTAACCAAAGATAAAATCAATATTCAAATTAATAAGCACAACTCATTAATCCTCTAACTAGTCAAAGTCATCTCATTCATCAATAACAATTTTAACCATAATCTCATATACCTTTGAGCACTTTTAACCATAAAGAAGACAATATCTACACAAAGTAGGCCCAGATAATTGATTTGATATTATTTTTTATTCATAATAGTGACTATTTTAATAACTAACTATTTGTATTTTGTAAATTGGTATGTAAATTGGTCACTATAGTGATTAACAATTTTTGGCCACTAAAATTAGTTATTATTTAAGAGTTTTATTGTAGTGTTTAAATATCACTAACATTCATGCACATATATACCTCTAATTCACAATAAACATTACCAATATAGTAAGCATAGTCACAAGAAAATAACCAATGAACAACATATCATACATAGCTCATTGGGATACTCCGACCTTCAAATAGATAAAGGATGAAGTTAAAGATCTACAAAAAAGATAAAAAAAAAGGTTTAGAAAAAAATTTTAGAGAGATGATATTTCTTATAAAATGAAACTCGATTAATAAAAATTCTTATTTATAATATGAATTTTATTAATAAAATAATTAAGTGTTATTTTTTAAGACCAATTCTTATCTTTGATATTTTCTAGTTCCTTACAATTATGATTGTCAAAGTTTAAACAAATAATTATATAAATTTTTAAAACGTTAGAAGACTATTAAAGTTGGTACTTTATTTTTTTAATAATCAAATGTAAGATAAAAAAAATTGAAGTAAAATTCCTTATAATAAAAGAGTCACTACTAAAAAAGCTCATATTCCTTGCTAATTTTGTTTTGATTTTTTTTTGTAGGAAATACTTATAAATTTTGTTATTAAAAAAAAATTGCAGGAAATTGCTGCCATTTTTCTATTGGCAAAAGCAGAAGACAAGTTAAATGTTGAAGTAAGATTTTGATGATGATAAAAAAAACTTAAAACCCATCTGGAGGAGAATATGAAGACAAGTGTTTCATGTTTAAAGTTATTTTGTAAACTATTTTGTTTTAAAGTGCTTAGAATCAACAGCCAATTCGAAATCTTTATGATTCTTTTATTTTTTCAAAAAACCAATGTGATAATCGATTATCACTTAGGATAATCGGTTATCCTAAGTTGAGTTCATTTTTCAGAAACACACTGGAATAATCGATTATCACCCTAAATAATCGATTATTTCCTCAAAATTTTGTTTTTAGAAAACGCATTGAATAGCAGTTTGAACATGACTGTTCAGTTTTTGACCTAATTTTTGACCCTTATTTAAGGAAACTGCGGTGCTACTTCGAAGTTACCTTTTTTGATAAGCTAGAGTGCTAGTGTTGTGACTGCAAAGAAAGTTCTCTGAGTGTTCTTAAAAGAGCTTTGAAAAACCTAGTGTGAGAGAGCGATAACATTTCCTAAGAGGGTTTCTAGGAGATTGAGTGATGCTGCTATTGCTAGAAAAGCTACCTAATTTTTGAAACCCCTATTTAAGGAAATTGCGGTGCTACTTCGAAGTTACCTTTTTTTGAGAAGCTAGAGTGCTAGTGTTGTGACTGCAAAGAAAGTTCTCTAAGTGTTCCTAAAAGAGCTTTGAAAATCCTAGTGTGGGAGAGCGATAACTTTTCCTAAGAGGGTTTCTAGGAGATTGAGTGTTGTTGTTATTGCTAGGAAAGCTAGGTCAAGTTCTCTGTGTGATTCAGAGAAAGGTTGTTCATCTCTTGTGTCTTCAAGAGAGGTGTTTTCTTTTTCCTATTCTTTTGTTATCTGATTGTAATTTGATATTTTTAGTGATTGAGTTAATCTCTTTATTTAAAGAGATTAACTATTGAAAGTAGAATCTTTTTATCTGAACTAGTATAAATAATTGTGTTAAATCTTCTTCCTTATCTCTTTATTGTTTATATTGTTTTATTTAAAGGAACCAATATTAAATTAATCGAAAAAATTCTTAGAAAAAATAGCAGGAAAAGTCTTTGCTCACTACTAGAAAAAAACAATTTAGCCACCGAAATAATTTAGTCGCAAATTGTGACTGAAATAGCCATTGATTCATAATAGTCACAAATAGCCACCGATTTAGCGACTGAATAGATGTACAATAATATTCATTACTATAGCGACTGAAATAGCCACCGAAACCTTTTAGTCTCTAAATATTATGTTTTAGCCACCGATTTAGTGACCAAAATAAATCTTATTTTGCAAAAAAAATATTTAATATGGTAATTAGTCACTGACTATTTTCAGTCGCTAAACATTATTTAATATGTAATATTTTAGTCACCGATCTAGCGACTGAAATAAATTTTTTATAAAATATATTTAATATGTTAATTAGCCATCAAATATTTTTAGTCGCTAAAATATTATTTAATATATAATATTTTAGCAACTGATTTAGCGACCAAAATAATTTTTTTTATAAAATATATTTAATATGGTAATTAGCCACCGAATATCTTTTGGTTGCTAAAACAATATTTAATATGTAATGTTTTAGCCACCGATTTAGTACCGAAAGAAATATTATTTTATAAAATATGTTAAATACATTAGTTAGCCATCGAATATTTTTCACTTACTAAAACATTATACAATATCTAATACTTTAACCACCAATTTAGCTACCAAATAAAGTATTATATTATAAAATATATTTAATATAGTAAGTAGTCTCTTAACAAATTTGCAAGAAAATTCTTATATAATATGAAAATATTTAGTAATGAATTAGTTTTAAATGGATTACTTTTAGTTTTACTCTTTATATAACCCATGTTTATACTTTAACATTTATGTATATATATTTTTTTTAAATTAAAATATTAATATATAATGTTAGTTATATCATTGCATGAAAATAATGCATTATTTGATGACTTCGTCTTTTAATTAGATAATTTTATCTTTTAATAAATAGAAAAATTATTTATTTACTTAATAAAATAAATAATTGAATATTTTTTATTTAAAATAACTAAATAATTTAATTTTTTTAATCATTACGTTTTTAATTGATTATCATAATGATTGCTTTATATATTTTAATATAATAAAAATGTAAATACAAGCGTGTCCGTATTTGTTTTCTTAATAAAATGATATTTTAAGTTAATATTTATTTTCAAAAAGAGTTAAAATATAATTCTTCTTGTTGTGAAAGAAAAAGTGTTTGAGTAATATGTTTTCCATTATTTTAAACAACTTTCCAAAGTTTTAAATATAGCAACAGTTATACATTTAGCGACAGTGTAAAATCTGAGACAATTTTCAGCTGTTATATAGCAGTTATGTAACAGAGTTTAAAAAAGTAAGGCAAATTTGACCCTTCTCATGGAAGGTTCCTATAAAAATTATTGTTATCAAACACATTTTTTTTCATTACTTATATTTTTTACTTTCTTTTTAATCATTACTTTTTTAAGATAAATATTATTTTGTCTTTTAATTTGTGAAAACTAAAATTTTCAAAAATATTTTTCAGCTAACATTAAATTAAAAATATATCAAACATAAAAACAATTCAAATGCTATTATAAAAAGTATTTAAAACGTCAAATAAACTTAATAAAATCTAGTTAAAATGACAAAATTCATGCATTTTTTAAATTTAAAGACTAAATTAGACTAAAATTTTTAAAAAAGAATAACTTATTTTCACTAAAAATAATATATTTAACTATTTTTTTTTCTCTTTACACGTTTATTATATATATATATATATATATATATATATATATATATATATATATATATATATATATATATAAAGTTTAACTAACGGCTAGTGCTTAAATCGTCAGTTTATTCCTGTAAATACAAAATTATTCCACAAATTTTTGTTATTTTGCCATCATTATATTTCTAGGCATGATATTTTCGGGAGTGAAGTTAAGTTAAATAACTCGAAAAAACCTCTTCTTAAGCTTATTTCTGGGGAGCTTGATCCAAATTTATATAATACCTAATTTATGCAAGTCGACATTAAAATAATGTACTTTGAAAAAGAAGTTGCTTGTATCGGATGAAAACTATAAAAAAAAATGTTTATAATGTGAGGAAAATATAACCGATATAATCGGTGGCAGATCTTCACCAATAATTTAGAATGAGCCAAAATAATACACTCAAAATTTATATATTTAATGGTTGTCAGTAATACATTATTTAATATAACCATAACTATAAAAGAAATCATATATATTTAAAGGATTGTCATTCATTCATTTAGATCCTCGAACTCATTAATAATTGAATCAAAACTTATTTCGTTTTCAATGTAAATAATCATATTGCCGACAAAAAAAAATCATCTTTTAATTTATTTTACAATCTTATTAGATAATTTTCTTTACAGAATATGATATTTCTGTTTAGATGTAGAAATAAAAAGAGCTAAAATAAGACGAATTAGACAATCAATAAAGTAAAATGTCCTTTTGACTCTTCTATTTTTGTCAAAGATTGATATAATTCAAACATGATTGATAAATTCTTTAAATTTTGATGGTTAGGAGTATCAACAATAAAATGTTGGAGTTGAAATTTAAAACTAATATTATTTTCATCAATATACCATTTTCTTTTTTAAGTTTAAGAATAAAAATTTATTATAATCTAATAAAAAAATTGAAAGAAAAAATATGACAATCAAGTCATAATTAAAAAAATTAATACGCAAAAGGTTCCTGAGATAAAAAAATAATACTAACTATTAGTAAACTAATATTTAAGTATTAAGTGAGATAAAAGAAGGTACCTTTTTGTCTTCAAGAATGGAAGAGAACAAATGAAAAAATGAGAGTGAAAATAATGAGTTTGTGTTTAATTTTTTTTAAAAACAATAAAAAAACAAGTAAGAGTAAAAGATGAGTATAATTTATAGATAAAAAATATCTTAATAAATATTTTTATTCTTTATTGTATTTGATTTTATGTTTTTATTATTTATTAGCATTAAATATTATATTTTATAAAGAAATAAAAAAATACCTAATTTAAGTTTTCATCTATTCTCAACGTACATTTTATATATAAATTTAAAATTTTAAAATATTTTAAAAGTTTTAATATATATATATATATATATATATATTATTTTAAAAAAATTCAAAAATATTGGGGGCAATGATCCCTCCGTCTCTTCAATAATCCGCCCTGAATATAATATTGGTTGCTTGAGATATTCTTGAAGAAGCTCGTTTTGATAATGTAAAAAATGTGAGGAAAAAGAATCAGAAAGTAGCTTCATGAAAAGAAAGAGTTCACAACAACACGTGCTTCTCATTATGATAATCAATAAGTTGAGTCAAAAGATTTGAATAATTGATACCTAAAATAACTATATATGTAACAAAAGTGAAAAATGTTAGGTTTGTCTCATTAATAGTTTTGACTCAAAAATTAGTGACATATATAATATTCTAAGTCAATTATATGGTATGATACGTTATTAGAATTATATTTTGAAAAGATTAATGACTAAAATTTTAATATTCTTTTTCTATGGAGTGGGATGTCAGCCCATTTCCTCTTTTATCTTTTCTTCAAATCAAAGAATCAAAATGAAACAACATATGCTTAAAATATAATAGATAAACTTCAGAAAGGAAATAAGATCACGTTGGTTTGACTTATTTTAAAGAAATATTTTCTTTTATATTTTGATAATATATATATATATATATATATATATATATATATATATATATAAAGATTGAGTTAATTTTAATAATATTATTTATTCTTTATCATGTTTTTGGCGTTAGAACTAGAATTTGTTTACTAGAACAAAAGTAAAAGATTTTTTAAACATTTCTTGTAATCATTTTATTTTATATGTGGATTGAAGCTGAACTTTTTATATTTTAATTTTCTTTTTATTTAAAAACTAAAAAACAATCAATTTATAGTAAATTATATAATTTATATTTATAATTGATGCAAGATTTGTTTTTTTATTAACAAAAACAATATTTATTTCTACCGCGTCCAATAATCTCACATCGATTAGGAGTCTGGGCCTAAGGCATTTTAAATAAGGGTTAAATATGTTTTTGGTCCCTTAATTTTCAGTGAATTTTGGAATTAGTCCATTTCGAAAATTTTGACCAATTTAGTCTTTCATCTTTCGAAATAAGTGAATTTAATCATTTTAATCAATGTTTGTTAAGTTTATTTGACATTTCAAGCGCATTTCATAATAGTATTTGACTTAACATTAAAGCAAAAATGTGTCAAACAGTATAAACAACTCAAGAATGATTCTGAAATGCGTATGAAACATCAAATATGTAAGACCCCATTTCCTTTTTCCAGCCCTAAAGGTTAGTGGGCTGCCCCTAAGTGGGCCTAAGGGTTGGCCCAGTGTATATAAGCCCTTAGGTCTGCCCTAAACCTAGGGTACCCTACCATTTTCAGACACCTTGTCCTTGCTTGGAGCTGCAGCCGTCACCCCCTTCCGCTAGGGTTTGCCCTAAGGTCCGCCTCGTTCAAGCTCAAACCCGGTTCCGGCTCCACGTAAGTGTCCTTTTTCCAGATCTTATGGCTTCCATCGTTTTCCCTCCACCCTTTCCATGGTTAACGTTTAGTAATAATGCGCCCTTGCTTTTACCTTCTGTTTTCAGCTCCGTAGTGAGCCCTTGAGCTTCTATGCTCCTTGGTTACGCGTCGAAGGTCCTGTACGAACCCATTTCCAGGTACGGGAAGTTAGGGTTCTAGTTTCGAGTCTTTTTGGAGCTGTTCATGAGTTATTTGTTGATTGTACGGTTGGATCTGTCGTTTGGATGCATGAGAGTGCTTTGCATGTGTGGTTTGGCCGGAAAACATGGCTGTGCAGTGAAGAACAGTGGCGAGACCTGTTAATCTCGCCCAAGTGAGTCCATCTCGCCTAGGCGAGATGAAACAGGGAGCTCGCCTAAGTTTCTGCACGAAGGGTCGCCCAGGCGACCCACTGTGCTTTTGAGCGAGCAGGCAACTCGCCTAGGCGAGAGGGATCTCGCTTAAGCAAGATCCCGCGCTGCTCATGCCCTGGTTTTTCGAGCCCTCGCCTAGGCGAAGGGGGGGCTCGCCTGAGCGAGCCTGTCTCGCCTGAGCGAGCCTGTCTCGCCTGAGCGAGCCTGTCTCGCCTGAGCGAGCCTGTCTCGCCTGAGCGAGACCCTTCAGCCTGAGCGAGGGGTTTGGGCGAGACAGTGTGGTGTTGGATTGCGTTTTTGTCCTCTTGTGCTTGGATTTGTTTGAGTATGACTGCTATGATGAGATGCATGTACTGATGTATGAATATACGCCTAATGGGTTGCTATATATGCGTGACATGATTCATAAATGATGAATGATGAGTGTGGTGGGGACTTAGCATGTGAAATGAGTATGCGGTTTGAAACTAAAGGAACATGGTATAAATATGAGACTA
>Ga0209589_1012861_pt1 | contig 11165 bp, 7 predicted proteins | sample CowpeawhiteBW_FD_187525 | JGI IMG/M metagenome (GOLD analysis project Ga0209589, IMG submission 187525) | Root nodule microbial communities of legume samples collected from California USA - Cow pea white BW (SPAdes) (version 2) | ecosystem: Host-associated > Plants > Roots > Nodule | place: USA...
AAATTTTATTTCTATCTTTGTTTATCTTAATCCCCTATATTTTTTATTTTATTTGACTAACTCATTTGTATAGTTTATAAGAACTAATTTGTTAAAAATCAATTCCGTGTTCGTTGGGAGACGACTTAGGGTTGCTTTACCCTTTCTATTTTCTTGACTACTATCTTAGCAATACTGACGTTGCTATAGTTTAGTAGTATTAATTTGATCACGTCAACGACAGCATTATCACCTACGTTTTGCATTGCCGTTGCCTCCCACACATGTTGTCGTCACCTCCCACAAGCATTGTCGTCATCAGCCTCTCCAACAATGTCGTTTAGAGTGTTTTCCGACGATGCCATTTATCGCGCCGTTTGTTGCATTGTTTTCCGTGTTGTTTGCTCTCGTTGCTGCACTGGTGACTCTACCACCCTTTGGACAGGTTTTCCCTCTTTCCTTCACTTAGTTTGCACATGTCTGGTTTCAGGCTATGGTTCTGCTTTGAAGTGAGTGAGAGATGCTTTGTTGAAACTTTAATTTTATTCATACATTTCTTTTCAACCGTGGAATGTTGATTCAAAGTTTTTTCTTGAATCTGATTGATGAATCGGGCTGTGAAAGCTCTACAATTTTTTTGATTTAGTCTAGAAATCAAAGGATCCTAGGGTGTGGGCCTTCCTTTCCAAGATGTCTTCTTGAGCATAGACAATCCAGCTCACCAATTTAGAATCAATTTTTGTTTCATTCGAAGAACTTTTGTTTCGCTAAAACAATTTTCGTTATTTCTCAACCATTGAGTATGTATGTTGATATTTGAAAAGTTTTCTTAGATCTCTAAGGTATTTTTCATCTTATTATACCCTTTGTACATTTGTTTTACTTTATGTGATTTCTTTCAATAGTCTCTTAAATTATTTCTAAGGCACACATTTGTTAATTTTTTAATATTTTTATTTGTTGTTTATTTTCATTATGTACAATATTATTTCGATGTATTTTATCTAATTATTTTTTATTTTCTATCTCATTATCAATCATACTATAATTTTTCACTATAATTGTATAAATAACTTTTATTTACTACAATATAAAAATTTAATGTAATTGCCATGAATATTTTTTTTATCACCATCCAGCATACATTGAAGTTCAAAAGATAAAAGATCTATGTCAAAATTTTATTATTATGTTTATTATTTGTTCTTTGCATCGTTTTGATCAAGTGTTGTATAATAATTTTTATTAGTGTATAAAAAATAGATTCATTAGAATTTTAAAAATTGAAGTCAACAAACATTTAAAATATATTTTAACTTGAATATTTGTTTTCCTTTTATATTTTTAAATTTTATCAACTAGGTTTCATTAATGTTTGCAGTTTGCAAATTTAATAAATGTTTTGGTTCTCATGAAATTTTATTTGGTATTCTAATATAAAATGTAAAAAATTATAATTTATTTCAAAGTATTTGATATCGAAGAAAACAATCATCCTATAATGTTGAATATTTGATAATATTATGTTTCCTTTACCGTAATTTTTTATTATTTTATAAAAATTAATTAAAATTAATATTAAAGTAGTAAAAAAACGGGTATGGGTATGGGTATGAGATTATACCCGTTACCGGGTGGGGATGGGGATGAGACAAAAGTTTGATACCTGTTGGGTTTGGGGATGGGGATGTAGATGAATTTTTTCTACGGGGATGGGTATGGGATAGCGAAACCCGTCCCCGCCCTACCCCGTTGCCATCTCTACCCACATCAGAGTATATTACTTCCAGATACTGTGGAGGCATTGATGTGTCTCCAAGATTGGTTATGGACCAACATGGAAAATAATGAAATTAACACTTTTACTTAGATATTTAATTAAGTGATTGTTAGAAATTTTTAATGAACTTCTTATGTTTTTAGGCTCTTCTAGATTAAAATTGGACAACATAAAAATTTATACAATGTTACAAGTGATGGACATTGATGAAGTTAGTAATTTCTTTAATATTTCATTCAAAAATAAACTACAATATAAATTGTTAGTGATTTTTTATCTGTTTGTTTTTCAGGAATCAATCGAAGAAAGTGGGCTTGCTCATCTAAGCACTAGTTATGGTTAAATATTTATTTTTTTAAATATTTTTGTAAATACCCGCGGGTACCCGTGGATACCCGCAGATATGAAAAAAATAGGCGGGTACCCGCATAACGGATACCCGACGAATATGGGTACGGGTACAGGGCAAATATTTATCCAGCGGGTAGTGTACGGGGGAGCTACTACCCGTACCCTACCCGCCCCGTTGACATCCCTAGTAGTGTCGGTTCTTCATTGTACAAAATCATCATCATTGATAACAACTTAATGCATATGTAGTTACCATATCTTTGATATCATTCCAAGGTTCTTCATGTACAATTTTTGGTGCACATACCAATAAGTGGCACCTTAAACAAGCAAACAAGCAATTAAGTGATCGTGTTTGTTGAAGTTTGGTTGATGTATTCATCATTCTAAATACTTGTTGGTTGGGTTGGTGTTGTACAAATAATTTACCTTTAAACAAATTTCTTCTTTCTTTTCAATTTTATTAGTGATGTTAAATAATCTCTTGAAGACATAAAACAACAAATTATGATAAAGTTACGAATGTGATAAGCTTTTTATCACAACAAAAATTAAACGATTACCTAACAAGTTTTATGTTGATAAAATTGATTTCGATGCAAAGAAATGGTGAGCTTAGAAAAATTAAGCTAGCTCAAGTTTACTATATTTAATCATGTTTATTCCTTTGCCTCCTTACCATGTAAAAAGTTAATTAACCAAAATAAAATCTTGATTAGTTCTTGTTGAAGTTTTTACCTTTACTCAAAGTATAGTCTCAATTATTGGTAAAAACTTATTTAATCACATGAAAGTTTCTAACTTTAATCAAAGTATCGTCTCAATTACAATTAAAAACCCTTTAACTCATATGATTAATTTGCTTGTAAATTAAACACTATGCTACCTAGCTACAATGTAAAATTGTTCTTATTTTCATTTTCTTGTGCGAAAGGGACAAAGTTCCCAATTCTCATTGTTCCCTTTGGTCGTACTTCCTAGTTAGGGTTTATTGAGTGATGTTGTGGGCCACGCGGGGTGGAAGAGGGTGGGGTTTAGTTTATTGGGTGGGTTTCGTTCTTTTAGGGGTGGATAGTTTTGATATTGCAGGTAAAGTTTCATTCTTTCCCATCTTTGTTTTGGATTGATTATTTTTTGCTTTTGTGTTTAAGGTTAATTGGAATCCCCTTTTTTTTCGAATTGGTTGATGTGGTGTGGTTCATGTTGATGAATGTATCATGTGATGAGGATATTATTAATAAGGTTTATGAGCTTGTTATGGAACATTCACTTATTAGCATTGTCAGTGGGTTTTGGATAAAGAAATGTATACAAACTTTGTGGATAAATGTTGATGTTTAATTGTATTTGTAGCAACTCATGTATTATATTTTTGAAAAAAGTTGCATTGTGTTTGCCACATAAGTAGTCTCTGTGTGCCCCTAGTGAAATGTAGTTTCAAATAAATTGGGCATCATCATGTGGGTAACCTTTTGTGCAAAATCATGTACTATGTTTGCCACAAAATCAGACAATGTTCGTTCGTTAAATATTAAATATATTTTCAGCAATTTTTTTGGACATCTTTTTTAGTGCACAATCTTGGATACCCACAACCCACTCAATTTTGAAAAAGCAAGGTGGACATGTGACCCTGTTGAAATGCACTTTCAATTAAATTGGGCACCACCATTTGGGATACCTATTTGACAAACTCATGTATTGCGTTTTCAAATTATTCAAGTTCTAGTTAGAGAAATACCTTACAAAATTCCATTACATTGGTTGTGTAGGTGAGGAAACTTTGACAATTTTTTTGGCCACATAAATAGGATGGATATTACATCGTCAAACACCCTTTTTTTATGTTGGTTGTGTTTGTCAATGGCATGCCATGAATATTTACAAAATTACTTAATGTAGGATGGACCTTCATTGCTATTGATTGACTTTTAATTATTGATATTGTCTAAATTTTATTTTAGACACTACGTTTAAGTGGTATGATATCATGTAGGGAATTATATTTGCAATGACTATGTACCAAACACAGTGTATTTAAGTGGCAAACGCTGTTACACTTTTTGCAGAGCAAGTAAAACACATTATTCATGGTAGCACATTTGCTTCTGTATTTGGGGTGGGTGAGAACTCCATGTGGAATTTTTCAAAGATTGTGGGGTTTGAGTTTTTCATTCACTTCAAATTAAAATAAAGGTAAAAAAGACTCAGAAAATATTTGCAATACCTATGTATCAAAGACAATGTATTTAAGTGGAAAACGATGTACGAGGTTCTGCACACTAGGTATGGCAGATTACTCATGACAACACATTTGATTATATATTTGGGATGGGTGAGAACTCCATGTGGAATTCTTCAGAGGTTATGGGGTTTGGGTTTTTCATTCACTTGAAATTAAAATAAAGGGAAAAAATGACTCCAAAATATTTGCACTAATTATGTGTAAACACAATGTATTTAAGTGGCAAACAATGTAGGAGTTTTTGCACAAAAGGTAAAATAGAGTATTATTCACTTGTTATTTGACTTTGTATTTGGGATAAGTGAGAACTCCACGTGGAATTCTTCATAGGTTGTAGAGTTTGGGTTTTTGGTTCACTTGAAATTTTCTTATATAGGGCAAAAAAGACTTAGAAATATTTGCAAGAACTATGTATCGAAAACAATGTATTTAAGTGGCGAATGTTGTAAGAGTGTTTCCACAACTGGTAAAAAAAATTATTCATGGCAACACATTTGACTTTGTATTTGGGGAGGGTGAGAAATCCATGTGGAATTCATCTGAGGTTGTGGGGTGTGGGTTTTTCATTCAACTGAAATTAAAATTAAGGGCAAAAAAGACTCAAAAATATTTTTAATAACTATGTATGAAACACATTCTAATTAAGTTTGAAATGGAAGTTTTTTGCATACAAAGTCAATTAAAATTTTGTTCATAATGTATTTAACTTTGTAGTTGGGGTAGGTGACAAGTGCATGTGGAATTCAACCAAGGTTGTGGGATGTGTGTTTCCCCATGATTTGAAATGAAGATTATGGGCAAAAAAAGACTCTAAAATCTTTCCAATAACTATGTACCAAACATCTTGTAATTAATTGGTAGACATTATAAGAGTTTTCGCATACAAGGTCAAACAAATTCTCATTCACAATGTCTTTTCGCTGGGTGATTGTCTGTATTCACTCTGTCAAATATAGATCATGTAGAACACTATATCCAATTTAACTAATTCACAAAAGTCAATATTTTCCCAACAAAATTCATATACAACAATGTTCAAAAGCAACAACCATATCAAATGTCATCCTCCCTAATGTATTGTAGACAACAAATAACAAACAAAAATATGTGTTGCACTGAACCTACACATCTGATTAAAACGAAAGACTACCAAAGACTACATACTATTTATATCATCAGTTTGGACATATTCAAAGCCATTTCCATTTGCAAACACCACTTGAAAGGTGTAACTTCTATCTTTGAATGATGTATATGTCTCAAGACATCATTAATCTCAGGAAAATATAAATACAAAAGAAAGTACAAAATATTGATAGTTTTAATTTTACATCTAAACATCCAAAATTTCCAACGACCCACACGAACATGTTTCCTCCTTGCATCATGTACATTGCCAAACCAAAACCTAGCAATGTTATGCCTTCCACTTCCTTTTTCTTTTCATGACCACCCTCATATATTGAAGAAGTTTATATAAGTGCAGAAAGAAAGGTTCACCTAGTAGAACAACAACATAATCCTTCCAAAAAATATATATTCATAATAACCCTATTCAATTAGTCTACTAAAAGGAAAATGTAAAGATAAGTATGTTAGAACTGTTAATGTAATCACATTAGTGTGTTACAACTTCTAAAAAAATTTGATTGACAAAAGTTAATATTCTATACTACAAAGGAAATGAAAAGATAAGTGTGTTAGAACCTTTTAATATAATCCCATGCATGTTAGAACCTCCAAAAAAAAACTTTTGATTCATAAAAATCAAGGGAAAAGGTGAACCAATGAAAATGTCCAAAAACAATTACATTTCATCTAAAATGTCAAGAGAAACTTATAAGATATGCTAGTTTCTTTAATATTAAAACTTACTAACATCAAGGCAACTAAAAAGGTTTCTTGTGGTTGATTTATTAGAGTATAAAAAAATAATTTGTTATAATGGTTCTATTTATAACTTCATGGTCTCATATAACACTTTGGACAACACTCCAGACCAAACAAGTATGTGAAGAACACAATAGTTATGAAACAACTTTATTGAGAAACATAACACTTTGAACAAGTTGTAAGAGAATTGCTTACCTAATCTCAAATATATTTGAATAAACAAGGTTGGATCACAATTACTTCATGCAATTATAGTTTGAAATCATGTGAGAATGCATTGCCATGGTATAGCCATTCCAAAAGCATTAATATGATAAATAAAAACATGGATCCCATACTAATATTTATAGCAAAATGGCTTAAAATTGATGCACATAATAAAGTTATCCCCATTCCAAATGAATTAATATGGTAAATAAAAACATGGACGCCACACATTGATACGCCGCAAATAGTGGTCAAGAACACTTGATGTAGTGGACAAAACACTTAACAATAGCTCCCAACAAATTTTCCACAAGGTGAGTGAATTAACAATAACAAGAAATATAATTGATAAAGAAATAAAAATGACTCTAAAATTGTAGCCATATTCACCTGTAGCATACCCCAAGATCGTCTAGATCCTTGAACCTTGGTTAACATATTCTATGGTATCCCAGGCTGTGCACTAGAAAAGAGGTCCAAAAAAATTGCTAAAAATATATTGAATATTTAACTAACGAACATTGTTTGATTATGTGGCAAACCAATTATATGATTTTGCACAAAAGGTTACCCACATGAAGGTGCCCAATTTATTTGAAATTGTATTCACTAGGGTCACACAGAGACTACTTATGTGGCAAACGCAATGCAACTTTTTTCATAAATATAATACATGACTTGCTACAAATAAACATCAACATTTATCCGCAAGGTCTCAACAAAGTCTGTATACATTTCTTCATCCCAAACCCATTAACAACGCTAATAAGTGAATGTTCCATAACAACCTCATAAACCCTACCAATAATATCCCCATCACATGATACATTCATCAACACGAACCACACTATAACAACCAATTCAAAATAAAATTGGGGATTCCAATTAACCCTAAACACAAGCAAAAAAAAAAAATCGTTCCACAACAAAGATGGGGAAAGAATGAAATTTTACCTACAATATCAAAATTGTCCACCCCTAAAAGAACCAAATCCACCCAATAAAGCAAAGCCCACTCCCCTCCATGTAGTGTCATCCACAAAATCACCAATAAACCCTAACTAGGAAGGACAACCAAAGGGAAGAATGAAAATTGGGAACTTTGTCCCTTTCATGCAAGAAAATGAAAAGAGAAAGGAAAAGAGAAGATGCACACATTTTGATTTGTAAACTGGGAGCTTGCGGATGACAACCAAAGGGAATAATGAGAACAAAAGGAACGCTCAGGCACAACTTTTCATTTGTAAAGTGAGAAAAGGCAACGTTTAGGTTTCACACAAATATGGTCCAAATGATTTTTGAAAAAAAATTAAAGAGAAAACAAAAGCCACGCAGAACTTTGCTTTGTCAAAGTTTGTTAAAATAAACTTTGTCAACAAATCATTTTTCTTCGGTACATTCTTCAAACACAATTTGTCCATCCTGTCAAGCCTCACAAGCCATGCTATGTTAACAAACATTTTAATTAACCATTCATTGAAAGATAAAGAATGATTCAAGCAAAGGCATGTTAGTGAAGCACATTATTACAAGAATATTCTAGAACAATCATATTATTTCATGTATTCAACATTTTCTTATGACCAACAAATCAATGCACAAATAAATCAAACAGAAAATCAATTTATAGTTCCTAATGCATAATGATCGAGATACCATCACCCAACAAAAGAAATCACTTCCTCAATCAAATAATTTCCAAACATTAACACAATAATACAAAGAAAGAATAGAGTGAAAAACCTACGTACTATGGAAACCAATGTCCTCTACTATAACAAACTACATTTCAACAAAAATAAAACCATTTTAAAACAATAACTTTACCATTAACTTCCTATTATTACACCCTAGGAAGCTCCGACACATCTCAGAGGTCCCGCTTCCGATGCGTTGCAGACACAGACGCTCGTCGGACGCTTATACGACTGACGAGTTCATATTTATGCCCTTATTTAATATTTAATTATGGGTATTTAATTGAATTTTTGTGCTTAAAAAATGTTTTAATTGACAATTATGATAACTGGATTTATTGAACTTGTGCGATAAAAATGTCTTAAAAAGTGATTTTTATTTCATAAAATATTATTCGTGTACTATACCTAGGCAAATTCAGACAACCATTCGGTGTAAACCGCCTATATATAGTCCTATTATAAAAATAGTAGACGGATAGTCAACCAAACAAGATAACATACATGATGGCCCAGACCGCCTACTATAAAGGGTACAGTATAATGAAGAGTTGCTTCTCCAAACTTAGGGAATTACAAGTGAGGCCCCTCATAGAGACTCAGAACTTGGGCTTAGCCCAGGCCCATCGAGAATCTGAATAGTGGCCCAAAGTGGCTAAAGGGGTGCCCAGCCCACAAGAATGGGCAGACACAATTAATGACTCTATAAATACACGTGGACCCCAACAATTAAAGGTACGTTTTCATTAATTCACTAATCTGAGATTTGACTTTTTAGAGTGTTTGCTGACTTGATCGTCAGAGCCCTTTCCGCAGGTAACCCATTAAGGGTCCAAACCACCAACATTAGGAGGAGACGTACACAAGTCATGAAGAAACCACTCCGAGAAGTCCGTGATTGGGGTAAGATGTGATTTTCCACCTCAACGACGAGTTTCAAATTAAGGACACAACTTTGCTCCAATACTACCACCTGGTCCACAACATTATGCAATTCGGCTTTGATAGGGTAAAGATCTAGCACATATCAAGAAGGAAGAACGCACGAGCAAACGCCTTGTCCAAATTAGCAAGCACCAAACATAAAGGTCAGCACAAGTCCAACCTGCAACAGACGTTATCAACACCATCAACGAAAAACATCTGCCTTAACCTGGGCCACACCGACAATTGGACGACTTCGTATATCCAGTACTTGAAGACTAGAAACCTCCCGACAAATGCCAACAAGGGATGGCCATCAAAAGCAGCACGATACACAATGATAGGCGATGATTTGTATAAACGTGGATACGGACAACGCTGCTCAAGTGTGTTACGAAGGAGCAAACAGAGTATATACTCAGAGAAATTCATGAAGGAATATGCAGATACCATTCGGGTGCCCAAACCATGACGACCAAAATACTCAAAGCCGGCTACTTTTGGTCAACCATGGGAGCAAACTGTCAGACTTTCGTCAAAAAATGCATACCATGTCAGAAACACGACAATCTCATTCACAAGAAACTAGAGCAATTGCACTTCATAATCTCCCTGTGACCATTTGCAAAGTGGGGGATGGATATCTTAGGACCGTTCACCCAGGCAAAGGACAAGTCAAGTTCCTCATCGTTGGTATTGATTACTTCACAAAATGGATAGAAGCTAAACCTTTGGCCACAATCACAGCGCAACAGATCCAGCAATTCGTATGGAAGAATATAATATGCTGATACGGAGTCCCGCACACTATCATAACAGATAATGATCAGCAGTTCATAGATAAGGAACTTGTTAAATTCTACACCAGCCTAGGAATCAAAATATCACCAGTTTAGTGGAGCATCTGCAAACCAACGGACAAGCCGAGGCCACCAACAAGGTCATACTGGTTGAATTACGCAAAATATTAGATGAAGCAAAAGGTCAATGGCCTGAGGAATTGCTTGAAGTATTATGGTCTTACAGATGTACCCCACACTTTTAGTTCACCAAGGAGCAAGGTTGCTCTCGGTTTTTGGGCAAAAATTGGTGCATAATTTTCTTCTTTCCACAACTAGTTTCATAAAATGGTGAGAAAGAGTTTTAGGTGGCTTGGACACTTAGTTCCTCAAGTTTTAGGCCAAAATCAATTTCATGGAGCTTACATCAAGCAAGACATAAAGTGAAAGCAAGATTCAAATACTTGGAAAAACAAGAATAAGAAAACTTCAAGTTAACATATGACATATGACTCAAGCAAAAGTTAGGCACATTTAAAGACTCAACATGACATACACAAAGACACAAACATGTAGCTATCATGCATTTAAACTCATGGATTTGAGGCTCAAAGAGTAAGCATCAAAAGACATGTTATCCAACCACATTTAGGAGCAAAAGAGTCACAAAACCGAAGCCAAAATTGCCACAACATAACCTGAAAACGTTGTTTTTCGTATTCTCGGCAGCTCTGACCTTTGCTCACTCATTTGATCATAACTCTCTCCACAGAACTCCAAATGCATTGGTTCTTTTTTTGTTAGAAACTAGACTAACAGAGCTTTCTTTTGACATCAAGAACGTAATTTTTGGATCACTGAGCAGGTGCAGTTTAATCTTTTAAAATCGTGAACAGTTTCTGCCAGCATTGTTTTTGTGTGCAATGGAAGTGGATTTGAACCATACAAAGATAGCTACAACAAGACAAGATTAGCACATGAAAAACACCATATTCAAGATAACCTAGGCTCTAGATACCAAATGATGAAGGATTAACTTGTTCCTTTTTAGATTTTTGAATATGGTGTGAGTTGATTAAGAAAGCTAAGTGAAATCCCCACTGGACATTAAGATAGCAAGCTATCTAGATGTGAAGGTTCCTTTCACAAAGCTCAAAAGAAGAAGATGATGGATTGATTCAAAATGAAAAGGAAATGAAAAGCACATAAATCATAGAAAACCAAGAACAATTAAAGGAAGAAGAAAACATAAAATGAAAAGGGAAGAAATGGTAAAAATGTGAGAAGCACGCCACTACAAGGCTAGGCTA
>Ga0209589_1012866_pt1 | contig 11158 bp, 3 predicted proteins | sample CowpeawhiteBW_FD_187525 | JGI IMG/M metagenome (GOLD analysis project Ga0209589, IMG submission 187525) | Root nodule microbial communities of legume samples collected from California USA - Cow pea white BW (SPAdes) (version 2) | ecosystem: Host-associated > Plants > Roots > Nodule | place: USA...
TTAATTACGTTTCTTAAAATTAAAATATCCAATCACTTAATATTTGTAATATATATTAAACTACAATAAAAGAAGAGAATAATGATAGTGGAGATTAAAGTACGGATTCCTGTTCCTTCACAAGTGAACACGTTGCTCTTTCTTTTCGGGCGAGCAATGATGACAAATGAAAAATTAAAACAAGAGATTTTTTTTTTTTTTTTTTATCTTCGTATCTAATAAATTTTTATTCTATTTTGTTCTAAAGTGGTATCTAAATTACTTTATTTGCTTAAAGTTTTATTTAGATAAACTTATGGACTAAAAATAATTTTTTTCATTAATGATCCAAAACAAAAATGGGTGTATTATAGCCAAAAACATATTCAAGTCGATTTGAATGGATAAAAATGAGCTTGGATGAATAGATGAAAAAATGCATTTATATATCTTAATTAGGGCAAATGAAAATGTGAGAATGGTGTAAAATTAGCAATGAGTGGATGTATGAAAGTAGAATGATTGTTTATATGAAATTAAGAAAGCATAAGAATCATATACTTTGAGAACAATCCAACTCAAATGAACAAAGAAGGAAGGATCCTTTATTCTTCTTTGAGAACCACCCAAATTAACATCAACATCGCATCAAATCTTCACAACTTTTCTTTAATCTGTTTAGCTTTTGAGACTCTATGCATCAAAATTCTTGAGAACATGTCATAAATATGCTCCCACATCTATGCTTATTGTATAATAATTATAGCTTTTAAAGTGAAAACAAATACTTAATAATAAAGTAAGGAACAACCTATGAAGCTTGTCTTTCACTAATTATTCAAATCAGAAAAGTAGAGATTGATGAAATCCTTTATAATAAGCCAGCCAAAACAATCTCAAATTAATAACTATTAGAACCAATTTTGAAAAGATTCGAAGGACATACACAATAATATAGTCGAATATGATTGAATATTTTTAAATAGTTCATTTCGTTTCATTAACTAGTTACATATATAGTATATCTGGTTTCGATCAATTAGAAACAAAATATTGAAAATAAGCGTTGTTTATTTTATATATGCATAATACTTTACTATTGTGTTTTTAAAAAATGATGATTCAGTTATGATATGCCTATTTTCTTTTATAAATGGTAAAGCCCACAATTGTGGAATAAAAAATTTACTGATATTTTTAATTATAAAATATGTTTTTAGTCAAATTTTTTTTATAATTGTTTCCATATTAAAATTTCATTTTTCTATATTCCTTATTGCGACATTAGTGAGAATGTCAACGAATTTAACTTGACCAACAAAATTAACCGAACTTATTTATCAAATTAATAAAACTCACTGATACTTGAGACATACCATGTGAAACTTCTTCACATTTTTCTTTCATAGGTGACTATCACAGCTTGCGAACCAACTAAAATAGACAATCACTAGAATAAACTATACGTTTTTGATACCATCTTAACGAAAAAAAAAAGTTTAATATTCTTTGTTCATAGTTACTTTTTGTAATAGGTATATTTTTTATTCCTTAATAGGTCTTTTTAGTAGAGATGACAATGTGGACAGTCCACCTCTATTTTGACTCGTCCCACATTTGGGTCGTAAAAAGTTGATGGAGCAAGTCAGTCTAACATAAGAAATGTGGGCTAATTTTGTTAACCCGTCCTGCATAATTTCTGGCCTGTGTTGCAGGTCAGCCTACAACTTGCATAAAATTTGTAATAACTTTATTTTTATTTGCATAAATTAGTAGAAATAATTAATATTTTTTATAAGTCCATTTCTTAAAAGAAGTAATATTTAATTTTATAATTTATAACTTTTAAGTAAGTTTATTGAAAATAGAAATGACTTTAAACAAGTTGCTTAGAAGAAAAGCACACAACTTGTTGTGCTTATGTTGTTTCATTTTAGAGAGTTAAGTTAATGTGGATCATGCGGGCCAATCCGTCATTTATCTGAGTTATGGGATGCGGGCCTAAACATACCAGAAGGCTAAAATACTCAATATGTCCCGTACTTTTTCTTGCAGGCCCGTGAGTCGGTCCACATGGACTGTCCTGCATTGTCATTCCTACCTTTGAGGGTACTTATCGAAAAGATAAAATATCAATTAGAGATGAACTCAACCTACATAAAATATTGACATAATTTTTAACTAAAAACCTTAAGGTAACAAGTTTATTAGTCTTTTTTTCTTATAAGATGCTCAATTTTCTCATATATCTACCTAATGTGGGACTTAAACTCACATTGTTGTACCATGGTTACACTATAATGAAATACCCTTGCTTGAAACTCTTGTTATGAAGGCTTTCAGTACAAAGAATTCTCAAATCTAATATTTTTTACTTATATTACTATACTCATCTAACAATTACTTCAATAAAGAAAATGTATTTTTTTGCTAATAAATAATAAAAGAACCTAAATTATCAATGAGATCTTATTTACACAATCACTTTAGCAGAGAAACAAATATGACCCAAGTTTAGTTATTAAAGGGCATAAAATAGTGGTAAGATCCATAATTATGATAGAATGAATATAAATAAGAGTTTTTACATTCCTTAAACTTACAAATATATGCATTAAACGCTTTAACTTAGGTATAGAACATTATTCATTTTACAAAAAATTATCACAACATATTTATAAATAATTAATACTCATAATTATAGACCTAGAAATATAACTTATATACAAATTGAAGAAGATAAATTAATTCATGATTTGTATGAATTATTCTTAGAATAACTATATTAACATAAGAAAATAAAATATTTTTAACCCCTTTACAAATTTGTAGATGTTGAAGAGAACTAGTAGTCACTTTAATTATAAGACTTATTCAGTTCATCCATCATTATCTCTTGTTCTATTATGGCACTCATGGAACAAGTATCTTAAAAAATTCACAATTTCATCTTTAGTAGCATCAACTTCGAACTAATAAGAATCCATCATCATATCATCGTCATTGTTCTCTACTTTGAGTTGTTCGAACTTCTTATGCCACATTATTATAAATGAATTGCATATTTTAAAATTAAAATTATTTCTAATTTTAAATATAATGATTCAATATATAAATTTTAATAAAAAAAGAGTTTACTTTTACTTTTACTTTTAAAGCTGAATTATTATTTTATAAAATAAGTCAATTTTATCCTCGGATGTAAGATCGATCTATGTTCATCTAATATGCATGTTATATAAATGAATAAAATAATAATGGTCCAATCTCAATATAAGTTATGATTTTTTTTTATCTATTTTTTTAAGCTAACCTGCTAATAAAACCCATATTAACAATTCTAATATGAAGTTATCTATTTTGAATACTAAAAATTGATTAAGACTTCAAGGTCCAATTGCACAACAATATGGGGATACTAGACGATCATTTTGCTAATTTTTTTTTTAAAGAAAGAAATATAACTGATAATTAAAATGACTATTTCATATTACAATATCATATTAGATATACATAAAAGAATCTTGCAACACAATTAATCTTATTTCTATTTATAAAATCAATTCTCAACTGTAATCATATTACTTTATTTAATGAAATTATTTATGTGTTTTCACTTTTTTAATTTTAAAAATAAATATAAATAATTTTTTAAATTTAATTATAAATAATTTTTTATTTATTTTGTAGATAATTTGTTTTATTAAAAATACTTATTTTAGTTTTAAAATAATTAATTTAAAAGAAATATTAAATGGATCAAATTGTTAAACAGAACGGTTACTTAAAAAGTAAAAGTGGTGAAATAATTGTTTTAATTTAATAAAATAGTTATTTATTAACGGACAAAATTGAAAATAAAAATATAGTACCAAAATGGAGTATCTTTTATATATGGGTCTAGATCATTTATATAATATATAGAAACAATATATCTAAAACGATAAGAGTTTCTATCACACTACGCTAAAATATAATATCGTATATTATATGTGATATTATTTAATATATTTTTTTCCTAATTTTATACTGAGCACATGAAAAATAGAAATGCGAATTTTCATATGTAGATGAAAGGCAGAATAATAAAGTTAATTATAGTAATTTTACACATATTAAAAGGAAATAATATCAAAATTACTCAATAATACCGAGATTTAGCTTATTTTACAACTATTCTATTCCCAAATGAAGATGAATGCAAAGAACACATCCTAAACACAATTACAATTCTCCTTAGGAAAAGTATACGAGTCGATTCTTGGTCTTTAGTTTTTCTAAGCTTTTGGAAGACACCTTTTAATATCCTTCACTCATTCTTATAATGGAGCCTTCATTGTAAATCCTCTAAGAATGGTTGAAGTTCTCAGTCTGGGGGGATTAAGACGAGAAAATGCAATTATTCATCATTTTTCTTAGTTTAATAATTATCACATGCAATATAACAAATTAAGGAAACTTTTATATGAGTTAGTATAGGAAGTAAACCACCTCCAACGCGTAGGAAATGAATATCGTAAATGGATATCCGTAGATAACGAGTATAAATATTTTTTATACCAGCATTTTAATGGAACGTGTATGAATATCATAGTATTCGTACCTGCGGATACTCGTACTCACTATACTCTAATTTAAATTAAAAGAAATTAAAAAAACATGATTAAAAATATTAATACATTTATTTTGAATGAGTTATTTTTTATCAATTGGTTTTAAAAAAATCTCTATTTCTTTGTAAACTGTCATTCAACACTATTTAAATGGGTTATTTGCACTTTGTTTGAAATTTATGAATGTTATGCATTATATTTTTATTTAAATTTATGGATAAAATATGTTGTTACATATTAAAGTTTTCTTTTGTAAATATTTGTGGGTATCCGTGGATATCCATGGATATTAAAAAATATACAAGTACCCGCATAAAAGATACCATTACAGGTATGGGTACGAGTGTGGGTACGAGGCGGATATTGTGAGAACCTAGAAAATAATGAAACTCAATTATTATTTATTATTAAAATTCTTAAATATAAATAGAAATATAATAAACGAGTTTCATTAGTTATAAACACTCTATCTCTCTAAAAAATGTTTCTAAAGTTCTCTATACCTTCTCTCTAAAATATTCTGACTCCTGTATTCATTTGTTCAACGATTAGAGACCACTAGGGGATCCCTGAGACACGCTCTCTATTTTTGTCCGATCAATTTCTCAAATAGAGTAAGTTGATTTTCTACTCTTCTCTGTTGGTATTGCGCAGCGAAATGTTTTAGCGTTTGGACAAAACCAAGAGGGGGGTGAATTGGTTTTAATTAATATACTTAATACTTTAAAATTTTTTCGAAATTTTACCGATTAAATTAAATATCAATTCCTTTAAAAGCAATAGCAAAAGAAATAAAGAGATAGAGAAGAAGATTGAACACAAGTATTTATACTGGTTCAGATCAAAAGATCCTACGTCCAGTTGTTAATCTCTTCAAATAAAGAGATTAACTCAATCACTAACAATATCAGAATACAATCAAATAACAAATGAGTAAGGAAAGAAAACACCTATCTTGAACACACAAGAGATGAGCACCTTTCTCTGAATCACACAGAAAATCTTGACCTTAGCTTTCCTAGCAACAACAGCAGCACTCAATCTCCTAGAAAACCTCTCAAGAAAAGTTATCGCTCTACCCACACTATGTTTTTCAAATCTTCTTTTGAGAACACTCAGAGAACTCTCTTTGCAGTCACATCACTTAGCACTCTAGCTTCTCAAAAAGGTATTTTCGAAGTTGAGCTGCAGTTTCTTAAATAGGGGTTCCAAAAATTAGGTAAAAAACTGAACAATCATGTTCAAACTGACAGAGATAATCGATTATCATTATCACTAGTGATAATCGATTATTCCAGTGTATTTTCTGAAAACAAAACTTTGAGCAAATAATCGATTATTAGAGGTGATAATCGATTATTCCAGTGCTTTTCTGAAAAATTGGACTCAGCTCAGGATAATTGATTATCCTAAGTGATAATCGATTATCACATTGGTTTTTTGAGAAATACCAGAATTTTGATCTTGTTTTTTGATTCTAAACTATTCTAAGTACAATTTACAAGATAACTTTAAACATAAAAACACATGTTCTTCATATTAACTTCCAGATGGCTTTTAGGCTTCTTTTATCATTATCAAAATCTTGCTTCAACATTTGACTTGTCTTTTGCTTTTGCCAACAGTCTCTTTGGTTCAGTTTAAATCTCTTTGCATGCGGAAGATTTTAGACCACATGTGTCTTCTGAGTTCTCCTTATGTTTTTCCCCTGATCAGTGGTTTTATTGATGTACTCTGATCATGTTCTTGTTGTTCTTAGGGGGAATTAGGGATTTTGGAGGGTTTTAAGGAGAATTGGAACTCTCTGTGAACTATCTGTATATTATCTCAACTAAGGGAAGCTAATCTCTTTATCATGTCTCATAAACCTGTTAGGAATGTTTATTATATGATTATTCTATAATTGACTAATGTATCTGATATGTGGACTGGTTTGTGATGTTTGAAAACGATAAAGAATTAGGTTTTATCGTTTGAGAATAACTATATGTTATGGGTGCAATTGGTGTGAATATTTTGATAGAATTAATGTTTGATACTCGAATGGTCTCTATAGAGGTTTGGAGTTGTGTGGATTGGTTGAATATGTATAATTTTGTTTAGATCAGTTACTACAGAATTATGCAGATTTGCTTACTCACTGGGCGAGTGAGTTAGTGTGTAGAATTATGTAGAATATTGATCTGTTGAATTATGTTGATTCATAGATTTGTTAGGCGAGTCATTGCTCGTTGGGCGAATTTCCAAGTTTTAGACTTTTAGACTTGGGCAGTCGCTGGGCGAGTAATTCTTGCTAGGCGATTTATGGGAAGATTTTTCCATTACAACTCCAGGGACAAATTCGTTGGGTGAGCCATTTGGTTGCTAGTCGAAAAGGGAAAACTCCTCCTCTCGCCTATTGAGAAAATGGGTTCGTTAGGCTAGTAGGGCAAGACCTGAAACTTGTATTCTTGAGTTATTTGAATGCTATTTTATTATTTTAGAAGTTATTTGGGATGATGATTGATAACTGAATATATATATATATATATATATATATATATATATATATATATATATATTAGTACTAATTCAAGGAGAATTAGCTATATATTGTAGTAATGTATGCATTGAAATGGGGATTGTCTTGGCAGTTATCCTGATGCTCTAATAACCATTTAAGTTCTCAAATAGAGAGGAATGATGTATGTGGTGAGAGGAGCAGGAGGTCCTAGCCTAGAGATTTTTCCTTGACTACGTGTTAATGGACTAACCTTGTATGTGGTAGAGTTTTACTCTTTATTTGTTGCTCTGCAGAGTATGAGATGCCACTACAAGTGCACAACTACCTGGATCCAACCTCAATGCGTGTATTCAGATTAATTGAGTCTTAGATTATAAATTGTGTGAAACTAATTGATTATTTTACCTGATGCGTGTTATTAACTATAGAATCGATTTATGTTTTTAAAAATCATTAGCTTGCCCATTCTTTGTCTCTTTTGTTTTGGTGTCTGTTATTGCTTGCCATGATCACCTGATTGGTGTGAGCAGTTGAAGATCTTGCAGCTAGCCCTGTGCAAGGAAGAGGAGGATCTGTTGCAGAGTAGAGTTAGAATTCTAGCGCTTTGGTATAGACTTGTGTTTTCCTGTTGAAAACTCTAGTGCAGTTGTGTATATAAATTGTATAGCAGTTTATCTAGTTTCTATGGGATAATTGTAATATACTATTTATATTTTGGGTTCTATGTTGTGAACTATTAGATATGCAATATTTTATTTAATGGTTTAGACTGTTAAATGGGATGTTACAGATATTTATCCAGCGAGTAGGGTATTGGGCAACTACTACTCGTACCCTACCCACCCCGTTGACATCCTATAGTTGATCTAGTCATTTAGTTCTTGACCAACTAATCAAGTTCTAGTAAGGAGACTATCGTTCCGAAGTAAAATAAAGACTTCTTTTAGCTCCCAACCACTTTTAGGTTATCTTGTTCAAATATTCTTTTAGCAAGTCATTTTTAACTCAACTTGAGTATTCTTTCGACTCCTAACCATTCGTGGTTGATCCAATTCAAGTATTTTTTTTCCACAAGTCACATATGGCTTAACTAAGTGTTCTTTTAACAAGTCATTCCAGACTTAAGACATATACAATGTCTTTTTGTGGTCAAAAGATCATAATTGGCACTCACTAAAGAAGGTATTATCATTCGATGTGTACAAGGTTTAGGCTTTCTCTATTGATTTGCTAGGACAAACATAAAGAATGCTCTTACAAAGATTTTTGGGAAAGGAAGAAATTCAGTAGAGTTTTGACACTTGTAAGCAATGGTTATTCATCTTATCCTCTTCTTCAAGGAGAGTGTTTATATAGGCTCATACAAAAATAAATGAGGAAGAAATCGTTGTAATCTCTTTTTTTCTCATTGAATAGCTTTAAACTCAAATGAATATCTTCTACTTCTTTTTGCCATCATTTGTCAAGCTTAGAGGTTGAGAAGCATTGAATGTGTTTCATCTATGATGCACCGATACTTTAACTTGGGTCACGTATCCATGTCTGATACTTCAAGATACTCCCAACCATTCGTGGTTGATCCAATTCAAGTATTTTTTTTTAACAAGTCACATATGGCTTAACTAAGTGTTCTTTTAACAAGTCATTCCAGACTTAAGACATATACAATGTCTTTTTGTGGTCAAAAGATCATAATTGGCATTCACTAAAGAAGGTATTGTCATTCGATGTGTACAAGGTTTAGGCTTTCTCTATTGATTTGCTAGGACAAACATAAAGAATGCTCTTACAAAGATTTTTGGGAAAGGAAGAAATTCAGTAGAGTTTTGACACTTGTAAGCAATGGTTATTCATCTTATCCTCTTCTTCAAGGAGAGTGTTTATGTAGGCTCATACAAAAATAAATGAGGAAGCAATCGTTGTAATCTATTTTTTTCTCATTTAATAGCTTTAAACTCAAATGAATACCTTCTACTTCTTTTTGCCATCATTTGTCAAGCTTAGAGGTTGAGAAGCATTGAATGTGTTTCATCTATGATGCACCGATACTTTAACTTGGGGTCACGTATCCGTGTCTCATACTTCAGGATACTTTATTGATACTTATTAATGAAGTATCTAATTTATAAAGTCGTAGTACACTACAAAATGTTTTTTGAATAATGACCAATTTTAATGATAAAAAATAATTAGTCACAATATATAGCGATCAATTTAGGTACCAATTTAAAAACTAAAAATTATTGGCAACTAAAATAGTTTCAAAAAATTATAAAGGTATAATTATTGATTTGGTACCCCAATTTTTTGGTTAAGTTCAATTTGGTCCCCATACTTTTGGTTTGTTCAATTTATACCCAAATTATCTAAAAAGATTCAATTTGGTCCTCTCTGTTAAGTTAGAGTTAACATCGTGTCCGTATAAGACACGTGTCAAGCCATGAAATTTTTAATTTTTTTTTAAAAATTTTAAAACTGCCACGTGTCAGTTTACCATCGTGCCACGTGGCAGTGGTAATAGTTGTTTTCAATTTACTCCTCTATTTAAATTTTTTGTTCAATTTAGTACTCCAATTTTTTAAAATCATCTAATTTCGTCATTTCCAATTTGAGACCAAATTAGTAACTAAGTTTAATTATAACTTATATATACATGCTAAAATAATTGTTTTGAATTTATACATCAAATCACTTCACCTAAATATTCAAATTATTTTATTTTTTACAATTGTAAAAAATTTCATGTGTAAAAAATTACAAAGGTAAAAAATGTAAAAAATAAAATAATTTAAGTATTTAAGTGAAATGATTTGATGTATATATTAGAAAAATTTATTGAAACATGTATACTGTAAGACCCGGGAAAATTAATTAATTAAATAATTAATTAATTAATAAATGTGGGTAGAAGTCGCCTTTATGGCATTAATTGTTGTTTAATGTGATTTGGAAAAGTGCTAGCTCAAGTGGTTGAGAGTACTTTGATTGTGTGAGAGGAGTTGGGTTCGAGTCCGATGTATGCCAATTATGTGTGATTGTTTTGTTATTGATTTTTAAGGATATGAATGAGTATGTGATTAGTATTGTAAGATATTGTTGATTTGTGAGTATCACCAAATGTGATTTGGCATGGTGGTTGTGCTTTGACCTTATGAGTGGAAGGTCACGGGTTCAAACCTTGGTGGGCAAAGAATAAGCTTTATTTTTGTTAACTAATAGTTGTGGTATGAATGTGAAGAGGTAAAGAAAAAATTAGGTAAAGCGAAGGGTTTTATATGTGCTGTGATTGTAGAATGGAGGTACATGGAATTTGGACGTTTGTTTATGTATGCGGAATAGGTTGTGGGATGAAGGTTTGGATACTTTTAGTCTTATATTCGCAATTGGTGGTATAGTGGGTTGGAATGGATGATTCTGAATGGCAATTACCATTATAATCACGTTGGTATCGATTGACTGTGTGTGGTACAATTTTGGGCATGATGTAACTTTGTTTTGGGTAAAATGCGTGTGTAACAATGAGGGGACTCTGCAAGTCTCGCCCAAGCGAGTCTACCTCGTCTAGGCGAGAGTTGCAGAACCTCACGTCTGGTTTGGGTCGCGTTGCTCGCCCAAGCGACCTTGGTTTGGTGTTGAGCGACTTAGTCTCGCTCAGGTGAGGGACAGCTCGCCCAAGCGAGGTCACGAGGAAACTTGGGCGCTTTTGAGCGCGATATCTCGCCCAGGCGAGAAGTATTGGTGTTTTGAGCGACTCTGTCTCGCTTAGGCGAGAGACATTCGCTTGAGCGAGGTCGCGGTGTGAAATGACATGGTTAAGTGGTTCCTCGTCTAGGCGAGGGGAGGGTGTTGCTTTGAGCGATGGCGTAACTCGCCCAAGCGAGGGAATCTCGCCTAAGCGAGATAACGTGTAATTGTGGTTGTTTAAAGCTCGCCCAAGCGAGGCGAACTAGCCTAAGCGAAGCAGAGGGCTTAGCTTGGGCGAGGGGTTCCTAGTCTAAGCGAGTTTATGTGAACTATTGTATTTCTATGTGTTTGTGAGTGTGTTTTGGTTGTTTACCATAAG
>Ga0209589_1012867_pt1 | contig 11158 bp, 7 predicted proteins | sample CowpeawhiteBW_FD_187525 | JGI IMG/M metagenome (GOLD analysis project Ga0209589, IMG submission 187525) | Root nodule microbial communities of legume samples collected from California USA - Cow pea white BW (SPAdes) (version 2) | ecosystem: Host-associated > Plants > Roots > Nodule | place: USA...
TATATATATATATATATATATATATATATATATATATATATATATATATATATATATAACAAATATATATCCAATTAATTATACTATAAAAAATTCCCTTCCTTCATCCCACATGGCCACAACCATGTTTTGATAACATAAGCACATCAAGGAAAACCATCATTTGATCTCACATGGCCACAACCATGATTTGATATCAAGAAATATCAAAGGAATCTTATCTTTTCCTTCCGCATGGCCACAACCATGTTGACCGTGTTCTACATCTTCTTGTGAGTACCTCTAGATGTCTTGCTACCACACCTATCGGCCACAATCGATAGAGCACGTGCAGGAAACCATGCTACGGATCGCACACCGTAACGCTAGGTGGAGTTCCCAATATGAACATAGTCTATAATGTCCCAAGACTACCAAACTCATTAGCTATTTATTGAGGAGGGAAATCTATTTGGACTCATCTGTACTGGCCACAACCAGCACACTCACGCAGGCAACACTTGCCAACCCGAGCCACAACTCAAGAGTTCCTCGTGTTCATCCACTATCCTGAGCCACAACTCAAGGGACGTCATTCCGAGCCACAACTCAGAGAATGCCACGTGCCTAACCCTTATCCCGAGCCACAACTCAAGGAACACCAGCAAGCCCACCTTTGAGATATCTTAGAAGCCTTATAGACTACACATCACAATTCAAACACCAACCAATCCAAAACAGCATAATCGATTACCTTGAAACACACAATTCCTCCATCCTTCGTTTAAGCTTGAAACCATCGCCTAAGTACCTAAGCCTACCTTGCTTAAGCTAGGTTACCTCGCACAAAACAAACCTTGAACTCTCGCTTGGGCGAGCCTTCCTTTCGCCCATAAAACAAATTTCTTGCCTAGGCGGCGAGTTAAACCAACGTCAATTCAATCCTCGAATTCTCGCTTAGGCGAGGGTCTCTCGCCTGAGCGAGGTACTCTTTCGCCCAAAATAGGGCTTCATGCCTGGGCGAGATGCCCCAAGCACAACCTCCAAACACTCACAGATTCTCGCTTAGGCGAGGCACACTCGCTTAAGCGAGATGGCCTGTCGCCCAAGACTAGGATCCTTCGCCTAAGCGAAACGCTCGAGCAGAAATAGTATTCGAGTCTTTGCTAATCTCGCCTAGGCGAGCCTGGCTCGCCTGAGCGAGAAATGTAGATTCCTATATTGTCAACGCACTCAACACCAGCAACCAGGCCCAATTCACACTCCAATTCATATTCATGCCGCACTAATTTTTAGCAAAAATAGAGTTAAATTTGGTTGACCAAGGTTTGAACCCATGACCATACCAATGCCCAATTCAATGAACAACCACTTAACCATATCATGTTTCGTGACAATTCTTGTAATTCTATAATTGTGTTATCACTCAACATGATCATGCATTTTATTAAAATTAATAATAAATCAAACAACACATAATTGGCACACATAAGACTTGAACCCAAGTCCTTTCACACAACCAAGTACCCTCAACCACTTGAGCTAGTATTTTTGCACATCATAGAAGTTAGAATTTAATGCCATAAAGACTCCCACTACCCACATTTATTAATTAATTATTTATTAAATTAATAAATTTTCATGGGTCTTACATGTGGCATATTCTATCTTGGACCAAGATGGTCCACCAATACATGACATACCTTTGAAAGCTAAGGGTAGCCAAAGGCACCTTCGTTTCTGCATTGATTTGGTGGCAAGCAAATAATTGCTGTACCTTCATTTCCCAATCCAAATAGACCTCAATATTATCCTTGCCATAAAAATAAGGTAAGACTACCTTAACTTCTTTAGGGGTATGCTCCTTTTTTTGCCTCCTAGTGTGAGAAGGTTATTGGTAATATTCCCCTACCCCTAACTCTTGATCAGAGAAAGTCTCTCCGCTTCTACTCTTTCTTGACTTATGAATGCTTGAAGCTCTTTCTGCTCTTTTTGTTAGGGCTCTAATTGATTCTTCTAGGCGTCTTACTTGGGTGTCCCTTTCTATGTTCTTTTCTCTTTTATCTTGGGATTCTTGTTGCATACTTAGTTTAAATTCTCTAAATTCCTTAACATATCGTGGTTGGAAATTTCTTTTTCGTCAGAGCCACTCTCACTATGTTTGGAAGCATGTCTTGTCATCATCTTTTAATTTTAAAAGTTTTCATAGATTGAAAGTTTCTAGTATTTCACAAGTTCACTCCCAAGTAAGAGAGGTGAGTAATAAAGGACTGTTTAATTACCAAGTCTTACCTAGCTAGAGTTTTCCTTGGCACCAAGGCTAGGCCTAAGTCATCACCTTCTCAAGTTACTATAGGCCAAGCTACATATGGTACAATAGATTACAAAGAGAAAGGTTACTCAATATTCTAATATTGGTTCATTTGATAGCACATACTACATCCGATAATTGACCAACTAGTCAAGTTTCACTAGGTAAACTACTACAATGAAGTATAAGCGAGTATTCTTTCGAATCATAGCCATTCCTAGATAAGCCAATAAAGTATTCTTCTAGACTTAGTCACTCCTATCTAAAAATGACAAGTATTATTTTGAATTATAGCCACTTTGGTTAATCTCGAGTATTGTTTCAACAATAAGTCACTCCTAAATTAACAAGAGTACTCTTTAAACAACAAGTTACTCCTTGTTTAAGACAAAATGAATGTCTTTGTGACAAATAAATCATAAATTTTTGCTCACTAAAGATAGATAACATCTTTTGTAATTTACAAGATTATGTATTATCTACTAGTTTGCTTAAATAAACACGAACATTGTTCCTTACAAAGATTTAGAGCATAGAGAAAAATTAGTATAGTTTCAACACTTACAAACAATGGCTTTTCTTGATGTTTCTCCTTCAAGAACAATCTTTAAATAGGCACTAAAATAAAGTAGTCATTATAGTCCATTTTTTAGCCATTAAGTAGCTTTGAACTCATTCTCAATATATTCTTCTTCTTCTTCTTCTTCTTCTTCTTTTTCTTTGATTGTTTGTCCATCGTTGATAGTTTAGAATCCTTAAATTTGCTTCATGAAATATTTATTGATTTTCTCTTCTCACACGACATCATTAATAGTTAGTGGTACTTATCTCCTTAGGTTGCATAACCTTTCAATAAAAAACATGGAAAGAAAAACACACAACATACTGGAAATACATCTGGATCAGAGTTGAAATATGTTTGTGTTAGGATAATTGATGGATGAAATAAATTTAGCTTGATTCCTAATTGATATTTAAACATAAGTTGTATTTGGCGCAAATCTTCTTGGTGATAGATGGTGAAGATATTCCCCACCACACAAATTTAATTCAAGAAAATTAGTTATGTTCACATTAGCTTAAAGTATGTTTTCGTTTATCATATGATCATCATCAACACTTATCAGATCAAGAATATCATAGACACATGTATTCATCGAAATAGGCTAAAGGGAGATTAAAAGATGAATATAGGCAAAAACATACATGTCATCATTCAACCAAACATTCCAGTACTAGAAAGATTCTAACACTTTCACTATTCCAAGCATCGTAAAATATTAAGTTATGTTGGATTCAAAAGCCTTAATAGTTGTCATGCCAAAATCATTATGGAATTCATTAAGGCTCATGAGAATTGAAACACAACTTATATCAAGGGAGTTGTGGAATATTTGTGTATCAATCAATAAAAAATGACCTAGAGTAGACTGTTTCTCAAAACTACGCATACTATGACTCATGTACAATTTGGCACATTATCAATAGAATTTTGGGTATGACAATATTAATTTTAATTTGCTTGATGTAGAGAGATACCCAAGATGTTACTAGTTGGTTGATGATGTGTGTGAGAACTTGTTTCTCGATCTTCCTAAATTTTAGGCATTAAAGGTGAATCCCAATGTTTATATTATAATGGAGTTCATTATGTATGTTTTGTTTGTGTGGTAACTTATCATGTCTATAGGTTTTTAAAAGTATTAACTTTACAACTCTTGTTTCCATTGACATTGTAATTGATTCTACAAATTTTGATGTATTTTATAATTCCACCTCAAAAATTTATACATCCATGTTGTGTTTTTTTTTCTCATAATTTCATGAGTTAAACGGTTTCTATTAGTTCAGATGGCTTGGTGGGTCATCTTAATGTCCCTATGCAAGATCCTTCACATGGTGCACGTGCTAAAATTAAACTAGTAGAACAAATATATTTAAAACTAATAGTGGAGCTTAAGCCATTGTTAAAAATCTAAAGTATGCATTTTTTGCACCAAAGGAGAAACATTGGGTTATTGATCATTGTCATTTCCATAATCAAATTAAAAGAATAAATAGTATAATGTAAGAGTAGATTGTCCAATGTGAGGTTCTTGACCATCAACTACATAAAAGTTTTCCAAAAATTAAGTATAGATAGGGTTAGTCAACCCAAAGTCATCTTCCAACAAATTCAACTGCAATCTCAACAAATTATATTTTAAGGACATATGTAGAAACAAAGATTTAAGGAACAATAAAGTAAAAATAATGGTTTTCTTTGATGCAAGTAATGCTAAAAGAGCGAGAATAAAACAATTAAAAAGGTAAATTGATTCTCTAGTTAATTCATAGCTAAATTCTTCATCAATTAGCATATGATTATCATTAATCCAATTTTTAAATAAACTCAAATCAATCAAGCAAGTTAAACGGTTTCTATTAGTTATCTCTTCATGTTTCCAAAAGTCTACTTTTGAGATTTATACTCTTTTATCTCTTGAATTAAGGAAACAAAAGATTGTTAGAATTAAGCAGGCTAACAAAAATTCTAATAAAAGAATGAAATAGAATTATCAATAGACAATAATTTGAATAGCAATAATCATAATTCAAAAACAATATTATGAATCACAATTTGAGAATATTCATTCAAATAGAATCAAGTCATTGATGGCATGTCCAAATGTCCAGTAGGTCGTCTACTAAAATATTAAATGCTTTGTGACTTTATTTATTCATAAAATATATCTTAGAACATTCAGAGAGTATGAGTGGATTCAATCAGAAAAATCACTTAGCACATATATGATTTATCAGATTGAGTAGTGAAATTTGACAAATTAGACTTCTTGTGAGACTTGTCTAGTTAGACCGTTTAGCATCATATGAGGGATTAAAAACTAATTTTTACAATTGATTTCAATTGAAGCTCAGATAATACCAATTGGGACAATTCTAGTTAAAATAATGGTTTAGTATCAACTACAATCCAAGAAAGTTAAGATTAGATGTTCAAAATGTGAATAAAAATGTAATCATAAGTTAACATAACCAAGGATTTACTACTAGAACAAGAAGAAAAGTTGTTAAACATATCAAGGCAAAACATTAAGGCAATAGATTGAAAACCCATAGCGATGAGTCCATGACTCACCATGAAGCTCTAGAGGACCTTCCAAGAAGAGTGACTAGAAGCATGACTAGAAGGGAGGCCTCTAACCAATCATCTTTGTCTTTATTTTCAATTTCTTTATGTTGACTTTTCTTATGTTGACTAAAGTTGACTTGACTTGACTTTGGTTAACTTGTTGACCTTAGTTGACTTGTATTAAGTTGACTTGCTGGCCCTTTTGGTTGTTTGTTTTGTAGGGTAAGATTATGCCTACAAAGAGGAGGATTACATTACTTATTGTGGAGGAGAGCCTTAAACTTAGGACCACACAAAAGGGGTGCATATTTGAAGAAAGGAAGAGCTTGGAGTTTGTCACACTTAAGTGCTACTTATTTTAGACCATATAACAAGATTATTTTAGAAGTGCTACTTATTTGATTACACACTCAGTCACACTTAAGTTTGTCACAAAAAATACAACTTATTAAATTTCTTGATATAAAGATGAAAGAATTAACAAAATTATAAAGCAAGAAGAAAACAAGACACAATAAATTTTTACACTAGTTAACTCACAAGAGTTACATCCAATGTAGCCTTAGCAACCTAATCTAGGCTTTCCACCATATCAAGAATTACAAAGGTTATTTACATACAAATTTTTGAAACATGAACACCTTCTTGAAAACCTTACAAGAAGCTAAACACCTAACAACAAGACACCTTTTGCAAACTTGAAATCACACCAGATATATGAAAACAACACTCAACATAAGATTAATAAAAGTTGGATGATCAGCTCTCCCTAGCTAATTAAGATATCTTCTTCCAAGATCAAGATGGAGACAATCATAACTCCACATCACATAAGACAAGTACATGCTAATTTAGTACCTTTAGCTCTCTCTTGAAAAGTGTTTGATAGATTGAAAAGAAAAAATTTTTCAAGTAAAGACTCACTTCTCAAAGAGCAAATGATGAATATATAGCATATGATGTGTATTAAGTTGTTTAAATATTAATAGTCAATTGGTTGATTTCACTTACCTTAGTGAAATCATCTGATTGTTAGTTATTTTAACCGATTTAATATGTTAATCATATATCTATATATAAAAGACATTTAACTTCCTAAACACTCTTTTAACAAATTAAATAACTCCTAGGCACAAGCTAAACAAACTAAACTAAGCAAGTACATGATTACAAAAATCTTCAAATTCTTTATGCTTCAAGGATTCATCAAATCTCCATTAATCAAGCTTCTATAACAATATTCTACACTTGATTTAATGAAGCCAAAAACCATTGCAAAACCTGAAACGACTACCTCATACAAAATATGAGGGGAAATAAAATAAAACCATTCACCAACTTATATAACTCCTCCTGTCAAATAGAATCAAACACCTATAAAACAAACCAATAAAAACCATATATTTATCCCACTTTGGACTCATCAAATAGAACTCATCTAACAATTATAACCAAAAGAGAGAAATAGAAAAGAATAGATTATATCAATCAACCTGAATAACAAGATAAAAGGTTCACCAAACAACTAATGAAAGCAAATAAATGTTAAAGATGCACTGCATGTCCTAAAAGCTAGCCTAATCACTATGAATATCACGATAATAAAGATCAATAACGAGCTCATAGGCATTAGTGATTTGTTCATCAAGATCCTAAAACTATGCATTGCAAAAGTTTTAGTGCTCATCCAAAGATTCAGTTAACTCATGGAGTTAATCCAACACAACACATTTAAAGGGAGAGTAGGTAGGACCCCTATCCTCTAATGGATTATATCGAATAAGGTAAGTGATCATTGAAGTTGAACCACTTGGACCATGTCTTTGTCCAGCACCACTTGGACCAACTTCATCATCATTAGCACCAACAACAACTCCATCTCTGATCCAACTGTTGTTTTCCTTGGTAAACCTTATCTTATGCAAAGTAAGACATGAAATATGATTGAATGTATTGGTAGACTCTTGCAACTCATCATCCAAGTCAACACCAAAATCTTCCAAGAACTTAGAGATTAAAACCACAAAAGGAAACCTAAAATCAATGAGTCTCTTGACTTTCATCATATGATCACGAAGCACAAAAGTCCAGTCCACTTAGAGCTTGTTTTGAATGCAATACATGAGCACCAAATCCCCTTCATTAAGGCTAGAATGATTTTTTTTTTCTCGAGGTGTAAACAGCCATATGACAGTGAAATCTAACAATCTCTCTTTTTTCTTAAGATTTCTAACATGCAAACTTTTGATCTCGCGATGTCTACAAAGGCATTGATGATAAGCTCTATTGAATTCTTCAATAACTTAAGTGTCTCCTTTATACACTTGAATGGCTTTTTTCTTCACACCAGCCACATGCTTTCAAACATCACTTGTCATCTCCATCTCCACACATTTCTCACAAGATTTCAAAATATCACCATTAAATTGGAGATTAGTGAAAGAAATGAAATCAAAATAAAGGGTTTTAAGCTAAGAAGGGAGATTGAGTTGGCTCTTTTTAAGAAAAAAAATTGTTCTTTTCAAAATCTATAAAAGCCTTTTTATAATACTAGATAGACCACGCGATTTAACAATGTATCACTTTTGGATCAAACATTTGAACTAACTAAAATACAAAATCAACATGTTAAATTCTAGCAGTAAATTTTGCAGCAATATCACTTAACAATCAGATTTCAAGTTTGATTATTTTAATTATAAGATCAATCATAATAATCACAAATGCACTAATTTATCAATTTGTTATGCAATCATCTGAGAATTATATTAAAGATCAAACAAATTAGTTTTCTTGTTAAAAGTAACTTCAACAATAATATACAAAAAACTAAAATAATCCACATGGTTAAGGGTTTAGGGTTGGTTCATTCTAATGAAGCTATATCCAGTTGGTCAAGACAACGTGAGATTAACCTATCACTAACACAAGACATTACAATATCCTTACAATTAAATTCTTGAAAACACAAATAACACAATACAAGTTTCTCGAATCACACAAGAAACAACAAATGCACAATAGGAATCCTCTAACAAACTTGGACTCACACCAGAAGCAACACACAAACACAAGCGAATACACTAGAATGATCAAACCTAAAAATTGACTTTCCCTAGTTAATCAACAACCTCTCTACATCTCACCAACTAGGAGCAATCAAAACTCCAACATCTCCAAGTTCAGTCACGAATAGTATGTAGTTGCATAATTTTCCTTTGAAAGAATGAGTTTTTTCAATTTTCATATCTGATTTCGCATTTTTCAGAAGTGTTACTCATCTCACAAAAAAGAGAGGTTATATAGCTTGTAAGTGTTATGTTTAATCAATTGAAAGTAATTCTCAATCAATTGAGTTCATTTACTTAAGTGAAATCAGCGGATTAATTATTATTTTAGCTGATTTAACATGTTATTTATCGAACTACATGCATATCTCATTTTACCTATTAAACATCATTTTAACAAATTAAATAATTTCGAGACACACATAAAGACTTCTATCCTAAGTCAGATTTACACATGATTTCGAAACTTCATCAATCTTCAAGCTTCATGAAATCTTCGAACATCAGTACTCTTTTGACCAACAAAAAACCTTTACCAGGTTAGGGTAAATGTTATTTGATAACTCAAACATGTCTTTAAATGTTGATACTTCATTAGCTTGTAGATATTGTTAATATTTTCAACCTTGAGCCATGAAAACTGAAGCACTTTTGGGATATTTATTTGCTTTTTGGTTACTTCCAACAAAAAGACTTGAATTTTATCTTCATTTCCAACAAACTAGGATTCCAATCTTCCTAAGTTTAAATTTTTGGGAGATCTGGAAGTAGTAAAAGTGGATTGTTCCTCCTCTTGCTAAGAATGACGAGAAGTACATCCTAGTATAATGTTCCAATAAGGTTAGGAAAAGTAAATTGAAACAACACAAGAAATAACATGAACCAAAAGGAAATAATTTAAACCGAATTAAACACCTTTTAATCACAAAAAACAAAATGAATTATCACATATGGTTCAAAAGCATCATGTATAAACCCACATGCTTTAGATACAAAATACGAGTCCCTATTTTTGTGTTTTAAATTTATGATGTATCCAACATGACTTTTAATTATTTATGAATCATTATAATTGAAAATCATTTGGTCAAATCAATGTTTAACTATTTAGAAATTGTTTTATATTGATCTTGAATGAATTAGAATGAAGGAGCAAAGAAATCCATACATTAAAAGTCAAGAACTAAAAATTCACTCAGTTAGATTGATCAAAACTCATGGATTCTTAATTAGAATGTATTGCCAATGAGTTAGGAGTACAAGAAAAATAAAAATCAAGAACAACAAAAGAATACGTAAGGGATTAAACATGAAAAAACACACTTCTTAAGATACTATTAAGCACAAAAGAAAAATCACTTGCTAAATTTAGAAAACTGAATATAAAATTCATTATTACTTTTTTTATCCATTATAGTAAGAAAGAGGTTTCATTATAAAAGGTTAAAAATAATCGTTCTAGAGTTCTTCGAGTATCAATATTTAACTGTCTAGAATTTTGGCACTATGACTTCATTAAATTATTTTTTGGTAAGATCCCATTTAAAATTAGTAAAAAAAATAATTAAAAGAATAACAAGAGATTAATTATAATGTATAGAATTCAACTAATGATGTATCAAAATAAAACTTAATTTTTAATCAAATAAAAAACATTTTGTAAAATTTATACTTTTATAAAAATATACACAAAAATATCTTTTGATTATATATTTCTTTGTTCAGTGATAAATCTATTAATTACACCATGTCATTAATTGGATGATTTTCCAATTTGGTTGGAGACAAATAGATAAACTATTTACTACTTTAATTAAAAAAAATTCTAATAAATAAATAAATAAATAAGTCAGGTTTATTATTGAAATTTTTAGTTTTAATTTAAAAGGCTTAAATACATTTTTGGTCCTCATTTTCGTAGTGTTTGTTGCGGATGGTCCTCATTTTCACAGAATGTTTAAAATGGTCCTCATTTTTACCGAATGTTTAGAATGGTCCTCATTTTCGCAATTCGTGTTTTATTTGGTCCTTTTCTGTAACGCCGTTTAAATCATTAACGGAGCATTGTACATGTGGCACGATTTGTATTAGGGTGTATTACGTGTACTGTACAAGTGACTTAATTAGATATTTGGGGATAAATAAGTGAGTTAGGGTTTTAGTAGGGGATGTTTGGGCAGTTGGTGAGTTTTGGCAATCTTGTTCCTCCATTCCTAATTGGTGTTGCTGCAATCTTCTTCTTCCTGCAATCCCGTTATATAGGTATGTTACGGTCCCAATCTTCTTCCTTTACCTCTGGTTGTAATCGTTGGAGGCAACCGTGTTGTATCACTTCGTACACTATTGGTGGTTCAACGAGAAACGAATTAACCCCGATTTGTAGTTGCGGAGAGATGGCAGCTTTGAGGGTGGCAAGAACTCTAAAGAATATTGGTAGAAAATTTTGGGTACAATCTGTTTTTATTTTTGTGTTAATAATAAATTGGTTTTAATTTTTGGTTTATTGATTTACAGAGTGGTGGTTCCAATAATGTGGGCTGCAACTTTTTCAAATGGTGGTGTTGATGAAAAGGATGTCATCATCATGACACAAATGAGGCAGATTAATGATTTGGAGAAGTCATTGAAGGTTGTTGAGAAGAGGCTGCAATTAGTAATAGGGTTCAC
>Ga0209589_1012872_pt1 | contig 11154 bp, 4 predicted proteins | sample CowpeawhiteBW_FD_187525 | JGI IMG/M metagenome (GOLD analysis project Ga0209589, IMG submission 187525) | Root nodule microbial communities of legume samples collected from California USA - Cow pea white BW (SPAdes) (version 2) | ecosystem: Host-associated > Plants > Roots > Nodule | place: USA...
AGGACATTAATGACGTTTGACCATTTCATGGGCTGGGTCTTGACTTGGGCTCTAGTTTGGGCCATGAATGGGCCTGGGCCCCAACCCAGGCCCTTGAGACCTATTGAATGCGGGGGCATCGATGTTGGCTTAAGTTTATTGGAGTAGTCGGTCTCGACCGGCTACTTGACTAGATGGCTTATGTTGGTGATGTGAAGTGCTAACTCGGCCTAGCCTGGGTACTGGGCGGTTTCGATATGCACACTGTTTACTTGGTTGAGTTTGGCTAGGTACGGTACAGAACCAATAATATTTTATGTTTTAACTTAAACCATAAAGAAAAAAACTTTGTGAATTTTAACCCTTATAGTTACATGGATGTTCGAGAAACAATATTAATATTGAATTTTAGATAATGACATCATTATACATGTAGAGTTGTCATGAGAGTTTTAGAATGCAAATATTAGTAAGCATTCTGTTGTTATTACTTTTGTGAATAACAAGTACTTATTAACGGCAAACTTATGAACATTTTTATAACTAATCTATTTCACAAAAAAATTAAGTATTGTTTAAGTAAATTAAAAGATAAAAGTAAAAAAAAAAATTCCGATAAAATGATTGTTTCGAAAATTTTAATACTAATTTGGATTATGATCGTACATAATGTTAATATTATCAGTCGTGTCATGCATAAAAGTCCATCTTAGTGTTTTGTTTTTTATTCTAATTTATTTATCTAGTTTTTGATACCGAGTCTAGGATAATGTCAATGTATTATTAAACACATGTTACTACGTGAAAAAACTGTATTTTCATAAATATAAACAAGTTTTGACTACATTTAACTTAGTAACTTAAGCTTTGGTTATACCACCAAAAAATTATAATTTATAATTAGTGTTATTATTGGATACCACACGATCAAATTTTTAGAGACAAATGGGTTGTGGGTGTTGCATATTTGCACGTGAAGGTGGAAGAAGACACCATAATGAAATTCACAGGGAGAGAGTTGAGTTCTTGGTGTATGTAACATTGAGATGATAGGTCAAAATTTAAGCTTATGAGAAATGCATTAATGATGATAGTTAGATCACAATCCTTATCCATTTATCAACTTGCATTCTTTATTTGTAGTGCTTTCAATTACTTTTTACCTCTCACCATGACATCATGAACACTAAATTCTACACACTTTCCTAGCATAAGATCTTGTAGTTTCCAGAGATTAGTTCTTGATGCAACCAAGGTTTGAATAATAGTTTAAAAGAGTTAAAAAAAAGAAAAAACTTAAGCATATTATTAAAAGTAAGAACTATTTATCCCAAAAAAATGGCATATTTTTAATATTTACCTTATTTTTGTCATCAAGCATTAGAATAGGAATGTATTCATTTTTTTTTTCTTTTGTATATTAGATTCTCTTAAATCAATACTTAGAAAATAATTGAATAAATTACGGTTATATTTTATGTATAAAACAGTAATTTCAGATTAACAATACATCATATATGACTCGCGTATTTTTTTTACCAGACAATATGATATTGTAAAATTTTATTTTGAGTTTGATAAAGCATTGATATGCTCAGATGGTGTATGAGTTAAACTAATCTCAAACAAACAAATGTCTATCTACTTGTTCCATGTTTTGAAGAATATTTATTACAAGTCACATTATTAAATGATTTCTTGGATGAAGAGTTAAATTTGTTTTTCTTCAACAACTCTCTAATGTCAGCATTGTCAACTTTAGAAAAATTATTAATTTCGTACAATTTTGGAGTTTAAAAATATTCAAGTAAAACCATACTACCTAAGAAGAGATAAGTACATCTAGCTATTGGGATATTATTTAAAAGAAGAAAAGAACATTCAATCATGAATGAAGTGCATTTGGGCTTGATAGTTTTGGGCTTTTGAACCAAGTAGTGTAGATTTGAGCTTGGTAGTTTGGGCCTTTTGAGTGTCTAGGTTAAAGCAACCAACTTAGGGTTTTAACTAGGCTAAGACGGGCCAAGAGATATCCTAGGCTGGCTACCTCATGGTGGAGCTGTTCTAGCTCACACTTTGCACATGTTGCATGTGAAAAGCATGAGTGTGCATGTGGCATAACCACACTTGAGGCATGTCTTCTTTTGGAGCCAAATGGAGGAATTCAAATTTGAATTTCCTTCTTTTTTTTTCAGCCTCTTGCACGATCATGGAGCTTATAAATAGGGGCCTCAATCCTTTGTAAAAATCACTTTGGAATTATTAAAGACATGCTACAAAATTTGCATCTCTACTTGTTCTTGAGTTACTCTAGACCAGTCTCCTCTCTTGGCTACTATAGGCTTCCTTCCATAATAGTTCGATTGACCTATCTTTCAAACATCTGCATCACAAAACCACCTCTCGTATATATTTACCCTCATACCTTAAGCTTCTATTACTTGAAGTCCACTCCTCCCCCATTTGAACATGCATGCTCAACTGGATGACCATCGTTTGGTATTCAGAGCCACGGTTCTTTAAGAGCCAAGTGTATAAACTCTTCATTTTTTCTTTGCCATGTAGTTTCCATCTTCTTTTACTTGTTTTGTTTCATTTCCACCCATTGAACTATCCATATATGTCTTCTTTTTGCGGTTTAAACACATTCGCTTAATCTTGAACCATCAATGTGTGTTTTAGGCTTCATATCTGTTCATTTGTATATGCTTGTTTATTCTTTAGCTTTCTATATTTTTTAGTCCTTTTGAATTTTATATTCCATATGTTGTTATGTAGTCATGTTTAGTCCTTTTATGTCATGAATTCTTATGTGTATCGATTGAAATTTGAAAAATCTTGTTCTACTTTTTGTTCGTAAAAACCACATGGTATATATGCTTCGAGTGCTTTTGCTTTTCCATTTTGTGTTCATACTTGATATTAGATCATTAGTGAGTGAAATTCTTGAGTTTGTGCTTCCTAATTTGATTCCTATAGTATTTGTATTTGAACTTCCTTTACTTGTTATGAATTCAAGTTCAACATTCAATTTGGTTCAATTGTGTAGTAGTTGTGTATCTTTTCTATATCCGGTTATACATGTGCATTGGAAAAAGACAAACAATCTTCAAAAGACAAAAAGAGATTGAATCAAAAGATTTCAAAGGAAGGAGTAAAAATAAAAAGTCTAAAACTCATGACAATTATAACACAACCACTAAAAGACATTAACTATAGTCTTGACCTTCACACTTGTAAGACCCGAGAAATTTAAATAATTAATTAAATAATTATTTAATAAATACGGGTAGTAGGAGCCTTTAAGGCATTTAATGCAGATTGCCATGATGTGGAAAAGTACTAGCTCAAGTGGTTGGGGGTTTAATTCAAGTTCTATGTATGCCAATTGTATGATATTTTATTATGTGCATTATTTTAATGATATGTTTGAATGTGATCAGTGATAATGTAATCCTAAAATTGTAGAAATTATCACGAAACATGAATTGGTTTAATTGGTTGTGCATTGGCTTTGTAATTGAGTGGTTGGGGGTTTGAATCTCGCTTAGTCCGAAATTAACTTTCTTTTTGCCAAAATTTTCTTTGGCGTGAATGTGAAAAGACAGAAGAACCCTAGCTGCCAAGAAGGACAACCTAGTGGGCTGAGAAACACTAGGTTAAAAATCATTGAATAACCATTAAGCATTTTTTTATTGTTATTTTCGTTCTGGGTGGAGTAAAGGGTAATTAAAGTGGTAGTAATTTAGAGAGAGAAGGAATTAGTGAAGAGAGAGGTATTGCAATTCGTATGAGTCATTGGGCAGAGGCTTTTCCATATAATTCGTACTAGGTTGTAGAGAGAATTGAGCGTGAAATCCATTGTTAGAGTGGAAGCAAAGGTCAAGAGAGTTTTGATTAAGGACACCCATTCAATTCGAATTTGAGCAAGGAATCCAGGTAAGGGGAGCTTTTTACGTTGGTTTTTATTTGGATATGATAAACTATGCCATGTATGAACGAAATTGCATGAATTTCCCTTCCATTTGTGCTGTTTTTCGTAAGTTTCTGGATTTTACCCAGAAACCGCTTGGTGGCTTATCCCCTACTGCCAGGCGACGCATCATCCTTACCCAGTTTTTCGGGCTCTGTCTTGAATTGCCTGGCGATGAAACATAACCACCAGGTGATGCATGGTGTGGGTCACAGTTTTTTGGCGTTTTATACCATTTGTGATATGTTGACATTTCAATATACTCCCATGTATGTGTGATTGCGAAAATGTTGTGATCTTGTTAGTGTTGGGGTGCTTGTGAATTACAATTTGAGGATGTAAACAAGCTGAATCATGTTTCAAATTAAAGGGTTCCATCAAATTCTGGTTTTTGGGGTATGAAGAGGTGAGTGAAGGTTTTATGGTACGTATAGTATAATATGATTGGGGGTATGAGTTGATAAAATTGTGTGGGGTTGTTGTATGTTGGTGAATAGGAAAATTGGATTGAATTTTGGGAAATTCGAGTGATTCGTAAGTGCAGAAACGGGAGTTTTCTGGCCTTGTACTGACATGCTGCTTGGTAGCGTCCGTGGACAGACATGGTTGGTTGCAGTTACGTGATGGCCTGCGAGAGGGAGAAAGAGAGATTGAGAATAAAAAGAAGGGGAACTTCGTGGAAGGAATAGGGAGGATTAATGCAGAGGCGAAAAAATGAGAAGGAGATTTCAATAATAATCATGATATAGGTGTGTTAAAGTATAATTGAAACTAAAACTGGAGTGGCACTAGGGAATAAAGCACGTATTATTTTGATTGAGAGTGTAGGTTATGGAAAAAATATACTATGTGGGAGGAGGATAATTATGCATTATTGACTAAGCTATAAATCATAAGGCGTGTAGACTTAAGGGAAAAGTAATTGAGTAGAGATTGTAGGGTTGTTGCAATGAGGCATAATAAATTATGGAGTGGGAGATACTGAATTGTGTATTAAAGCAGTAAAGTGGAACAAATTCTTTATAGAGCAATAGCATGCGGGATGACTTTTAAGACAAGACTAGAAGGAATTGGGAAATTGGAGTCTAGGTAATGGACCATGTGTGGTGTGGTAAGACTTCACAAATCAAAGGATAATGAATGAGAGAACATGATTGTGGTGGGTGTATTTTGGTGTCTAAGTTTGATGTGCTATGTTGTGTACAAGGAAAACCAGTCGCTGGTGCGATACTGTCACGGCGCCTGGCAGTACGAAGAGAAGAGCTAGACGATAGGAGCAACATGGAGGTTCTTGCAATGCGTGGCGCCTGGTGGTAGGATGTGACCCACCAAGCGACAGACCTAAAATAGTGGGTCTATCTGGAGCTTGGCGCCTGGTGACGAGGGGGTCCCGCTAGGCGGTCTGTGCAGGTTTCGCCTAGCGGCGCTTAGGTTGCGCCAGGCGATAAGGCTTGTGTGTGTTGTTTTACACAATGATGCTATACTTGGACTGGGAGATGCTGTGCCATGAACGGGTAGGTTCGTGGATGGTGGTGAACACGTGATGATATGAGCGGGGAGGTTCATATCTTGTTACTCTCGTGTGGGGATACGAGCGAGGTAGGTTCGTATATTCCGTGCTCACACTTGAGAGATGCTACTTGCGGGGAGGTACGTAGCTGGTGGATCACGTGTGTTGGATTACGGGCGGGCAGGTTCGTAGAGCAGGACTACGAGCGGGGAGGTTCGTAGATTAGAACTACGAGCATGGAGGTTCGTAGAGGCAGGACCACGAGTGGGCAGGTTCGTGTGAGCATCATAAATCCTGAATCTGAGGCTAACTATTTGTCTGTTATGAAGGTTGAAAAGCCTTAGGGATTAAGGTCTTGGCCAAGAACTAACTAGGTTGAATAAGATGGGTGTATTGCTTTTATTCTGATGTATTATATGTTAATTTTTTTTTAATTTTTATAAGCTCACCCTTTCTGTTTGTGATTGACGATGATCGTATGATTCGTTACACGGGAGCAGATGATGCTACAGGTGATGCTGCTGATGCGTAGATGTGGAGAGAGGGCTAGCTTGGGATACTATGAGCTAGGGTTTTTTTACTGTATTTTCATTTGTTTATCGAACTTTGGAACTTGTAATACATTATATTATAGTTTCATTTAAATTTTGGCGTATTGGATTTTATTTTAAATTTTCCCGCGTTTGGGAGTAATAAAAATCATGACGTTTGAATTTCAACTCTTATTTATTTTATTTTATTTTATTTTATTAAGTAATTTCTAGTAGGGATGTTACAACACTTATATAACCTCATTGGTTAAATTTGTGTCCAATGGAAACCTCATTAAATTCACTTAAACCTTGAAAAGAAAATGAAAATTGAACTTGCTCATTAAAGTGAACCTTCACACTTACATATTGGTTAAATTTGTGTCCAATGGGGATCTTCATTGAATTCATTGTTTCTTCACTTGAAATAAAAAAAAAAAGGAAAAGAACAAGTTTACATTTCACATTCTTAGCCTTTATTTTTGTTTTTGTAATCCATTCTAATGCCAATCTAAATATTTTCTTTTGTGAGCTTCTTTCTTTCAAGCTTTAATTATACTTTATCATTTTTATTGTCATAATTATCTCTTCTTGAGTTTAGCATTTCAAATTAATCTTCTTTTTTTTTTTATTACTCTTTGACTTCTTTGTTTGAAATCATATTGGCGTAGTGTTTTATTATGAAGATGAACTAAATTCTTAAGGTAACCTTTTAAGAAGTGGAGTATCAGATTGAAGGAGTACTACTCTTTGGTGCTTCTATAAGTGGACGTGTGCAAGGAGACATCAAACACTCGAGGAAAAAGAGCAAGGATTTCAAGAGACAAACACCAAAAGAGGATTTACTTCTTTTGTTGATATTTTACAAGTTGTTATTTGACCTAGTTGGGGTTCTTGAAAGAGCCTTTAATGTTGTTTCATCTCCTACTTAGTAACATTTTATTTCTAAATAAAAGGTGCTTTGATGGTGATTGTGTCTTAAAGGTTAATAAGTGCCAACAAGTGCCGCCTTTGGTCACCCTTAGTTTTTAGGGATATGCCATGTGTAGGTGGCCTTCCCTAGTGAAAGATAGACATCCCGACAATGATCCTTTAGTCTCGTATTAAAATGACCTCAAAACTACCCTCAAGAAGAGACATATTCCCTCATACTATAACAAGTTAACGAACAAGTTCCAAAGGCTCCAACAAAGACACATGAGTGTTGAAGAATATAGATAGAAAATGAGCTATAAATCATGAGGGCAGCCTTGTGATGTACCAATTTTTTTGGTGTCCAAAAAGGATGGCAAATGGAAGTTTCATTAATCCAGGTTGAGTCAGGCTCTAGTGGGATCGAGATGTACTTGGCTAGGTCGGTCCAAGTTCAATTGGGCCTATATTTTTTAATACATTGGGCATACATCAAGTTGGAACCATGTCAAGTTGAGTTAGGTTGATCGCACGTCACTTCAATTAGGTCAATCCCATTGATAAATGTCTATAACATGTAATTTCTCACATAAATTTGACACCTATCATGCTTTAATTGATCATGCTTTGTAAGTAAACAATCCCTTTTACTTTAGATTACTTAATTGGGAATAGAGAAGTAAGAAAATAAGGAAATTGATGTGTTTGTTATATTTTTGCAAATATTCTCAAAGAATTTAAGGATGTGCAGTTTAAGCCCAAAAAATGGTGTTGAGAGCTACAAAGACAGTTATGGAAACCCTCATGAGGAAACCTCAAGCATCAACCTAAGAAAAGGGGGTTACAACTCGAGCCCAAAATGTGCTGCTGAGCGCTAAGAAAGGCGGTTTGGAAACATGTGGAATGTAACTTTTGCAGCTTAACCAGAAGATGGCGTTGAATACTTAAAGCGACTAAGAGAAACCCTGCATATAGAGGGAAACCTCTGCAACTTAGCGCCAAAGTTGGAGTTGAGCACCACCCTGAACATTTTATAAATACAAACCTCATGTTCTCATTTTAGGCATTGAGTGGAGAATTAAATATGTAGTAGCATAGTAGGAATACAATGTTGAAGGCTCGAGAGATATGTTTTCATTGTAAATATTATGTTTCGATGTTGTTGGGATTACATTGCAATATTCTATGAGTAGCTAAACTCCCTCGTGTCAAGGTTGGATGAAATCAATTTTAACTCTATGTATTCTTACTTCTTGGATATTTATCTATGCTTTCATTCAATATGTTTGTGAATTAGCTTGTGGTTGTTGTTGGATCATATGATCATTCATCTTATTTCACTAGCTTAGGATTGAGTGGGAACTAATTCCAAGTTGTAGTCGAATTGATTTTCCTTATGCTTTTAGATGCTAGGAATGAATCTAAGGCTCTAGTTGGTTATAGAATCCTGATTTTAATGCAAGTGATTCATTCAAGCAATCACTAAAGGATCATACTGAAGTTTGATGATCTTAGGCTCTAGATTCCCGGGACATTGAATGATTTGCATAAGTAAATAAACAAGATCAGTGGTGCAATGGAAGAAGAAGAGATGAAACCCAATCATAGTCTCCATTCCATTCAATCTATATATAATATATACTACTATCAATATTTTCAAAATTCGAAACCTAAAAACTAACTATAATATACATGTTAATCCATGTGGATACGATAACCCCCATTTGGCTATACTACAACTGACTTGGTGCACTTGCCAATAGGTCACATAACTAGATAACTCTTTTAAAACTTGATATTGTGTGATGTTAGGGCTTAAGCCCAATGGATACAAAGTGGATATTTAATGTAATTAACAAAGTGGATTAATATAAATTTAATCCAACTCTAAAATCCATCCATTTCAAAAACCATAAATTGAAAGTTAAGGTTATTTATAATGTTTGAATGTTCTAGCTCAAATGCAAACTTGAAAGTCCTTTAACACGTAAAACAAATAAAATTAACTTCGTTGGGTTAAATGATTATAGGTATTTATTTTTAAAGTTTATGAACCAAAATGTACCAAAATTTAAAACACGTATGAATTCCAATTTGATGTCCAAGTTTAAATACTACAAACATATTTAACCCAAAATATCAATATTGTGGAGGAGATTATTCAGTGCTTGCAGCAAGAAGTGGGTTCCCTTGGGATCTAATAATAAAGTTATTTTGTAGAACTATTATGTCCCTGCAGACTTGATTTTCTTGTTATAGTTTATTTAGACTAAACCAAAGGAATTTGTAGAAATTATGAAATGTGATAGAGATTATTCAACGCTTGTAGCGAGAAGTGGGTTCCCTAGGGATTTAATAATAAAGGTATTCTTTAGAACTATTAAGTCCTTACATATTTGTTTTTCTTGTTATAGTTTATTTAGACTAAGCCAAAGGAATTTGTAGAACTTAGGAAATGTGGTAATTGGTTTAGACTAAGTCAAAATTCACAAGTATGATAGTATCATAATCGAAAATAAAACACAAGCTTTTCAATAAATTTCAAGAAAAAAGTCATGAACACCAAACATTTGGGTAGTGTGCCTTGTCGTGTGCATTGGAGTGATATGCTCAACATTTGGGCCCAATGATGTAGCCACCCCAACAATCAACGTAGTTAAGGACTTCACAAGGACAATGACCAACTTTGCCAAGGATGTTGTCGCTTTTGTTGTTTACGTTGTTACTCTCGTTGTTTGAGCTGCCACTGAAAAGTTTGAGTCTTTTGCTTAGTGGGCTTATGAGAAAGCTCTAGTGGTTGGGGTTGAAAGTCGAAGATAACCGGCCACAAGTGGTTCAAAATGCGAAGCACTAATACTAAATAGGGCTAATGTGAAGACATTAAATATAATAAATTTTTGCTGGTTTGAGTTTATCTCTTATACCTAAAATGTTTTTTTTTATCATATGCTTGACCCTTGTAATTTTTTGTTTATAAATTATGAAGCTTTTTGGGCCATTCCATGACTTATGTTGATTATGTACAGAAGTAAAATATCTTAGATATATAGTTTAGTTTTGTTGGATTTACAAGTGTTACAGCCGAAATCGCAACGGTACGATGAACCAAAAATAAAATGTGAAAAAAATAGAGTTTGGAGTTGCCACACTACGGGAAAACCAAAGTGATAAGACAAGGTCTGCAAACAACTAGATTTCAAGTCTGGGAGTCGGTTAAGTGTGGGAAAGATATTAGCAACCCACAACATCCGTTCTAAGATGATACTTTTAATTAAAAGTGCAAAAGAATGTGATTTTTCAAAATGTTTATTTTTCCAATAATGTACAAAAAAATTAATTTTTTTTAATTTTTTGGGCCCAACAAGGATTAATCCTTACTCCTACATATCTCAATTTACAATGAAAAATCAGGGTTACACAGTTCTTTATAAAAACCTATTTGAGAAAAGATTTGATTTTTATTAGTTGAACCCAACAACGATTAATCTCCCTCCTACATACTTCCATTCATAATGGAAAATATGGGATCAGGTAGTTCTTAATGAAACAACTATTTGAGAAACTTGTTGATTTGATTTTTTTTTTTATAATTTTGAAAACTTTTTTTATAATTGTTTATTGATTTTTAAATTATTTGGAAATAGGTGTCATGTGACGCGAACGGGCGGAAAAAACAAAAAAATATTTTTTGTTTCTGGTTATATATATAGAAGAAAAAGAAAATTGGAAAATGGGTGTCACGCGACGCAAGCAACCGAACGAACATAGGTTTTGTAAAATTTAGAGTAAAATATTTGTAAACAATAGAAAATAATGTCCCTAACAGAAAATGCCAAAGTTATTTGTAAAAAAAAAAACACGTACGATATTAAAACAAAATATAATAAAACTTGAGAATTCACAAATCAAAAGAAAAAATTGGAGTGGCGTACCTTCCAAACTCTTCAATTCCTCTTGTTCATTCTCAATCTCGCTCTCTTTTTCTTTATATTACGACCACCTTTTCTCTTCTTTTCTTTTTTTTTTCTACCTCCTTCAATATGTTTTTTAAAGAGAGATAAAAAGGAGGGGTGTATGTGTGAGTGGTGATGGGAAAGAATTAGAGAAGTGCAAAAAATATTTTTTTCTGATGTCGATTCCCTTTTCCACATGATAGACTATGCATTTATATGAATATGTACTTATATATATATATATATATATATATATATATATATATATATATATATATATATATATACACATAGCAA
>Ga0209589_1012873_pt1 | contig 11152 bp, 7 predicted proteins | sample CowpeawhiteBW_FD_187525 | JGI IMG/M metagenome (GOLD analysis project Ga0209589, IMG submission 187525) | Root nodule microbial communities of legume samples collected from California USA - Cow pea white BW (SPAdes) (version 2) | ecosystem: Host-associated > Plants > Roots > Nodule | place: USA...
TTGGAAACATTGTCATCCAATTTGACAAATCTAGCACTGATATATCTAGATTCCAGTTTTGCTATGAAATTACAATTCACATGCATTTGGGAACTTTCTTCAAATTGAAATTCTTTGAAGAGTTGTTTTAGCTATATCGACTCACAAGTGACCAATGTCATTCAAAAGATTTTAGGATCAATTCAAGATTCCAAAAATTGAAAAGAGACATAATATCATTACTTTTTCATTAAAACTATATGTGGTGGTATTATATTTTGTATACTACAATATTTCCGTCATAACCCGTTATGGTTCCGTTATAACTTTATAAAGGTTTTTGGGGGTCACCGCTATTTTCCGTTATCCGATATTGATAACACTGGTTAATATTCTAAGGGACTCGATAGTTTGATCACCACATAGTATATAAAGACCAACGTGCTCATTTCAAAACCACACTAGAATCTTACTCACAAGGTTTTTAAGTTTGGACTTTGCCTTCTACTCATGATGAACAAAATCACAGCTTTGTTGATAAATAAGAGACCCAAGCATGCATTGCTTGAGCTTGATCTAGACCAAATCGGATGTACACTTTAGTGTTTGTAACATTGGAAAAAAGCCTTTGTAGCATAAATCCGATTGGACATGCAGGAGAGTTATCCGATGTTGGGTTTCTCAACAGTATGAAATAATACAATCTAGAATTACCAAGCAATGGGCAAAATCTAGGTTAGAAAGTAGATAAGCACGTAAAAAAGCGTATGTCGCCTGTACTAGGAGTCTAAATGTTTGAGTTTCCACCAACAACAGTGGTAAAGCAGCAGTTGTGGCGGATTCAGATTGCTTGTTGAAGAGCATAACATGAAGAAAACATGGGTGCAAAGTTGTTTATTTTGGACAGGACTAGACATGAACGTCATATTCATACATCTTAGAAAATGGGTTTTTAGCATAATCCAACCTTACAAACTCACTCTTGTAAAGTAAGGTTTGCACCTACTTATATGATAATTTAATCATATCCCTAGTTGATATAGAATCTTCAATACACCCTATCACTTGAATACTTCATTTTGAATATGGAACTAAACATTTGTGATGGTCAAGCAAATAGATGACACTATAAACCCAACAAACCTCATTAGGATAAGCATCTCAGAAAATGAACTTTAGGTCCAATTTAAACTTACAAAACTGGATTGTAAAGTGAGGTTTACACCTACTTACATACTATATTTTAATCATATCTCTCTCTATAAGATATGAAATCTTCAACAATTTCACTTTTAAAGTGCACATATCTACAAGGCCACACTTTGGCAGAATTGCTACCATGCAAAATATTAATAGACTCCGATTAAATAATAAGGAATGACAAATGGAATGATGTGACGCTAGTATTATTAAATCAGTATTAAAATACTAAGACTCTTCTATAAGGAAAAGCAGAATCCATGATTACAGAAATATTCCACGAGAGAGAAGATAACAGAATTCTCAGTTCCTGCCCCATTCCCTTGCCTCATCCTTTCCTGCATACTTATTTCAAGTCTCACTCATAATCACAAAATTAAGAGTTAGTTTCCACTTTTCCTGACTTCTCTTGCCTTCAAATCGGCAACAACCTGTTCTTTCTTTTTCCTCCAATTTATCTTCTAAGTTTTCCCTTGCCTTGACTTTACTTGTGACATTGAGTTAGGTCCAACGTTCATATTTTAAGATGGAATTAAAAATCCAACCTTACATCCCTTAGTGGGTCGCTCATATTTGTCTATGCTCTATATGTCTAACCCTAGGTATGAAGTGGTACCGTAATTGTCACCCATATTTGTTCGGATTCCAAATGTTCAGACTTGAATGCAAAAGAATGGCTTAAGATCTCACATAAACTAGAAATATGACAAGGTCCTTATAAAACTTGGGAAGTTTCTACCTTATAAGTTGGTTTTGTAGAGTTGGCTTAGGCCCTAGACCCAAAAATCTAAGAGTTGCATGAAGAAATAAGGCATGTTCCCTATAACTAGGAATGGAGGTGTTGATAGATCTATTGTCTAAATTTGAGAGAATTGTGGCCTTTGAACATCGGGAGGTGCAAAACCTCTAAGTCCTCCAGTAAGTTATATTTTGTAAATTCGACAATTCTTCCCAGACTTACTGTTGTTCGACAAATAAAATTTTATCTTCATCACTGTAAAGATACCAGTTCTATCCACTGAACTTTGTAAGATATTTTATCCTACTTCATTTCACTTTTCTCTTAAGCTCTTTATAGAATTCCTCTTACTTTTAGAAAAAAATAAACGAATATAACTTCTAGGATGAAAAGTATATGCCTTTCTTTATTTTCCAATCAAGATGTATGTTTATTAAGTGTGTGGACACATGCACAAAAGACAACAAATTTCACGTCTCAACATCATTCTTTTTTAAAAGTATTCCATTACTTGTATTTATTTCTACGAAAATATACTCTAATAATGATGTCTTATCTATTAACAAAGAAACTCAGTGCAACCAAACATTTGGGAAATATCTGTCTTAATATCAAGATGAATCTAAAAGCAGACACTGAAAGAGAAAACATCAGAAGCACACCTCTTGTTGGCTTCTATAGTAGAAGAAATTGGCTGCATACTAATCAATTCAATGGCTTCCTGGAATTTTATGCCTGGAACAACATCAAATAGTACCTACAGAGAAAATGATGCAAACATATTCAACACTAAGATTTCTTAGTACAACAAATCCTGAAATATTTCTTTAAAAGTGTTACTACAATCAACATTTGATATATTTCATTTAACATAAAGGCTGCACTTTTATATTAATTAAGTGCTATTTAAGGCTGAGTAATTGACCTTTATGATTTTACATATCATCACAATCTTTCTTAATCAATTCTCTTCATTCTTCAACAATAAAGATAAGCAAGAATATTATCTATACCAATTAAAAAGCCATGTCTTCCACATAAAGTATTACCCGAAGAGGACTCTGGACCGAAAGTCGCTCCAACACAAAGTTCTCAACAAAAGGATCAGAATAAGCATCTTCGTCTCTAAATTCCACTTGTTCTTTTCCGGAAAGCATTAATGAGAATTCTGAATTCCAAGACTGGCCAGAATTTACACAAGCAACAAAAGAGGCAAGATCAAGCTGATAGCATAAGGTATCACATAGATGCTCCACACAGGACATCTGCAACAAAATTAAATCAGTTTTTTCACTATAGTTTCACCAACTCGCTCATTTAGTACCAACAAACCACATTCCAAAACATAAAAGTTGAAAAATACCTCATCTGATTTATTACCATAAAGAGAAGATTCTTCAAGCCGAATTACTTGTGACTTACTTGTCCAGAGAAGTTGGATTAATTTCCTTCGTGCTGCTATTTTACCAGCCAATAAATCCCAACCCATGGCCGCTACCAAAGGCTGAAGTAGTGGGAACAACTGGAGGACCTGTCACAAAAATTAGTACTTAAGCATTAGAGCTACACGAGTAGACTTATGTCGGAAGTTCACATAACAATTAACATAATATCAACTTTTATACAAAGGAACTTATCATAGAGTTAACAAAGATGGGTACATACACTGCTAGCTTCATCCAGCTGCTCCCTCTTCACAGCAGACAGAGAAGTATCCATAATACACTCAAGAACGTGTAGTCCAGAAACACGGGCATAATGATACATAGATGTCTTGCAGTGTCTAATTACGTCATGCAGGGGTAATGCTTTATCATCTGAATTCTTACCAGATTTTACTTCTTCTAGATATTTTTGAAGACGTACAAGAGGATGTGGAATGAAGTTCTCAGTTTGAACTCTATCAATTTCAATCTCTTCAGACAATAGCTCATCGTGAATGCTCTAAAGAAAAGCATTGCCATTGAATATAGTTAGACAAAATAAAGTTTCTTTCATATTAAATGGATAGGGGAGGGGGACTATATGTTGTAAACTCATTTCATCAACAGTAAGACACATAAACCCCATAATAATCTGACAGACTGAAGGAAGAGTGTTCAGGAATCAATTCCTCCAAGTTGGTTTCATGGAGAAAGAGGAAGAAAGCCGAAAAATGTATGCATGGTTCTCTGTAAAGGGGCCTTATTTAAAAGAAGTTGGAACAATTTAATAAATCATTAAAATGACTCTTTAAGGAGAAAAAGCATTCCCAGAATTTTCTGTTAGCCTGAAAAATGGTTTAGCCTGCTTTCTTTAACAAGAGGTGTTTCCAAATTATATGATTCTTATTACTTTTTGCTTTCTCTTTTATTAATGTTAGATATTGTTTAGATATTGTTTGATATTATTAAGATATTGTTAGATATTGTTAATCACAATATCAAACAATATCTTCTATTTACTCTATTTATTTTCAGTTACTCGTTTTAATTGTACCTCTCTCTATTATAAATAGATTACCCTATGTGTCGTTTATACCCAGGGAGATTAATCCCAATCCCTATTTTCTTTATTTTCAACATTGTTAGATATTATTAATCACAATATCAAACAATATCTTCTATTTACTCTATTTATTTTCAGTTACTCTTTTTAATTGTACCTCTTTCTATTATAAATAGATTATCCTATGTGTGGTTTATACACAAGGGAGATTAATCTCAATTCCTATTTTATTTATTTTCAACAATTAACAAGCACTTGTGTGTCACTTTGACACTTCCTGAGAATACAATATGACAAAGAAATCTTATTCCACGCAAAGTATTCTACAAACTGAAGGCTTTGTTAAGATAATATCATCAAGAAAAAAAAAACAAAACAAAATCCTGTGGAGAAAGACGAGAGACTGACCTGCAACATTTGAACAATATCACTGCAATTTGACGAAATGGCTTCACTATAGATCTGTAGCAATTGATTACGCATGATAAGCCATGAGTCCCCAAACTTCTCACTTTTTGACAAGACAACCTTGAGGAGATCTTTCAAAACTATGCTACAAAAGAATTAGAAAACATGCAGGTATGAACATCTAGGGGAAAAAAATGTTGAAAGGGAACTTAAAAAACAAATACAATATAATTAATTAAGACAGAGGAAGATCCTTAACTACTTCAAGAACAAGTTATTACCTATTCTTATTTTACCTAAATAAAAATAAATATGAGAGAGCGTCCACCATAACTGAACATACAAGTAAGAATGAATTTAAAAAATGAGTGTATTATTTGCTTACTAATCTAGAAACAAAAAATACAAAATCTATACAGGCTTCCTGAACTTGATGAAACGTTCTATTTTAAAAGGTCAAATATGTTTTTAATCCCTAAACTTAGACACGAAATTGAAATTTTTGCCTGTCTCAAACTTTGATACATTTTAGTCTTCAAACTTTAAAAATGAATGGATATAGTTTTTTTAATCCAATGACATTAAATTTCTTTTACATAATAAATTGTGTTCCTCGAATGTATAAATGAGTTATATCTATTTATTTTTAAAATTTAAGGATCAAATTGAACAAGGACCAATTTTAATTTCATATAGAAGTTTAGAAACTAACGCTTGTTTTAAATACTATTCTATATCATAAGGGATTCACCTGGTGCTATGATACTTCTTTCACTACTGTTATTACAATAATATCAAAGGGGAAACTAATTTTTTCATTGAAGAATGGTCCAAATTCCCTAGGCAAAATGCATGCATCTACTTCAAACAGAAAAAACAGGGTCAACACTCTACACAAGAAAGACAACAAACCACACAGCTTGTTTGTGTTTGCAAAGGAAAAGATAGAGAGAGACATACCGGTACTCAGATTGCTCCTCGACTCCATAATCAAAATGCAGATAACGTATATGAGAAACGGCCCCTTCTGCATCACCCGATTCAAGACTGTCCCTCATAGCATTCAAATGAACAACCTGCACCGTTCTCTGTATCCCACGAATCACCCTAACATCCTCCTCTTCCAACTCTCCACTTCCCTCCCCCGAATCCTCACATTCCCAGTGCCTAATTTGCCTATGTATATTCCCACAGAGAGAGTCAAAAACACGCGCGTGATCCAAAATCAATTTCCTCATACTCACCAACTCTCCTTCTTCGATCACAGTAACACTCACAGTCCCATCAATTTCACCATCTCCGTCCACTCTCAACCACTTCGCTCCCAATTCCAAAAGTTTATCCAATACTCCTCTACAATTCCCCAACTCTCCATCACCCTCCGGCAGTACGTCTATCAAATCCTGAACTAACAACAGAAACTCGGCGCGCAAACGCAGCGTTTCAGAGTCAAAGTTCCACGCCGAGGATGCGTTGTCCAATTGCAGCAATTCCTGCGTGGATAAGAAGGTGAGGAGCGCGGGGGACGAACAGGAACTGGACCACGCAACATTAGGGACCCGACCCGATCGGGCAACGATGGTCTGAAGAATATCGCGGGCGAGGTCACGGTTTCGCGCCCGTAGGGCTAGGATAACACCGCGCAAGGGCTCGAATTGAGCGAGGTGGAGGTGGTTCGCGGCGAGGCGAGAGAGGATTTCTGTTTCTCTCCCCATTGCAATGCGATGATGCTTCCGATTTCACTGCATCAGGAACCGGTTGAATTTAAGGTGTGTGGGTTTATCGGTATGATTTCTTTTCTTGTTTGGTTTTGCTGGCCCAGAGATGAAGATGAATTGAATTGAAGGAGTTAGTGAAAGAGAGAGGGTTGTATTGGAACATGAAAGTGTGAGATATTCAAGAAATGGTGTTTTATTATGCAATTATTGGTGCTGTGATTTTTATATTTAGACAGTAAAATCATTTTAAATGGTTACATTTTTCAAACCAACATTATAATGTAGGAAATTAAAATTAACTATTATTATTATTATTAAATTTTAAAAATATATTTATAAAACTATTATTATTGTTTTTAAAATTGAAAAGTATATGTATAAAAATAAAAGTAACTATTTTTTATTAGAGGTACTGTAGAGTAATCATTAAATTAAAAAAAAAAACAGTTTTAAAATTTAAATATATAATAATAAGAAAGATAAAATTAATAATAAAATATTTACACTAAAAAAATTAAAAATGTTATAAAAAATAACTCTTTATTATAATAATAATAATAAATAAGTTAATTAAGTTTTCTTATAAAATAGAAGATATAATTTATATCATTAGATTAGAGGAATTTTGTACATAATCTTTTAATTAAAAAATTGTTAAGTTTAAAATATTGGTTAATTCGAAAAAAATATTAAATTTAAATAAAAGATTATTTAAATATAAAATTAATAAAATTATTATTTTAATTTAAAAAATATATTTAAGTTGTTAAATTTAAAAACAAATATAGATTGAAAAAATCCTCTTTATATATAATTTTATATATAATCATAGATACATAAATTAAATGCTTTAATAATCAAATAGTGAAAATAAAGTCATGTGCACGTGAATTTGTTTTTTTAACCGATGATACGAGTTATTTATAATTAAAAAAAAAGTATTATTACAATTAGGTCAGTTTATATTTTAAAGTTTATATTTTAAGTTTATGAAAATTTTGATAATTTTTATTTGACTCCTTTATAAATTTTGTATAGTCAATTAAGTATTTAATAAATTTAAATTATTCTATCAAAACATCGCTGTTAACTTCTTTTTTAATGTTAATTTAGTGAAATTTAGTGATGTAGCTTTTAAGTGAATAACATTATTATTATTTTGACATGGTTTTTGTTGTCGTCATATATAATTTTATTATTTTTAAAATTTTATAACATAATTTTATAACTTATTTATAATTTTAAAATTTTATATCTTTATAATTTTATTGTTATATTATCATATTGTCAGATCGTTATATCGTTGTATCTTTGTATTATCATATTATTTTGATAGTCATATTATCATAGTTATATTATCATGGTCATATCATCTTGTATATATTTATATTGTTTATTGTTATATTGTTATATTTTTATATCATATATCGTTATATTGTTATATCACTATATGATCATATTGTGATATTGTCATACCGTTACATCGACATATATTGTTGTATCGTCATATTATTTTATTGGTAGTGTGTCATTATTATATCATCATATTGTTATATTGTCATATATTCATATTCTCATATTATTATATCGTCATATCTTCGTATCGTTATATACAAGGACAGTGACAAATCTTAGGATAGACAAATTGGGATCATGTGCCCCATCATTTTTTTATATATTTATATAATTTCTATACATTCATTGCTGAGGAAAAGTTTTTCTTTTTTTCTCATTCATTCTTTAATTTTACCTTTCAAGTTTTTTTAAATAAAAATAATTATTTTATTAATATTATATTTTAATTGATTATTTTTTTTAATTTAACTATATTTCATTTGATTATTTTTTAAACTTAATCATTGTAAATGAAATTAATTATAGTAAGAAAATATTTATATTTAATTTTATAATTATAATAATAAGAATAATTATAATTTTATTAATTTTTATTATCATAAAAAAGTAAATATAATAGTTTACTAGTTTATATAAAAATGTTGGAATTACTCTTTTTGCTTGTATTTTATATTTTTTTTCAAAAATATCAATTTGGTCCTCTAACTTTTTTTAGTCTTAATTTTAATTTTTTGAAAAAATGATGCAGTTTTGTTATTTTTTCGTTAAATATCTTAAATCGGATAAAGGTTTTTTCATCAAAAACAGAGTTGTGAATAATGATAGTTTGATTTGTTGGTGTAATTGACATAATCTTATTGTTGATTTTGATAACAAATTATTGTTTCACTTAAAAAAAATTAACAAAAATATATCAAATTACATCAACAGGGATGACATATAAACTTTTGTTTGTGGGTATTGTTCGAACTCATCCCCATTTTGACGGAAAATTCTCACATTTATTGGGTTTGAATATCGATATGAAGAATTTCTGACTATTTCAATTGGGTATAGGGATGTACATATCCGCCTCATCCCTGCCAAAATACTCGTTCCTGTCATATCTCATCTTGTTTAAATTATTAAAATATTTATAGTCAATTAAGTAAACTTATATATATATATATATATATATATATATATACACACACACATTTTATATATTTTTTCTAATTATTTGGTTTGCCATAAAATTCATTCGCATCTCCAATATATTTTACATCTTGTCTCTCCAATATATTTTTTATCTTATCAAAACATTTATGCAATTATATTTAAATGATGTATGTCAATTAAATACTGACTTATTTTTTATCTCCCACATTTTAATATATATGTTTTTTAATATTTTTATTTTACATGAAAACGTTTGACACTCTCAATTTAAGTGTTCAATAGTATAAATCTTTAATTTAGTAATTAATATAAAAAATTTATCTTTTTTACTCTATCATTATTAATTTTTCTTCTTTCTTTTGAATAAATAATTTGTTTTGCTAATTTTTTTTGTTATTTATCAACAATTGTCTATGTTAATATTTGAAAAGTCTTCTTATATATGTAAAGTATTTTTTATTTTATCATATACTTAATTATATATATATATATATATATATATATATGTTCATTTGTCTCATTTCATTTAACGGTCGTTCAAAATGTTTTCGAGACACACATTTTATCATTTTTTTAATATTTTTATTTGTTTTTTATTTGAATAGTGTAAGATACTATTTTGATATATTTTATATACTTATTTTTTATTTTTTAAATCATTATCATATTATGATTTTGTCACAATAATTGTATAAATAAACTTTATTTACTATAATATAAAATTTTAATGCAATTGTCCTATATTTTTTTATTACCATCCAACATATATTGAAATTCAAAAGATTAAATTCAAAAGATACAATATCCATGTTAATTTACTATTATTATTATTAATTTAATATTTGTTTTTTGTGTTATTTGAATCAAGTGATTTATTATAACTTGTATTGGTGTATTAAAAAAAATATTCATTAAAATTTTAAAAAATCAAGTAAACAAACATTTAACATGTATTTTAACCTTAATATTTGTTTTCCTTATATATATATATATATATATATATATATATATATATATATATATATATATATATATATATATATATATATTTAAGAAAAAAAAATTATCAACTAGAATTCATTAACGTTTGCAAATTTAATAGATATTTTGGTTCTCATAAAATTTTATTTGATATTTTAATTTAAAATGTATAAAATTATAATATAATTATAATATAATTTTTTTTAATATTTGATATCAAAAAAATAACCTTCACCTTAATATTATAATATTATACTTCCTTTGTAGTAATTTTTATTATTTTATAAAATTTAATTATTTAATATTGAAACAGTAACAAAATGGATATGAGTATATATTCCTTATTTGATAGGAATGATGATGAGACAAAAATTTAATACACATTGAATTTAAGTATTTGAATGAGGATGAATTTTGTTTTTTTGTTAATAAAGATGAGTATAAGATAGTCAATCTCGTCCCATTCCATCCCGTTACTATCTCTATTTTGTAAGAAAAGGCGAGGACACATAAAGTATCTTAACCTAGTCTACCTATATAGTCCACAGTTTGTGTTGGCCAACATCGAAGTGGGAAGGGTTGACATGCATAATTTGTATTATATGATTTTTTAAAAAAATGTTTTCATAATTCAGTATCCTCTTATACAAATATTGTGTATATTTATCTCTAAATAAGTTTGTTTTTTTTGATGATCTTGAATTAGTTGTAAATTCCATTTGAAATTTAGTTTCTGATGTTAGTTTTATTCATATACATATTTTATAAAATTTATAACAATTTGTAAAATTATTATTTATTTTATTGAATAAATTTATAAAGTTTATTATTTGTACTAATTTAATTAAATGAAAATAAAGTTATTAAAATATTGTATCCTAATATTCTAAAATAAGAAGTTAGTTTATACTTTACATGTTATAATTATGTTATAATTGAGAGAATAAATTACAAAAAAAAAATTATGTATATGTTGATCAAATATTATGTAAGACAGGTAAGAAAAATAAATTGGTATTTCTTTTGTAGGGTGAGATGACCCCAGATGTAGATAAGTGGGTTGTGACAACATGTATTGTCATTCCTACTTTTTTTTTTTTTTTTTTTTTTTATACTTATTTTTTTT
>Ga0209589_1012874_pt1 | contig 11151 bp, 2 predicted proteins | sample CowpeawhiteBW_FD_187525 | JGI IMG/M metagenome (GOLD analysis project Ga0209589, IMG submission 187525) | Root nodule microbial communities of legume samples collected from California USA - Cow pea white BW (SPAdes) (version 2) | ecosystem: Host-associated > Plants > Roots > Nodule | place: USA...
TATATATATATATATATATATATACGAAAATTTGAATAGAGATGTATATAATTGATTATGTCTCTATTTTTTTTATTAATATTTAAGTTTTTATTTATGATTAAATATGTTTGTAATTATTAAACTTGGAAGTAAAATTGGAATTAGTTCATGTTTTAAAAAATTTTGACATTTTAGTCTTCAAACTTTAAAAATAAATATAGTCTTTTTAACTCAATGACATTCAAATTTTTACGTGTTATAAACTACATTCCAAACTAAAATTGAGCTAGAATATCAAGATACAATTTCTAATATAGTGTTAAATAGAATGTGTGAAATAATGTAAACAACTCATTTATTTTTATATTAATATCAATATACAATTTTAATTCATTTATTAAAACATATATTAGAAATTAAGTGGGTAACTAACTTATACATTTTTTACATTACATATTTTGGACACTTGACTCTATTTCTAGAAGGCTCATAAGTTGAATTAGATTCAAAGATCTCCTCCTGTCAAACTACATTTACTATAAGTTGTCACCAGAACAAAATTACATAATAGAAACTTAGTGTAAGAATATATCTTTGAACAATTTTCTTTGATTTTTTTCCCCTAAATCCCGTAGAAGATAAAATTGGATTTTGGGCTGAGGGTTTCCTAAAAAGGCAAGTTGGAATAGTGATTAAACATACAAATCAAAGTAGTGTAGTAGTCTAATAGAAACATGAGTGATTTTTGAAACTAACAAGGAGGAACATGAGAGTGAACATTGAAGATGTTTAATTGAAATGTTAAGTTTCTAGGCAACACGAGCTTACTAGTTTATTCTTTTCTATCATTCACTTATGGGTGATTGTGTTCATGTACCGTGATGGATGAAAATGCATGTTAGAAATTAGGCTTTGTCCATGGCTTACCTGTTGGAGCAAATTATGTGTATGTAAGGAAAACTAACAAGTCTTGTCATTTGTTTGGATATGATTTTGGTTCATGTTATTATTATGTGGTATAGGGTTGAGTTTGTAATAAAGGAAGGATTTTATGATTTATAACTATGTTAATTTCATGAATGGATGTTAAATATTTTTAGGTGTTGAAGTGAGCTAACAAATATTTATTAGTGATAGGAATGAATTATATTCTCCTTTTTTTAATAGGCAAATAATTATATTAAATGGAGCAAAGATCTCAACAAAGAGAATTACAATTGTTTTGATCTTTAGCTAAAACAATCCATTTCTCTCCACTTTCTTCATCCTTGTATAATTTGGATCCCTTGCATATTCCATCATTTACTCATAATAGCGTGTTACCATTGAGAAAAACACAACTTCATGTCTAGTTCTCAATTTATAAGTTTATTTTCTCTATTGTTGTTCTCGACATATCAACCTCTGTCTAATATATCTGCACAAGTTTCTAATAAAACATGAACAACATCTCTTTCCTATGGATTTTTATCCATCAAATTATATTTGCAAAAAAGATAGATCTGGACTAAGATGTCTGAGATTAGAAAACATCATTTGAATAAATAAATAAAAAACCATAAAAGTCCCATGCAACCTTGAAAGAACTAACCAAATGACACTCCAAATGCTTTTACATAGATTTGTCTTATTGCTCTCTCATTGATGGTTTAATGCAAACAAAGTTACAACACTCACTTTCTCTCCCCTCTGTCACATACCTAGGTAGATATAGACTTTAAGCACATAGATGGACAAAAAAACCAATTCGAATAAGAGAATTTAGCTTTTAGGTTTTTTTTTGGTAATCCAAGCCCATGCCTTGATTTGTGCTAAGGTAAATAATCTCCTCAGGATCCAACTTTCCTTTCCCTAACAATATATTATTTCTATGGGTCCATATGTTTCATATGATTGCAAACCACATACATTTCCACGCACAATTTCCTTTATAACTTAAACCAAGAAGAGTAAATAGAAAGAAGTTAGCTTGTGCACTATTTTGGTAAGTTGCACATATACTTGCCCAATTATCACACTAGTTCCAAGTATTTGCAACAATTGTACACGTGAAAAATAAATGACTTAGTACCACACAACATACATGTTTTGTTTTCCACATTAATCAGTCTATTAAGTAAATTGTCTTTTGTAGCGACCTTGTTGAGCAATACTTTTCAAACAAAATGTTGAGTTGATGGTAAAGCTTTTACTTTCTAAAACTGTTTGTACAGACCTTCATCCTCCCTTACTACATTATCTTGTATTCTTGTTTTAATATAATGTATATGTTGCCTGGTTTGCATGTGTTATAAACAATTATTGTTAAACATTTGTTTTATGTGTATGTGAGGTATGGTTGTATGAATGATATGTGTTGCGTGTCTCAGCAAAAAGGTGGGCTTTGTGTGAGTAGCCTTGTATGGGTAATGGTATCTTATAAACTTTGTAAGTCTTTGTGTGAGTATGATTGACTTTGTAAGTCTCTATGTGAGCACGAATTTTAGCTGTGTTAGCGAATGATTGGTAAAATTTGTGTGAGTGGTACAATTGGTAACCTTGTGTGGGTTGAGATATCTTAAGTTGTGTGGGAAAACATGTTTGGGAGCTCCATGTGAGTGAGATAGTGAATAAACTTTGTGTGAGAGAAAGGTTTGAAACTCCATGGGAGTGTTATAGTTAACACTTTCACATGAATAGGATATATGGTAACTTTGTGTGAGTTGGTGGGGGTTCTCTGTGAACCTGTGACTCTGTATAAGTTTGAGACCTTGTATTCATATAATGTTGCAAATGTATATGAGTTACTATAAATGCTAGAAACTATGTAAATTATGTGGATAAATTGTGATGATAAATTATATATTTTAGTTTTAACCTGTAGGATATGTGTTTTTATAATTGACTCTTATGTTTGTTGTGTTTGATTGCGATGATCATAATTTATCATTAGATTAGATGATAGTACACATGTTGAGGATTCACAACATTTAAGAGTGTTATGTGGGTAGTTCTTGGAAAAGTAACTTTTTCCTTAGTTGTTTTTAGTACTTTCAAACAAAAAAAGTTCTTTTCATTTGTAAACATTTCATTAAGATAACAATTTTACATTTTTTGAACAATGAGACATGTATTTCTTTTATTACTGGATGAAGGAATTCATTTTCTATTTTATGTTTAAATTAATAATGGTATCAAAGTTATAAGTGTCATGTTTTTAGTATAAGAGCCACATGAGTTTCAGTAGCATCCTAGTAAGGATGATTCCCTATGACTGACTAGACACAATTTACTTTCCCATCATAGACATAAACATCTTAACATATTATTCCTTCCTAAAACTAACTATGTTCACCACACACCACATGCCATATCACAATCATACCATAATAGATTTTCATTCATAAATATACATTCAACTCAATTTAAATATAAGAAATTATAATTTATTATCCAATATAGGCTAATAATATCCAAATACAATATATTAATAAAATGTAGTAATACAGTTAAAGAAATTAAAAGTATTAACATTTAGAACATTTAGCTTAATATTTCAAAGTTCAGAAATCACTCTCGCTCAACTAGTAGTTGACTCACCTAATGATTTAAGCACATGTTGCAATTAGTCCAACTAGTATTTTTCTCACCCAATTAGAAAGCATTAGTACACCTAGTGAATTTTTGTTGTTGTCGCCCTAACTTAAAATATTTGCCCAACAACTAAACCATTGAGAGTTTTTATTAAAATAACTCATTGAGCAAGAATTTATCACCCAGTGACCAAAACTCTTAGATTTTCAATTAATTAAATTTTGTCCAACGTGAGTTAGCTAGCCCAATGACCAAAGCTCTTAGGTTTTTAATTAATGAAATTTCGGCGAATGAGTTTTGCTCACCTAGCAACTCTCCATAATTTAAAAACCTACAAAATATGACGAGGTCCAATAGGTTCAAATTGAGTTTTTTCTTCATTTGTTATGCCTAACCATAAATATTTTGTTCTAAAATAATAACAAATCTAACCAATTTGACGAAATTGAAATACTATGGCTTTTCATGACTAAAAACACAACAAATCTCTAAGTATTCATCTCAAGATTGAAACAATTTAAATATATTCATAAACACACAATTGTTGCATAAAATCAAAAATTATGACCACTCTACCTTCACTTTCAGGCCATCTACCCTAATGAAATATCATAACTTAGCTTCCTTTACCTATCAAAGTTCGTTTGCTCAATCTTAAGTTCAATACCAACTCTACTACTCTCACAAGTAAGCTAAACCTACACATAGAAAACCCATATGACCTTAAAATAACAAAGATTCATCTTTGCCATACACGAACCACATGCAATGCTTCCAACCCCAATACATGCAAAACTTTCCAAAACTAATCTCAAGAAAAGGCAAAGAGTAACTTACTTTAAAAGCAATTTTGATTAGGTAGACTTGCTCTGTTCTTCACCGGAATCTCTATTGTAGACTCTGATCTAAGAAGGGATGGATAAATTCATCAGAACTCTATAGAGGAGTTAGAGAAGGTAAAAATAATCTATTTGTAAAGGGATGATGGTTTTTTGAATGAAGTTTAAATAGTTATTTTTTCCTATTTATAAATTTTGTAGTCAAATAATAAAATATTCATACTTCATAAGAGTTATATCATTTTCATTCTTAAACAATTTTCCATGTCCTTATGGGAGGATAATATTTTAATTATATCGTGTAAACTTGAACAAATATTTTCTCCATAGGATTATTTGATCTTCAAAACAAAAAGTTAACAAAAAGACTTACATTGGAAGACTTAATTTGTCAAGTTTAAGATTTAGTGGTAGATAATAAATATGCTGACACATGGACCATATTTGAATATTTTATTCATGATAAAAGTTATTTGCAACAAAAAATTGCAAAGGAGGCTAGAAGCAACATAGTTTTATAAGTCTAGAGAGAAGGAATATGACTTTGCATGAGTAGTTCTTGGCACTTTAACAAGATGTTTCAAGATTACAAAAAGAATTAAGTAGAATCTTAGAGCTGCATTGGAAATAGGTTTGAGTATTTCTCCAATACAACTTTCCAATTCACGTAGCAAGTCAAGATTAAGTTGTAGATATCTTTACGAAATTGTTACAGACAAATATTTTTTAACAATGGAAAGAAGTGGGATGGAGGATGGAATAAACATTTATGTTTACAAAGAAGTTTTGTTGAATAAACTTAAATGAGAGTAAATGTTGAATAAACTTAAATGAGAGTTAACATGTTAGCAATTTTAGAGTGAAAAAGTCCGGAGTGTGTCTTAATTTGTAATAATTTGCAGACTTTAGAGCTTAGAATTGGAAAGACAAATCCAAGTCTATTATAAGTTCACAATATTCTTTGATTTATATGAATGAAAAGTGAATCAAAATATTCACACAAGAACAAGACTTGTTATCTATAAAATGAAGAAATATTGACATTTGTTTCATATTATTAACATTATGATATTCTACCAAGAAGAAAAAGAGTGCTAAGAAATAATGATAAAGGGCCATGTTCTTTTGTGAATTATCTTGGTCACCCTTTTTAAAATATTTATCATTTTTTACATTAAAAATTTATCATTTCTACATTGAATGAAATAAGAAAGTTGCGTATTTGTATGTTCTTTTAAGTTGTCGTGGGGTAGTACCTTACTTGAAGGAAGTATATCGCTATATAATTACCAACTTATACTTGTTATTGGAATGAAATTTTTGTCAATGATTGATCTAAGAAACTTTAGTTATTAAAAAGGTTAAATATATTTTTTGTCCTTTAATTTTAGTGAAAATTGAAATTAGTCCTTTTTGAAAACTTTGGTCCAATTTAATCCTTAAACTTTAGAAAAACGTAAATTTAGTCATTTTAACCCAATTTTATTAAGTTTATTTGACGTTTCAAACACGTTTCATGATAATATTTGAGTTTGTTTATACCGTTTAACACATTTATGCTTCAATGTTAGTTGAGGAACGTGTTTGAAATGTCAAATAAACTTAAAAAGAAAATTTATTTAAATAAGTAAATCCATGCATTTAAAAAGATTAAGAACTAAATTCACACATTTAAAATGATCAGGAACTAAATTAGTTTAAAATTTTCAAAAAGAACTAATTTTAATTTTTACTAAATGAAGTACTAAAAATATATTTAACCTCCAATAAAATAATGAGTATCGTAGCTTTTTAAGGAGTTTGGCTTCGGATTCTATTATACATGTTTGGAAGTGACCTAATTATGCTATTAATGGATACACATTTTTCACAAAAATCTTAAAATGAATGGATAAGTACAACAAATTACCATGTTTGTGTCAAAGAAGAACAATGAATACAGAGGCGGAGCCTCATAGGAGCAGGGAGGGGCCTAGGCCCCCCAAATATTTTTTATTTTATTTTTTCAAAATTATATATCCATTTTTTTAATTTTTAAAATTTTTGAAAATTTTAAAATTATAAATAGTATATTTTAAAAATTGATGATAATTAAATTGTGTCTCTTTATTTATTTTATAAAATACAATATTTAATGTTAATAAATAATAAAAAATAAAAAAATATTTAGGTTTAATTAGTCTTCTAGTATCTGTTTTCGTCTAAAAATATCAAATTGCCACTAAATTGAAAGTAAAAGAATGGGAAGATCAACTTACATTTTTGGAAACAATAACCAAAAGAGTAATTAAATCAAACATTTATTAAAATAATTTTATTTTCTTTTGTCATTGCCTTTTAAAATTTTGACAAAATTGTACTCATCTCTCACTATCATATGTTTTTTTGAAGAAAAATGAAGTTAGACACGTACTCATTATGTTTGTTCTCATTTCTCATCTGTTTCCTTCATTTATTGAAGAAAGAAAATGTAACTATCTCTTGTCTTACTTGATGATGAAATATTACTTTAATAGTTATTAAAATTATTTTTTATCTCATGAGCCTTTTGTATACTTACTTTTTATGATAATAGAAGAAAACAAAACATGTATTTATATGTTTTTTATAACCGATTTTTAATTGTGACTTGATTATAATATATTTTTCTTCTAATACTTATGTCTTTCAATATTTTATTAGATTATGATAAATTATTTTTTAGTATATTTAAAAAAAAACATATCGATGAAGAATAAAATAATGAATTTATTTTGTAGGAGTAGTAAAAGGGAAGCTACACGTGAAGATGAAAATCAGTTAAATTATATTTCTTCACATCTTTTAAAGTATTTAAAACATTATACTAATAATCCAATTTAACGATCCAATTGTTTTATAGAAGAATCATTTTTTAAAGTGTTATACTAATGATCCAATCAAATAATAAAAAAATTATATTATTCTAGTCCCTCCAAAATTTTTGATCAAGATCCGCCGTGAATTCACAAGAAAATCCTAATTGATATTGTTGAATTGGAATGCATACAAAAATGGTTTAATTTAAATTTGAGCGTCTGATTCTACTACTAATAAGACAAGAATAAATAACTGCGACAAGAATAAAAAGGACGTGAGATATCATAATTATTTGCTCTTTTATATTACTGAGTAAGCACAGCAAATGTAATTTACACTGATTATAACTGTTTTCAATAAAATCAATTATAATTTCAGTATAAGAACACAACTTCAGGATTGAAAAAGAAAAAAACTCAAAGTTAATATTTTTAAATATAATCTATTTATCTAATATCATTTTCAATATAACTATGTTCAATCTAATTATACTTCGAATCTGATAATGAAACGATATTAATGTTACATAGTATAATCATATCATATACATACAAATCACCCATAATAAATTATGTATCAAAAAGTGAGGATGATGATTGCATGTTAATTTTTTTTTTCGATAGGTTCCATCCAAATTAATTTTTTTTTATCAGTATTAAACGAGTTAAAATCGTACATTTTCTCCCTTTTTCCTTTCATTTATCTATTTTTGGCATATCTGTAAACAGGTGTTAATAAAAAATTTAAACTTAATTTGATTAAATTAACAAAAGTAATAAAGTGGGTTTAAGTTGATATATTAATTTGATCTGACAGGTAGAAGGTGAATTAGGGCAACCCAGAAAGCTGCATGTGAGTAATTTCAATCAATCACGATCAGAATCAAATTATGACATGAAAACAATAATAATCCATCAGTCATAATGTAAAAGTAATCTAATTATAGCACTTCTTTCCCTGCTACCAGCTTTATCACATTTCAAATCAAACAACAAGAACACCAGCACTTGTTCAAAACACTTGTTTGTGATGAATTAGGGTTTTGTAATCTAAGTTTATTAACAAGAATACTTGTCAAATTGTTTAACTGATAAGACTCTTGGTGAGAGGGGTGAAAAAGTGAGAATAATCTGAGAAGGAAAAGAAGGAAACAAGACACAGCAACAGCATGTGACATTTTACTATATCTGGTCTTGTCTCTCCATAAATAAATTACTAATAACTTACTATTCATAACCATTCAAGAAAGTAATGGTAAGATAATAACAGTAACAAATATAAACTCTAGTGTTAATATATTTTCTGTACTTCAGAATTTTCACCAAACAAATACCAGCAACCATTTTAAAACAATTTTAATTTAGTTGAAAAAAACATGAAATCATTTGTTTATATATATATATATATATATATATATATATTAATAAAATTAACAAAGGGATATTGAAAACAATTCGTAAATATTGCACGAGTGCAAAATATAATTATAGATTTGTTTTTAATAATTCATGATATTTGAACTACTTAATATAATACAAGCAAAACAATTAAGAAGTTTTTGTTTTTAGTTCAACTAATGAATGATAATATCACATGTGGTTCGCTAAAATAATAATAAGTACGGTTGTAATTTACTAAATAAATAAAGCTGCGGAAAAAAATTAATGAATATTAGTATACAAAATTATAATAATGGGCTAAGTTGATTTCTAAATCTAATGAGGTAGTAAAATAGTTTTTGGAACGTCAATTATCATTAAATTTAATTTTGATTAATCAAATCAGTTTTTAAAATGAAAATATAATTATATAGTTATATATCATTGATTAATTTAGTCTTCCCTTTATTAGTTTATGTCATTTGACTCCCGTGAAAATATTAAATTGAGTATCAGTATCACTCAAGTAACTATCAATTAGACACACATATATAATTATCATAAAATTCATCAAAATATGAATAGAATAATAATGTTTTTTTTTATTATATATCTTTGTTGTCGCCCGTCCATTACTTTGACATTAATTTCTCGAATAATCTTTTGATTTTTCTTTCGAAATTGTAAGAGAAGTGATATAGATGTTAAAATAATAAATTTTATAGTAATAGTAAGACAAAGAATTCACGCACCAATTGACAAGAGCTATATTATTACAACATTCTTTACATTTCTAAACTAAAAAATATCTTATTAGTGACTAATTTTGAGGAAAAAAAATTAATTATTATAGTGATCAATTTAAATAACTTATAAACTAAAAATTATTAATAACTAAAAATAATTTTTAAATTGATTTCTAAATTAGTTATTATAATAAATTAGTTTCTAAATTGGTCATTAGTTACTAAAAATTTTGATTTTTAAATTTGTTCCATTAATGACCAATTTAGAACTAATTTTTTTGTAGTTAAACTTTAATAGCTAATGTTAGTCACTAATTTAGAGACAAATTTACTATAATGACTAATTTAAAAACTATTTTAGTTTTAATAATTTTTAGTGTATAAATTTATAACTAAATTAATCACTATAGTGACTAAAATATTTTCTTAGTCATTGATAACTTTTAAGGGAAATATTGTAAAAATAAATTATCTTATTATGTATGAGAGTTTATTATTGAAAGTCAGCGTATTTAAATTAAATTCAAAGATAAAGATAAGTCTCAACAAAATATAATATTTTCAAATTTAGAATAAGCGAACAAGTAATAAAACATCAACATGAACTTCAATAATCGGTTATTGTGCAGTTAATTAGGGTCTATATAACCAAAATTTTTAAAAATATATGTTATTCAAAGCGATAAGGATAATGTTAACATGTAAATTAATTTTAAAATATGGAAATTTAATATACATTATTTATTTAAACTATAAAATATGAGAAATGAATCCTTGTCCCATTTTAACGTGGTAGGGAAACAAGAGTGATTTGGTGGTTGTATGAATGTAGGGTGGAGCATTTTATGATGTGACAACTTATTTTGTATCGGTTGTAGTTGAAAATGAAAGTGTAGGAAGAGTATTTTATATACATGTTACTTGATGTTACTTGATGGTGATTATGTTTTAGAGATAGGGTGCAAGATGAGACAATGGTTGTTTGTATTGTTTTTGTTGTTTTGTTTTGGAGGAAAAGTGTTGAATATTTGGTGTCTAGGGTTTCTTACAATGAAAGTATGAGAGTGACTATATATAAGTATTTTTGAAAGGTTTGTTATGAAACTATTTTCTTTATCTAGTGGTGGATTGATGCAAAAGTGAAATTATTAAAAATGGGTATGTTTGCAAAAAACTACTATTGTAATAAATCATAAAATGGTAGGTTGGTTTAGAATAGATGAAATAAAATATGTTATCTTAAGAAATTTGAAGGATTTAAGAGAAAATCCTAAACCATGATAAGTTCAATGGTACTCTTCTTACATATACCACATGTACATTTTCTTTTGATGTTGCATTTCACAAATTACATTACATAAAGTGAATTAATGTCCACTTATTCACACTAACATTCCTAAGTGAAAAATTATTTTCTATAACCATTCATTACTAAAAGAAAATATTATGATGAAAAACATTTGTCATAAAACAATGAAAATTAGTAATATTATTTTTTCACTATTGTAGTATCATATTTTTTTTTGTGAAACCTTTTATCTTAAAAAAATATAAGAATAGGTATCTCACATAAATTATAATGAGAAGATGTGTGATAAGTGCCAAAATTTAGTAAAGATTCATAACAAACTCTGGCACTTATACTTTAAATTTGTGTTCATTTCATATTGATTCTCCCTAAATCTAAGTTTCAATCACATGCTTCCAAGTTTTGATTTAAAGAAATCATTTGATCCTATTTTGTGTGTTTTTCAGGAAAGATTAAAGAGAACTCAAGAAGAGTGAAGGAGAAAG
>Ga0209589_1012876_pt1 | contig 11149 bp, 7 predicted proteins | sample CowpeawhiteBW_FD_187525 | JGI IMG/M metagenome (GOLD analysis project Ga0209589, IMG submission 187525) | Root nodule microbial communities of legume samples collected from California USA - Cow pea white BW (SPAdes) (version 2) | ecosystem: Host-associated > Plants > Roots > Nodule | place: USA...
TATAACACACATACATATATATATATATATATATATATATATATATATATATAGGGTTAAATATATTTTTGTCTCTTAACTTTCGGTGAATCTTGAAATTAGTTCATTTTAAAATTTTGGACCAATTTAGTCATTCATCTTTCGAAATATGTGAATTTAATTCTTTTAATCAAATTTTGTTAGGTTTATTTGATGTTTCGTATGGATTTCAGGATTGTATTTGAGTTGTTTATACGGTTTTGACAATTTTGTATTTTAGGATCTTTGTTGGAAGTCCCACATCGACAAAAGATAAGGCAATTTCATAGTATATAAGTGAAGTGCAAACCTCACCTTCCAAGTTGATTTTGTGGGGTTGAGTTAGGTTTAAAGCTCACCACTAACATGGCAAAATTAACATAACACACATCCTTTCACCATTGTAAAATTATATCAATTATAAAAAAAAGTGAATTATGTCAAACCTCTCGAATGTGCAGCGATTTGCGAACGCTCCCATCATTGGCCCATTGAGTGACAAGGAAATTACGATATGTCTGCAACAACGTAAAATGGTGAAATAAAATTGAAACCATGGTGGACAAAAAGTTTGAGAGTGCATTTAAGGTAGGCAAGAATTACTTGGCATCTTGTGTCTAACTCTGTGAGATGAGAATTAAGAGAAGACTCAAAGTTTTGAGTCAGAGATCTTATCCATGGACCTTCCTGTTTCTTAGCAGAATCATATTTGCAATAGCGATCCAAAATGTTGAATGCATTGATTCCTGAAAGCAACTGAACATAAGAAATAATATTTATTATTACGATCAATAAACAAAAATAAAATAAAACAGAACACAGAACTAGGATGGTCGTTACTTGCCTCATCATAGTAGTTGAGATCTCTTAAACACAACTCATTTGTAGAATCTACATATGTATATTCTCCTTTACAATTTCTCTTCAGTGACTGTCCATACATGATGATTAAGAATTCATTTCATTTAAACAAGTTATTTTTTAATAAGTAGCATACTATTTTTGAATAATCACCATACACTTTTAAACAAACAACGTATAATTTATTAATAAGCAACTTGTTTTATCAGTTATGTATTGGTCATTATATAAATTTTTTAAACAATATAAAGGTTTACCAAGATATCTCTGAAAATAACATATATAACTGATATTTTTCATAACAATAAATTATTCCTATCATTTATGAGTAATTAATATCACTCTTAATTTTTGGTTGATTAGAATGTACTTATCAATATAAAAAGGATGTCTAAATATTTTCACACACAATTTAAGTCAACACTTCACTTTGGTACGTTAGAAGCGAGGATAGGAGATATGAGCTCAACTACTCTCACATAATACTAACAAGGGTTAAGTATACTTTTAGTAGTATATGAGTTGTTTATTTCAACACATTTCTACTTTAATGTTTACTGAAAAATGCATGTGACATGTAGAAATATTTTAAGATAATTAAATGAAAATAACTATATCTATTATTTTTAAAACTTGAAGATTAAAATATATTAAAACTTCAAACATGGACAAATTTCATTTTTTCTTCAAAATCTAGAAATTAAAAATATACTTAACGCGAACAACTAACACTCATTGAGATAAAAAAAATCAACACTTCAGCGAATGGGACAAACTTTACTCAAAAGTACAATGCAAGTAGCATTATTAAAGAGAAGAAGAACACTTCTATTACCTCATAGAGTTCATCAGAAATAAGTCCCATTCCATGAGAAAATGGGATTTGGTCATTTTTTTCTTTCCTCGTTGTTACTGGGTTCCCTAGTAGATATCCCTGAAAATATCTTAAGATCAATTTAGATTTTCAGAGTGGTAACTGAAAAGCTATTGTTTGAATGATTTGGGGTTTTGAAAATTGAACTAAGTTATCAAAAACTCAGTCTCTGGAATTTTATTTTGTGTAAACAGAGAAACTGATAGCAAACCTGGAGATTTATTGGTGGTTGAAGACCAATTTCATTTCCTGTTAATCAAAGAAATCGAAGAATAATTGTAAGATTTATTATATATGTGCATGCATGATAAGATTTTTTTATATGTTAGTTAAATGTAAAGTGAGATTTAGTTTGCATAACAATCTTGTAAAAAAATGTCCAACTTATGAAGTAAATGTAGCAGCTTTTTACAGTTAATATAATTTAGGGTATGTGAAAGAAATCAGATTTTCAAATAAAATTGAAAACTATTAGTTCAAAGTTTAATATGTTAATTACTTCATAAAGTTTAGTGAAAGAAAAGAATCAAAATCTTACCGTTGAAACAAAGAAAGTATTAGTCAGAGAATAGAGATTATCTACGACAAAATATGTGAAATATAAATTTTATTTTATAAAAATGATTTTGTGATATTAAGTCAAATTTAAAGATTATTTTCAAGATGTCATCAAAGACTATGATATCAAATCCTTAATGTTATTCGAGTGTATGTGATAAGGGATCATGTTATAAGAGATGAAATTATTATATACAAGAGCAAGAGAAAGAAGAAATAAAGAAGAACGTAGAAGTCAACATTAAAACTATAAGAAATTAGAAGGGAAAATTAAAAATATATTCTCTTAATATTTTCTTAAATACTTTTGTAAATAAAAATGTAGAAAATACATTTTCTATCTTTGAAATAGAGTTTTAAGACACTTGTTAGTCTTTTAGACTTTTTTGGTGTAAGGATCATTTTTAAAAACAAGAACTTGGTTTGGAAAGGTACGTATACCAACCAAATAACGCATAGATTATTTCTATTTCATGACAAGGGCTTTGCTTGGAAAGCTATGTGCACCAACAAAATAATCACTAATCATTTTTCATTCCATAACTAATTTATTTATATAAGCATGTATTCTCTCATTAGTAATAAGGTAACTCATGAATTGAAATAGAAGTTTGAAGATATTTCTTTCCATTATCATGAGTTATATGCACCTAATCTTATCTTAATTTTTCTTTTGCACTTATTTTCACTAAAGAAAGTGACGTGTCTTTCATCTCTTTCAAATTCCATCTATTTTATTTTAGATTAAAATATCCTTTTAGTCCCAAATTTTCGTCAAGTTTGGTCAAATCAGTCATAATTTTGTTTTTGTGCTCAAACAAGTCTTAATTTTCGTCAATTTTGTTCAATTAGGTCCTCTTTTGCTAACACCGTTTATATCATTAACTGCCATGAACAGTGACTGACACATATCACTTTGTGATTTTTTTAATTTTTTTTAATTTTTTTTTAATTTTTTTTAAATGTTCACGTGTCAATCCAACAACGTGTCACTTGTCAAAGTCAATGCTTTATATTCAATTTAGTCGTTATATTCATGATTTTTGTTCAATTAATATTCACTTTCTCCATATAAATTTTGATCTTATCGTCTTTTTTCAAGAAATTCTCTCAATTTAACTCATAAGCTATTTTTATCTATTTGTATTTTATTGAAAATAACAATAAAAATATTAGTTTCTTAAATTATTATCAGTAATATCAATCACACCAACACAAATGAAAATAATATTAAAAATATTTTTTATGTAAAATCATGGAGTAATTATAAAGGAATATAAGAGTTAATTAAATAGTTGTTTGGGGTATAAATTTCTTTTTCTTGTTTTATCTCCCTATGAAATAAAGAGATAATCCAAACCATTATTACTATTACAGTATGAAGAAACCTTTTTAGCACCTTGTCCATATCATTGTGAAGACAATAAGCATTAATGGAGTAACTGAATGAACTTATAGTTAAACTAAAAGATTTGAAATTTCATACCCTTTGAAATTTCTTGAACAATGGCAGGGCCAGGTATGCCAGAATATGAATCAGCTCCCATGTAAAACTCATTTGAAATAAATTCAGGGTGATCAATCAGCCACTACAAAGATTATTACCATACCAGGATTGCAGTTTAATAAAAGAATGATCATTATCATGGTAGCTTGTTTTCAAAATGCTTAATTAAGGAAAGTTTAGTGATGAAACTAGGCAAATCACAGAATATGACAAGAATAAATATGAACTCAACTCCACAAAATCATTTTGTAAAATAAAAAATGAGATTTATACTTAATTATATATTATAAAATTGTTTTATCTCTCAATATAAACTTATTCGAGAATCTAACGAAGAAACTAGAGAAACTCACAAAACATGATGAGAGTGAATGTACCTTCCTAAGAAATTGATGAGTATGGTGAACTAACTTCCAGTCACTTCTATTAGCAGTAAGATTTTTGGCATACGAGAAGCCTGTTCCTAAAGGCAAATCCACAAAAATAATGCTACACACCTGTCAAAACAAAACACAACAAAGAATTATTTTATGTTTAATTAAAGTTTAAAAAGTTAAAAATTTAACTGAGTTCATGTTACTCACTTAAATTTTTATGATTTTTTCAGTTTAATTTTCTATTATTATCTTATTAAAAAAAAAATTGAATCTTAACAAATTTTAGTTGTATGAAAATGAAATTAACTATGAGATGAAATGAAAGTCAAATGAGGATGCATTACGAAATCTATACCTTTGTCCATGAGTGTGGCCTCAAGATCAAATTTGGCACGCTCCCATCGTACTTCTCTGTCTTGAATCCCAATGGACCTACAAATCCAATTGGTTCAATCTTTTTGGTGAAGCTCATATTTGAATGCATTCACTATCACATCATTTTCAACTATCTAAATGGAAACAAAGGTTAGGTGAATCAAGTGCTTGTTAACAAAGAAATTAACTCAGAAAATTTTGATCTCAGAATTACCTATTTGAAAAGCAAGACCAGAAAAGGAAGAACAACCAGGACCTCCAGTTAGCCAAAGCATAAGAGGATCTTTTGTAGGATCATTCTCTGACTTGATAAAGTAGTAAAACACTTGCATATCATCATCTCTTTCTCCCAATCCTACATACCTGTTTTTGCTTTATGTCTATCAAACCCAAAATTCATTGAATCGTTGAAAACAGGGTTCAAATCAGAAAAGGGTAAGCGCTGTTGCGTACCCTGTTTCCAGTTCAAATGGAAGAGGCCCTTCAAAACCAGGAAGCTCTTCTACCTTCGAACCAAGCTGCGATGATACGCCTGCGAAAACTGCAAGAACAATCACAAAAATAATGCCAAAATTGAAACAGATAATACCAAACGTGTTCATCTTAGAAACTATGTAGGTGATAAGTTTAGGAAGCTGGAAAATGTTTGAATATATAAATTCTTTTCGTACAAGGTATCCTATAAATCTCAAATCACTATAGTATGGGATTCCCGAAAATCCAAAAGACATTAATGATTCTGATTGCTCTCTTGTCGGCAGAATGTGTGGCTATCTTTTTTTGTTTGTAGAGAGGCATCGTTTCTAGGACGAGGAACACGATTTTACTATTAAATTATATTCAGAGTACATTTTTTTTCCATGTGAAATACTTAATTAGAAAGGGAAAACCTTAAACAATTATCAATTATTGGAGACTTTCGTAACTCACTTTTGTCGTTGTTCAATTGGTATGAGTAGTGATAGGCGCACACGACAACGTGTACCAACACCGCGTGTACACTACGAGGTATATGTTGAAAATAAAGTGTTATTGCGGAGGAACTACCTTGACCTTAACCTTAACCTTGTGTTTGGATAAAGTATTTCAACCATGTTAAGAAATTAAGATGTATTGTATTTGAATTGCTTGCAATTAAATTTCATTCATTTTCTAAATAACTTGTTTGGATAAAAAAATTAAAATATCATACATTTCAATTTCTTGTTTGGATAAAATAATTGAATTTCTTGTGAGATAAAATTTTATTTTAACAAAATTTGTTTTAGGCTTAATTATGTTTTGCGTTCATGATAAATTTGGAAATGGGCTTGCCCGACCAGTCTGTGTCATTGGGCCGGTCGACCTGCCTAAGTTGTCGAGTTAGTTTAGGTCATCGGGTCAGTTAAGTTTGTCGGTTGGGCAGGCTGATAGGGGCCATATGGGTCGTCGAGCTCGTCCGACCCCGTTTAAATACTTAAGCACGTTTGGATCATCGGGTCCGGCCCACACATCTGAGTCATCGGCCCGCCTGACCCGTGTGAATGGGCGGGCCCGACCAACTTTTGTGGTCATCAGGCCCGCCCAGCCTGTGTGGGTCGTCGTGCTCGCCCGACCTATTTGGATTGTCGAGCCCACTCGACCTGTTTAAGTCGTCGAGCCCGCTCGACCCATTTGTGCCATCAGGCTAGCCCAGTTCGTCTAGGGCACCGAGCCCACCGGACCCGTCTAGCTAATCAAGCCCACCTATGGACTAGGCCAAATTGACAACTCTAATAGAGAGTCTACGGTGTGAGGTTGAGTAAAAAAATTTCAAATTCCACCTATTTTGACCTTGTGTTTGGATAGAGCATTTCAACAATGCTTAGAAATTGAAATGTTTTGCATTTGAATTGCTTGCAATTAATTTCATTCATTTTTTAAATAATTTGTTTGGATAAGGAAATTAAAATACCTTACATTTCAATTTCTTGTTTGGAAAAAAATTTTGAATTTATTGTGAGATAAAATTTAATTTTAACAATATTTATTTTAGACTTAATTATGTTTTGAGTTCATGATACATTTGGAAACATGCTCGACAACCCAGATGGGTCGGGCAAACCCAACTACACAACCAGATTGGTTAGACCCGATGACCCACCCGAGCTGGAACGACTGGGAAGCCCAAACAAGCTGGGTGGCCCGATGATCTAGAGGCCTGACAGCCCATACTGCACGATTGTGCCGTCAAGTTCGTCAATATGGTCCGGTCCAACCTGTCTAGGTCATTGGCCTAATGCTCCAGATGGGTCCGACGACCCGAATGGGCCCGATGATCAACACGGGCCCGACGACCTGGACGAGCCCGACAATTCGGACAGGGCCGAATATCAAAACAGGTCTGAATACCCAGACGGGTCCAAATACCCAAACGAGCCCGTACACCTAGACGAGCCCGTACACCAAGACGAGCCCGAAGACCCGGACGGGTCCAACGACTAGGATGGCCCGAGGACCCGAACAGGCCCAAGGACCCGGACGAGCCCGACGACTCGACACGTTCGACGACCCGGACATGCCCGATGACCTAGACGACTTAGACACGTTCGACGACCTGGACATGCCTGATGACCTAGACGGGCCCGAGACTCGAACGGGCCCGACAAGTCGTTCGAGCCCTTTCAAATCGTCGGGCCCGTCCGGATAGTCTAGCTCGTACAAGTCGTTGGGCCCGTCTGGATCGTCGAGACTGTCCGTGTCATCGGGCCCGTCCGGGTCATCGTTCCTGTCCGGGTCGTCGGGCTCGTCCGGGTCGTTGGGCTCGTTTGGGTCGTCGGGCTCGTCCGGGTTGTAGGGCCTGTCTGCATCGTCACGCACTTCCTGGTCATCGGGCCCAATGATTTGGAAGGGCCCATCCGGGTCGTCGGGCTCGTTTGGGTCGTCGGGCTCGTCCGAGTTTTCTGGCCCGTCTAGGTCGTTAGGCCCGTCCGGGTCATCGGGTCTGTCTAGATTGTCGGGCCCATTTGGGTCGTCAGACCTGTCTGGGTCATCGTGCCCGTTTGGGTCGTCAGGCCCGTCCAGTTCGTTGGGCCCGTCTGGGTCATCGGGCACATTCGGGTCGTCGGGCACGTCCAGATCATCGTGTCCGTTCGGATCGTCTAGAATGTGAGGTTGAGTGGGAAGAATTTCAAATTCCACATATTTTGAGGGTATTTGAATTTCTACTAATTTAGCTAATTGAAATCCTTCAAAAAAATGCTTGCATTTGAAATGTTTTTTAATTTCTCTATCCAAACAAAGCATTTCATTACAAAGAAATCTAAATTTTTCAAAAAAATGAATTGCTTCATTAAAATACTCTATCCAAACACACTCTAAAGAATAATTTGTATTGGAGACGAAAGTGCCTTATCACGACATTGAAGTTGATTATACAAGTTATAAGTAGTGAAATTTAAGTTGTAGTTGAAGTGTAGTTTACCATATTATGTTGTAGAAGTTGTAGAGGGTTAATTTTGTAAGTTAACAGACTACATCATCTCTTAAATATGTTTATGCAAGTTTCGGCTCTTAAATATGTTTGTGACCTGTATGAAGTGTTTTATAAATCAGTGGTGAACTTTTTGTATAAATATAAGACAAGACAAAAAACTTGAGCGGAGTGTTTCATTTTTGTGGTGTTGAATGTACAATTTCGGGTATTGCATACATTTCTTGAATAACTATAATATGAATAAATTGTTAGAAATATTTTAATATAATTTAAAAAAATAAATTATTAAAATAAAAATTTTACTGTTATTTATGTTTTTATAAACCTTTAATTTATGGGTTAATGTTTTTTTATGATGGTGGTTGTATCTTGTAAGAGAGAACCGCATATAATTTAAAAGATATATGAGTGTATATTTGTCACTATTAAAATTATTTTAATGAAGGTTTATCGACGGAGGTCATAAAACCTCTGGTAATTCATACGTCTAGGAGAGGTTTTTCAAACCTCTGCTAAGTTTCAGGGTTTTTTTGAAATTGAACCCCGTATAAATTACATTTCTTTTCCTATTCTTTTTTACAAACCCTCTTTTCATCTTTTCGCAAAATCTCTTTTATGGTTCTTCGAAAAAACAATCTACCGCTTTCATACGTCCAAAACATCTCACATCAAATCTTTAATCTCTCAACTTCCGATCTTCATCTCTCAATCTCACTAAAAGCATTTTCCTCTACAATTGCGGCTCCAATTTTCTCTTCATTTCTCTTTGGATCTTCACATGTGAATCGTAGCTTCGAATTGGTAATGTTTTTCTTTAGGTTTTTAATTTTTTTCACTTTGTCGTTAATTACTCGGTTAATCTGTAATCGGTAATGTTTGTTTTTGTGAAGAGATTCAATTTTAGGGACTACATTTTCACAAATCAGTGGTGCGTCTAAGACCAGCTGCTTTGTTCGGCTTTGGCATCTGCGTTTGGTTGTTCATGGTTGCTTCGTGTCTTCATGTGTTCATTGTCGCAGTTGCGTGTTCGTAACATTTTTGCTGCTATAATGTTCGAATTGATTGTTAAACTATTATGATACTTTGATACATAGCAGTTATCCAATAGATTTGTGTCAAGATTAATGTTCTGATTTCAATATGCCTAGATGGACGGAGCAAGTGAAGATTTGCTCATGAATAGGACTCGAGGGGTCTTTGGAGATGGATATTGCCGGAGGAAATACGAGCAGAGGATATTCTTGGAGCCAAGTTTCCAAGGTCAGTTAGAAGCTCTCTTCTCATTTGACTTTCTTTGTTATAAATTAAACTTGATTAAAAATATGCATGTATTCATATTTTTCTTGGTTAATCAATGGTTAATTTGCTGACCAGGGAAATAAAATATGCATGTAAATTCCCATCTGCAAACTAATTCAAATGAACTTAAATGTGTGCCTTGTGTTAAAGATGTTGAGTTGTATTAATGAGGTTTTATGAGTTGTGCAAAGGATATACGTCCTTGCATGGGAGAAATGTGACACTCTTGTCAATATGAACATGTGAAGTTTTCAAAAATGTAATTTAGATGATTAAAGGAGAGTTCTCACAGGCAACAGAATGTGGTTGAATTTCTTAAAGTAACAAGTATTTGGTACAGTATAATAACAAAATGTAATTTGATGTGCATAAATTCTTACTAACAATAATTTTAGCACATTATTATACTTATGTTGTTTTGTGACATTTAGTGGACTGCTGTCTTGTGATTTTTCTCAGCTATGAGAATAAGTACATGGAAAATGCAAAACTAAAATCTTGTGAACAAGGAAAAGATCGCATAGTCACGATGAAATCATTAAATCCTGAATTGATCTGTAATCAAGAGGCACAAGAAATGCAAAAAAAGGACAAATTATCAAATAAATCAACTGAGCAAGACTTGGATGTATTTCTTCTGGGAGAAGGAAACAAAGATGACGAGCCTGGTACACCTTATTACTTAAAAGATGTTTCCCTCAATGCATTCATATTTAAGGTATATGATTACAAAATGCTTAAACATTATATTATAACATGATAGGCAAGTTGTTAATAACTGTTAATATAAAAAAAAATAAAGGGCTGTGTTGGAGACTAGTAAATGCTTATTGTGGGTGGTAGTACTGAGACACTGAGCAATTTTGGATTTGTGGAGTAGTGTCTGAAACAGTGTGGGGTATTTTAATTCCCAAACTCAGTGCTCTAACTAATCACCTTTTGTTGCCTAATTCCAAAGCTCCTGAAGTCATCATGAAATTTTAATGCCATGCTAGGTCAATCCTGAATTAGTTTTCAACCTACTCATTCTGTTAAAAATTCAATGACCTCACTCACTCTCTTAATCACCTTTCTTTAAATAAATTAATCCACAACTTATATCATGATAACGATGAATTACTTCATAATCTAAATTATTTTCAATGTATTTCTTCAATGTTTTCAAAATTATTTTGGAAGACTATCATACTCTAAAGAGATTTTCTAATCCATTGTTTCAAGAAACAACCCACAGAATTTGGTGAGAATTGAATGCTTCTCCACAACTAGAAAAATAGTTTTCTTTTTCAAATGTTGTTTAGGGTGATTTTTATAATATGTCTTTTGTTAAGATTATCCAATACAAGGGAATGAATGAACATGAGAAGGGATCCTTTATCTCACTAGCTGTAGGTTCTATTGATTGTTACCTGATATTTATGTCCTTCAAATTTTTTTTCTGTGAAAACATAAATATCACCTAAAAGAACTTTTATATAATGAGACTCTTTATGAAGTTTTATTGGAAACTACTGCATACTGAGAATAAATGTAGAACTGAAAATGGTTAATGAATATTTTTAGTAGTATATCACAAATTAATAATCTTAATACGTGATACAATATTAGTTAACTTTTTAATATTTCTCCTAATACCACTTTTTACTCATTCATATATATATATATATATATTCATATATATATATATATATATATATATATATATATATATATATATATATATATATATATATATATAACAAATTAATAATCTTAATATGTGATACAATATTAGTTAACTTTTTAGTATTTCTCCTAATACCACTTTTTACTCATATATATATATA
>Ga0209589_1012878_pt1 | contig 11148 bp, 8 predicted proteins | sample CowpeawhiteBW_FD_187525 | JGI IMG/M metagenome (GOLD analysis project Ga0209589, IMG submission 187525) | Root nodule microbial communities of legume samples collected from California USA - Cow pea white BW (SPAdes) (version 2) | ecosystem: Host-associated > Plants > Roots > Nodule | place: USA...
TTCATCCAAAATATTTACTTCTTATAAACCACAAATTTGATTACAAGTCAGAAAAATCAACCCTTATTATTTGCATAAGGTGGCTGGCTTGAAGAAAAAAATATGAAGGCAAATAAGAGGGGCACCTTGAAAAATATGTGTGAAATTGCTTGCCTACCTATTCTTTCTCCAAGGCAGCTACCTTGTGCAAATAATAAGGGTTGAATTTTTTTTAACTTGTAATCAAATTTGTGGTATTTAATAAGAAAATATTTTGGATAATAAAAAAAAATTGATTATCAAAATTTAAAAATTTGTATTCAAAGTAGCATGCAACTTCTCACATATTTGTTCAAGGTACCCCTCTTATATTCGTACCTATTTTCTCTTCAGGGCAGCCACCTTGTGCAAATAATAAGTGTAGATTTTTCTAACTTGTAATCAAATTTGTGGTATATATGAAATAAATATTTGGATGAATATTTTTTCAAAGTGCCCCTCTTATTTGCCTTCAAATTTTCTTCAAGGCAGCCACCTTGTGCAAATAATAAGGGTTGATTTTTCTGACTTGTAATCAAATTTGTGGTATATCAGAAGTACATCTTTTGGATGATAAAAAAAAATTTGATTATCAAAATTTTAAAAATTGTACTCAAAGTAGCAAGCAACTTCCCACGTATTTGTTCAAGGTGCCCCTCTTATTTGCCTACCTATTCTTTCTTCAAGGCAACCACCTTGTACAAATAATAAGGGTTGAGTTTTTATAACTTGTAATCAAATTTGTGGTATATAATAAGAAAATGTTTTGGATGATAAAAAAAAATTCATTATCAAAATTTAAAAATTTGTACTCAAAGTAGCATGCAACTTCTCACATATTTGTTCAAGGTACCAATCTTATATTCCTACCTATTTTCTCTTTAAGGCATCCACCTTGTGCAAATAATAAGGGCTGATTTTTTTTGACATGTAATCAAATTTGTGGTATATAAGAAGTACATCTTTTGGATGATAAAAAAAATTGATTATCAAACTTTAAAAATTTGTACTCAAAGTAGTAAGCAACTTCCCACGTATTTGTTCAAGGTGCCCCTCTTATTTGCCTACCTGTTTTTTCTTTAAGGCAGCCACCTTGTGCAAATAATAAAGGTAGATTTTTCTAACTTGTAATCAAATTTGTGGTATATAAGAAGTAAATATTTTGGATGATAAAAAAAATTTATTATCCAAATTTAAAAATTTGTACTCAAAGTAGCAAGCAATTTCACACATATTCTTCAAGGTGCCCCTCTTATTTGCCTTCAAATTTTCTTCAAGGCAGCCACCTTGTGCAAATAATAAGGGTTGATTTTCATGACTTATAATCAAATTTGTGGTATATCAGAAGTATATCTTTTGGATGATAAAAAAATTGATTATCAAAATTTAAAAAATTGTACCCAAAGTAGCAATCAATTTCCCACGTATTTGTTGAAGGTGCCCCTCTTATTTGCCTACCTATTCTTTCTTCAAAGCAACTACCTTGTGCAAATAATAAGGGTTGAATTTTTTTAACTTGTAATCAAATTTGTGGTATATAATAAGAAAATGTTTTTGATTATAAAAAAAAATTAATTATCAAAATTTAAAAATTTGTACTCAAAGTAGCATGCAACTTCTCACATATTTGTTCAAGGTACCCCTCTTATATTCCTACAGATTTTCTCTTCAAGGCAGCCACCTTGTGCAAATAATAAGGGTTGATTTTTTTGACATGTAATCAAATTTGTGGTATATAAGATGTACATCTTTTGGATGATAAAAAAAATTGATTATCAAAATTTAAAAATTTGTGCTCAAAGTTGCAAGCAAATTGCCAAATATTTGTTCAAGGTGCCCCTCTTATTTGCCTTCTTATTTTTTTCTTCAAGGCAGCCACCTTGTGCAAATAATAAAGGTTGATTTTTGTGACTTGTATTCAAATTTGTAGTACACAAGAAGTACATCTTTTGGATGATAAAAAAAAATATGATTATCAAAATTTAAAAATTCATACTCAAAGTAGCAACAACCTTCCCACGTATTTGTTCAAGGTGTCCCTCTTATTTGCCTACCTATTTTTTCTTCAAGGCAGCCACCTTGTGCAAATAATAAGGGTTGATTTTTCTGACTTGTAATCAAATTTGTGGTATATAAGAAGTACATCTTTTGCATGATAAAAAAACTTGATTATCAAAATTTAAAAATTTGTACTCAAAGTAGCAAGCAATTTCACACATATTTTTCAAGGTGCCCATCTTATTTGCCTACATATTTTTTCTTCAAGGCAGCCACCTTGTGCAAATAATAAGATTGATTTTTCTCACTTGTAATAAAATTTGTGATATAAAAGAAGTACATCCTTTGAATGATAAGAAAAATTGATTATCAAAATTTAAAAATTTGTACTCAAAGTAGCAAGCACCTTCCCACTTTTTTGTTCAACCCTCTTATTTGCTTACCTATATTTTCTTCAAGGTAGCCACCTTGTGCAAATAATAAGGGTTGATTTTTTTAACTTGTAAACAAATTTGTGGTATATAATAAGTAAATGTTTTGCATGATAAAAAAAATTATCAAAATTTAAAAATTTGTACTCAAAGTAGCAAGCAATTTCACACATATTTTTCAAGGTGTCCCTCTTATTTGGCTTCAAATTTTTTTCTTCAAGGCAGCCAACCTTGTGCAAATAACAAGGGTTGATTTTTCTGACTTGTAATCAAATTTGTGGTATATAAAAAGTACATCTTTTGGATGATAAAAAAAATTGACTATCAAAATTTAAAAATGTGTACTCAAACTAGCAAGCAACTTCGCACGTAATTGTTCAAAGTGCCCTCTTATTTGCCTACCTATTTTTTCTTTAAGACAGCCACCTTGTGCAAATAGCAAGGGTAGATTTTTCTAACTTGTAATCAAATTTGTGGTATATAAGAAGTAAATCTTTTGGATGATAAAAAAAATTGATTATCAAAATTTAAAAATTTGTACTCAAAGTAGCAAGCAATTTCATACATATATCTCGAGGTGCCCCTCTTATTTGCCTTCAAATTTTTTTCTTCAAGGCAGCACCTTGTGCAAATAATAAGGGTTGATTTTTCTGACTTGTAATTAAATTTATGGTATATAAGAAGTAAATCTTTTGGATGATAAAAAAAATTGATGTTAGAAAAATCAACCCTTATCATTTGCACAAGGTGGATGCCTTGAAGAAAAAAAATTTAAGGCAAATAAGAGGGGCACCTTGACAAATATGTGTGAAATTGCTTGCTACTTTGAGTACAAATTTTTAAATTTTGATAATCAATTCTTTTTATGATCGAAAAGATTTACTTCTTATATACAAAAATTTGATTACAAGTCATAAAAATCAACTCTTATTATTTGCACAAGGTGGCTGCCTGGAAGAAAAAATAGGTAGGCAAATAAGAAGGACACCTTGAACAAATATGTGGGAAGTTGCTTGCTACTTTGAGTACAAATTTTTAAATTTTGATAATCAATTTTTTTTATCATCCAAAACATGTACTTTTATATACCACAAATTTGATTACAAGTTAAAAAGAAATCAACCCTTATTATTTGCACAAGGTGGCTGCCTTGAAGAAAAAAATAGGTAGGCAAATAAGATGGGCACCTTGAACAAATACGTGGGAAGTTGCTTGCTACTTTGAGTACAAATTTTTAAATTTTGATAATCAATTTTTTTTATCATCCAAAAGATGTACGTCTTATATACCACAAATTTGATTACAAGTCAAAAAAATAAACCCTTATTGTTTGCACTAGGTGACTGGCTTGAAGAATAAAATAGGTCAAACCAGATAAGCAAATAAGAGGGGCACATTGAACAAATATGTGGGTAGGATTTTTTAAATTTTCATTATCAATTGTTTTATCATCCAAAAGATGTACTTCTTATATACCACAAATTTGATTACAAGTCAGAAAAATCAACCCTTATTATTTACACAAGGTGGTTTGGCTTGAAGAAAAAATTGGTAGGAAAATAAGAGGGGAACATTGAACAAATATGTGGCAAGTTGCTTGCTACTTTGTGTACAAATTTTTAAATTTTGATAATCAATTTTTTTTATCATCCAAAAGATGTACTTCTTATATACTACAAATTTGATTACGAATCACGAAAATCAACCCTTAATTTTTGCACTAGGTGGCTGGTTTGAAAAAGAAAAAAAGTAAGCCAAAATAGATAGACAAATAAGAGGGGTACAATGAACAAATATGTGGGAAGCTCCTTGCTACTTTGCGTTCAATTTTTAAAATTTTTATAATCAATTTTTTCTATCATTTGAAAGATGTACTTCTTGTATACCACAAATTTGATTACCAATCATAACAATCAACCTTTATTATTTGCATTAGGTGATATGCTTGAAGAAAAAAGTAGGCCAAACTAGATAAATAGATAGGAGGGGCACATTGAACAAATATGTGGGAAGGTGTTTGCTACTTTGCGAACAACTTTTTTAAATTTTGATAAACAATTTTTTTATCATCGAAAAGATGTACGTCTTATATACCACAGATTTGATTAGAAGTGACAGGAATCAACCCTTATTGGTTGCACTAGGTGGATAGCTTGAAGAAGAAAAAAATAGGTCAAACTAGATATGCAAATAAGAGGGGTACATTAAACAAATATGTGGAAAGCTGCTTGCTACTTTGCGTACAATTTTTTAAATTTTGATAATCAATTTTTTTATCATTCAAAACATTTACTACTTATATACCACAAATTTGATTACCAGGCACAAAAATCAACCTTTATTATTTGAACTAGGTGATTGGCTTGAAGAAAAAAATAGGTCAAACCAGATAGACAGATAAGAGTGGCACATTAAACAAATATATGGGAAGGTGCTTGCTACTTTGCGAAGAACTTTTTAAATTTTGATAATCAATTTTTTTTATCATCCAAAATATGTACTTCTTATATACCACAAATTTGATTACCAGTCACAGAAATCAACTCTTATTGTTTGCACTAGGTGGCTGGCTTGAAAAACAAAATAGGCCAAACCACATAGGCAGATAAGAGGGGCACATTGAACAAATATGTCGGAAGGTGTTTGCTACTTTGCGAACAACTTTTTAAATTTTGATAATCAATTTTTTTTATTATCCAAAAGATGTACTTCTCATCTACGACAAATTTTATTAGAAGTGACATGAATCAACTCTTATTGTTTGCACTAGGTGGCTTGACTTGAAGAAAAAAATAGGGCAAACCAGATCGATAAATAAGAGGGACACCTTGAACAAATATGTGTATTGGAACAAATATGTGCATTGAAACAAGTGATGTAAATTCTTCATTTCTTATAGTTGATATATATATATATATATATATATATATATATATATATATATATATATATATATATATATATATATGAGAATTCAACAAAAATATATTTCCTCCATTCCACACATTGTTGTCAGAAGTGATTTTTGGTGACAGTCTGTGACATGTGATATCTTCCATGTTTTCAAGTATTTTATGCTGCAAATTAAAGTAGTGCAACAATTTTTTTGTCATTTCAAGAAGTGTTAATACTAACTACCTATGAGCTTCTTGCTTTGTTAAACTCTATTACATCCTCTTTGCTTCTTCGTTGCTCGTCTTTCATTTCTTCTGTTTTCTGTTCATCCTTCCCATGAAGAAAAGCGTAAAGTCTATTAATTAATTACATTGAAGATTCTTCAATTTACGACCAATGAAAGTTTTTTTATGTAAGAGAATTTAAAGTAATGTAAAATAATTAAGAGGGGAAGGTGTTAACGAAAGAAAGGAAATGAACTAATATCTACAGGGGAAATTAAGAGAAGAGAGAAGAAAAGGAGGGAAATAACGAAAACGAAAAAGGAGAAATAGTTGTGTGAGACTATAATATAATATTTTTATGTGCTACAACAGTGGTTAAAAACATTAAGCTTTTATAACATAGAGACTAAAGGATTTGATAGGAACTAACAATTGATGCTTAAGTGTAAAATTAGTGAATAATAGAAACTAAATGAGTAACTAAAATGCCTTTTTGAGCTATTGAAATCGAGTTGTTTATCCTTAACCTTATCTAATAATTAATAAAAACGAGAAATATATGGGATATTAGTTTATATGCTTTTATAAATAAATAAATATGTTAAAATATTAAATAAAAATTAATTAGGTGAAAATAATTGTTGTAGTGGATGAACGATTCTCTTACATGGTGTACACAAATTAGGTTAAAAGGCCGAAAATACACATAATGTGGATAAAACGGAGCATTTTTTGTAAGGTTTAGAATGGTTGCTTGCTGGAAACTACAGAGAAGATGTATCTTTCAACACAAAAAAATAAAAAATAAAAAACAAAAGAAGAGAAAGGTGCATCCACACATAATCATATAATATAAGATAAAACGTTGTATCGTACCTGAAATTTGCATGGTGGTATCTTGTCGTGTCGTGCATGACGACGAAAATCGTTATCCGCCGCCATCACCACGAGCTCACCCTCTCCCTACGCCTTCCACGTGTCACCCCAAACTTCCTTTCCCCACAGATAATATCATCTCTTTCTCTTTCTCTATATTGAAATCAAAAACTCATATGCATAAGCATGTAATGTAAGTATATCATCACTTTGTGGGTTAGTGAAGAGTGAAAGATGGATCACAGTGCGGATGCTCAACGCACAGACTTGATGACCATAACCCGTTTCGTGCTGAACGAACAGTCGAAGCAACCTGAGGCTCGCGGCGATTTCACAATCTTGCTCAGTCACATTGTTCTTGGCTGCAAGTTCGTTTGTTCTGCTGTTAACAAGGTTCTTCTTTCTTATACTTTCCGACTAATTCATTCCCTGTCATTTCATTACCACTCTCGCATGTTCAATGTCTATGCATGCCACCGTTTCATTTTATCCACTTCAAACAAGTTCCAACCATTGTTATTTCAATGAGTATCAGGTGAAAACGCATAAACAAACAGTATGAATAAGTTGAAATCTAGATCAGATCGCTCTAATACAATGTTATTTGACACATATACACATGCCCGAGATTTATTTTACTTGTTTCTTTATGAATCGGTTTATATAGATATGAAAATTTTTTAATTATAAGAATTGATTACGCAGGCGGGTCTTGCTAAGCTTATTGGACTAGCTGGAGAGACAAATGTCCAGGCAAGTGGCTGATAAATAAATCTTAGTTATGCATATTATTCCAGCATGGTAACTTTCTACTGTGTGATGATTTGATCCTCTTTGATTAATTATTATCATTTTTTTATTGAATTTGTTTTTTAATTATCCGGAATAAAGGGCGAGGAGCAGAAGAAACTGGACGTTCTTTCCAATGATGTCTTTGTGAAGGCTCTGGTCAGCAGTGGACGAACAGTGAGTCATGAATGTTGTGAAGGCTCTCTCTATGATCCATAGACATTTGTTGATGGGTTCAAATATTTTTGCAGTGCATCTTGGTGTCTGAAGAAGATGAGGAAGCAACATTTGTGGAGCCTTCTAAGCGTGGAAAGTTGTTAACCTATCTATAATCTAGTAGTGTTTCTTCCCAAGTGTTTTTTTAACATTCATTTTCCTTAGTCTAATCATTTAGTACGAATTTTTTTTATTGTGCAGGTACATAGTTGTTTTCGATCCGCTGGATGGTTCCTCTAACATTGATTGTGGTGTTTCTATTGGCACAGTATGTCTAATATCTGAAATGCAATCCATGTTCTTCTCTTTCCATTATATATATTTACTCACACACACACACATTATATTCCAGATTAACTACAATATTGCAGTTGTCAATTGAGTGTGTTGTGTTCCATTTAGATTTTTGGGATTTATTTGGTGAAAGAAAACCGCGAACCAACCATAGAAGACGTTTTGCAACCCGGGAAGAACATGTTGGCTGCTGGTTATTGTATGTATGGAAGCTCTTGCACGGTATGGTATTAAATCCCTGTTCAAGTTTCTGTCTTTTTTTCCCTCAGAGAGCTTCAATTTCTTCTCTTTGTGTTTATGATAACTTTTTAAGGGGGTATCCAAGTTACTGATCGATTTTTACTAACAATAGATAATAGTACGTTGTGTCGGTGTGAATTTTTGTATTGACTTGACTATTTTTATAAGGATAAGCTCGGTTTCTTTTGTTTTGTTTGTTTTCCTGTGCACCTATGGACTAAGTTGTCGTATGCTTTAATTAATTTTAATTCATTCCAAAACTATAAATTTTTGAACCACTAATTTGGGACATTTTACAGTTTGTGTTAAGCACCGGAAGAGGTGTGAATGGTTTCACCCTTGATCCATCTCTTGGAGAGTTCATTCTTACTCACCCTGACATCAAGGTACTAATCTACCAGTTCATCAATAACTATATTGCACATTGCTATTCTCTCTCGAAATGCTCTTGCTTGGGGACTCGACTCTTTAAAAGGTCACAAAGTGCTTTACTTGAATCATGTTAATTGCTTTATCTATATGGTTCACCATTCAGGTCCCGAAGAAAGGAAAGATCTATTCAGTGAATGAAGGAAATGCTAAAAACTGGGATGGTCCTACTACCAAGTATGTATAAATCCAATGTTTCAGACACCACAAGGCAATTTATGAGTTGTGACACTTTCCTTTTTTGCATCTGTTCAGGTATGTGGAAAACTGCAAGTTTCCAAAAGATGGTTCATCACCAAAGTCCTTAAGATATGTTGGAAGGTATATATATATATATATAGACTATAATGGATTCTCAGTCCTCCAAGTAGTTTCATTGCTGTTAGAGTATAGCATGTTTTGATTTACAGTGTGATCAAATACCTTCAAAATCAAGGGGGCTACTTCAAAATCACGTCAAAAGCATAACTTTTCAAAAGCAACAATGTGCTGCTTCTCATTCATCATGAAATTGAAATCGATTTGGGTTGACTCTATTGCCTCCCCAAACACGCTATTAGTCCTCATATAGTTGCTCTGCAACCAAGATGTGGCTACTGAATGACTAAGTCATATATGTTTGGTGACCTTAACAAAAAACATTTTGTATCGGTTGATGACATGGCTTTGTCTGTATTTGTATGATTAACAGCATGGTAGCTGATGTTCACCGCACATTTCTTTATGGAGGTATCTTTCTGTACCCGGCTGATAAAAAGAGTCCAAATGGGAAACTTCGGTATGCCATGCTCAATCACTACCTTATTTCCTGAGTAGCATATGCAATATTCCTACACTGTTTATGGTTTAACTGAAGAAATGATTGCAAAAATTTTCTTTGATTGGTGCAGTGTTCTCTACGAAGTCTTCCCAATGTCATTCTTGATGGAGCAAGCAGGAGGACAGGCTTTCACCGGCAAGGAAAGGGTAATTTACCAAAAACAGTTTTTAAGTTCTGTCCTATCGTTTTCTTCCTGTGTTGGTTGAAGGAGCAGGCACTCGGTGTGCCATTGCATTATCACAAAGTTTCAAATAAAACCAATTTATATTATATAAATAAATGTAAAACTCATTTTAGAAACTAATTTATAAGATTGAGCTAATTTTAAAGTCCATTTTCTAATAAACATGATATTAGAGTTTATTTTAGTAAAATTTGATGTTTTGTTGAATTTATTATTTTACCCGCTATCGGACCATCTATTAATATCTATTTCAACAGACAATATATATATATATATCTATCACGGCGGAGTGTATCGGTAGTCCTTCACCTTGATGAAGTTGTGCACCATAAATTGTGTCTTGTTTTCTCTTATCTGATAATTGAGAGAGTGAAATTGATATATACGTATGTATATGTATATGAACAGGCACTTGATTTGGTTCCGACAAAGTTGCACGAGAGATCTCCCATATTCCTTGGTAGCTATGAGGATGTGGAGGAAATCAAGGCCCTTTATGCTGCTGATCAAAAATTGGAATGAAAGAAACCATAATTCTTTGTCTTTTCCAACTTACAGTCAATTCTCATCTAATTGTTGCACAGATACATTGCCATGTATATATGTCAAGAAGGCTTGTTAATGGTTTGTGATTTACAAAAGGTATTATATTACGTGATATCCAAATACATTTTAATTTAATAATTTCAATATATAGCAATATTTTAATTTTTGTAGATAGTTTTCTGATGATTTCTTGATTATTATAATGTTAAAATTGCATTTTGTCTAAGTATTTAACATTTTTTAATTTCTCATCGTTGATATCATTTTACTAGATTTTTAAAGTGATATGGTATGTTAGTGTTTGTTTCTTATTAATGTATGATTTTGTGAAAATTTATGACTAGTGGATTTTGTCAATAAACAAATTTATACTAATTGCAAAGCCCTTAACATAATTTTATGATTGATTTTAATTATTTGTTGAACACATTAGTCCGACATCATTTGAAGGAAGTACACTAATAGATTTTTTTTTCTTCCTATAGTTTCCTTTTAATAACTAACCATTGGATAGAACAATATGTCATGGGATAATAAGAATAATAGGTAATGTTACTTTTTTCCTTTTTCTTAATAAAGAGGTAAACTAACATTCAATCATCATTATTGCACCAATGTAGTAAGGGCCTTTGGCAGCGGTTGTTTTTAATATTTTGCACCGGTTCGGGAACCGAAGCATATTGGGGCTTTTGGCCTCGGTTAAGAACCGAAGCCATAGAGGGCCCTTCTGCCTCGATTTTCACTGCACCCGAGGCCATAGACCCTGCCTTTTGCCTCGGTTTTGACTGCACCCGAGGCCATATGGGCCTTTTTTTTAAAAAAAAACAAATTCGATACCCTTTTGGCCTCGGTTTTTGTTGCACCCGAGGCCATATGGGCTTTTTTTTTTTTTTTAAATTCGATACCCTTTTGGCCTCGGTTCTGGCTGCACCCGAGGCCAAAAGCACCCTTTTTGCTTCGTTTCTGGTATGAACCGAGGCCTAATACTCTGTTTCTTTTTAAATGCAGTTTCTGTTTTGGTGTTATTCCCACATTTAAACCTGCAAATTTTGTTCAGCACCCAGCACAGACCAGAATAGACCAGAACAAAATATTTTAAAACACATCCACAATTCAAATTCATTTAAAAGACAATTACAAATCATTTACAATCAAGATACATGTTCTAATCAATAGTATTGTACATTT
>Ga0209589_1012880_pt1 | contig 11147 bp, 7 predicted proteins | sample CowpeawhiteBW_FD_187525 | JGI IMG/M metagenome (GOLD analysis project Ga0209589, IMG submission 187525) | Root nodule microbial communities of legume samples collected from California USA - Cow pea white BW (SPAdes) (version 2) | ecosystem: Host-associated > Plants > Roots > Nodule | place: USA...
GGGGGGGGGGGGGGGGGGGGGGGGGGGGCTCTGTTAAGGTAAGCGGTTGGCGGGTGTGTCTGGTGCCGCGTACCTAGGTATGGTTGGGAAATATATATATATATATATTATATATCAGATAAACATTATAATAGAATTATGTTTACAAATATAATACAAGTTTATCTTGGAATAAATGGTGCAAGTACATTGTTCAAAAAGAGATAAAGTTTCAGTTAATGATATTCTATTCTTTTGTACTGCAAATCTCTGCAAAGATTAGATGAATTTAATGTTCAAGCCTTTATATATATGGAGGTGGTTCATTGAAAGTCATATGAAGCAAAGGAAGGAGAAAAAAAAGAGAGATCTGAGAGTTAAAGAGAGGCAAATCAGAAAAAAAAGAAACGAAACAGTGAGACTCCAAGGAGAAATAAGAGTTGAATCATGCATTTATTCAGACCCTTTTTTCAATCCCTAAGGTAAGGGAAGGAGACATTTATCATTCTATCTTTTGACTTTTAATTTTTCTTATCTCCTCATAATTTTATTTTATTTTTACCTTTAAGTGAGGTGTCCCAAACCTTATTCTAATTTATATTTAGTTCTCGTTCCTATTTATTTATTTATATTCATCTCCAGTTGTGCACTAGTTCTATTTATTCAATTTATATTTACTCTCATTTACTTATTTATATTTATCTTCAGTTATGTACTGGACCTTTTTATTTATTTATATTCATTGATCCTATCTATTTAATTATTTATATAATTATATGGTTTAATATTAAAATGAAACTTATGATAAATAAAGATTTGATTATTGTAGTTGGAGGTATGACCTTAGGGATTTAAACGAGTTAGTATTACTCAAGATGAGATGTTCTTGAGTTACTTTGTTGGCCATGAGCTCATTTATCTTGACTAGTCACTACAAAAGTAATCAATATCTTTATAAAGTATGATTAAATTTAGTTTCATGGATTTGGGAGAATTTTTATTTCATTTTATTTTATTATGATATGTTGTATTTTTTTTTGTGATATTTGTCTCACTTCCCCACTTTTGGTTGTGTGTGAAAAATAAAATTTTATAACCTTATCATAGATGATTGCTCCCAACATGCCTGATCCCTTCTTCGTTGACATTGTGGTTGTTTTCCCCGGGAAATGCATGGCAGACCAACGCAATAAATAATTCTGTAACATTTTAGGGAACGGAAAACTCTACCATTACTTTTCTCTTTGCTCTAAACGCGCCGATTGTCATCGAAGGACAAATCAGAGTTACCTTTTATTTACCCCCAATAGTCCAAGTGAATCCTATCCATAACCTTTTCCCTCCACTTGTTTGATAAACCGCATATGAGGGGGAAACTGTAAATCAATAACCCTTCTTCCTCTTCTAGTGTAGGAAATATAAAATGTACTAAACAATGTGGATATAGGATATATATAGTATTGTAAATATATATATATATATATATATATATATATATATATATATATATATAAATGTGAATATTTTAAATATAATCATATATTAGTGTATAAATTTTGCCTCTAAATTTTTATAAGTATATTGTAATAAAAAAATAAATAGATTTTTTTTTATCGCCACACATCACCTAACATTTGACCCAAAATAAAATCTACCAAATAAAATCTACTCTAATGCTCCAACATGCATCCTCTCATATTTTGACATCTTCGTTAGCCCATGAAAATAAGATTTGAAGCCTATGATGATTTTGGCCATCTTGAGAGAAGCCCATTTGAATCTTTCTAAGCATGCATCTTGTTATTGGGCCTTTAATTGGGCTTGGGCCTTGAGTTGCATGTGGGCCTAGAGTTTGGCCCAGGATGGACTCATCATCTGCTCCCCTTTGGAAAGGATTTGTCCTCAAATCTTGATGTTCATCATTATCCACAGAACCTACAAAAGCAATCAAGTCAGATACATTAAATACGAATTGAACACCATAATCAACAAGAAGATCCAATTTATAAGCATTATCATTGATCTTTTTGATTATTTGGAATGGACAATCACTACAGGGACTAAGTTTGGATTTTCTTAAATATAGAAACCTTTCCTTTCTTAAATGTAGCCAAACTAAGTCACCCTCATTAAAACTCCTAGCTTTCTTGCCCTTGTAGTGATATTTGACAAAGTTTCCAGTTTGAGCTTCAATTTGGTTTCTCACCTTTTCATGTAAATCCTTTATGAACTTAGATTTAGATACCCCTTCTTTATAGATGAAATCAAAAGAAGTAGGAAATGGTATCAGGTCTAAAGGTGTGATAGGATTGAAACCATAGATAACCTCAAAAGGAGAGAGCTTGGTGGTGCTATGGACCACTCAGTTGTATGAAAATTCAATATGAGGAATATATTTATCCCAAGATTTATGGTTTCCTTTAAGGATGACCCTCAACAAAGTGGATAGATATCTATTGACTATTTCAGCTTGCCCATCAGTTTGTGGGTGACAAGTAGTAGAAAAAGATAGTTTGGTCCCTAGCCTTGACCACAAAGTTCTCCAAAAGTGGCTTAGAAACTCATTATCTCTATCAGACACAATGGTTTTGGGTAGACCATGAAAACAAACCACTTCTTTGAAAAACAACTTTGCTATATTGCTAGCATTATCTACTTTGCGGCATGGTATAAGATGTGTCATTTTTGAAAAGCGGTCCACAAACACAAAAATAGATGGAAGTTATTAGAAGTCCTTGGACAAAGTTCATACTTATATCCTCCCAAGGGGTGAAACCAATAGGCAAAGGAGTATAAAGGCTAGAAGGCATTGTAGTAGATTTGGCATGTAAAGATGTGATACAACTAGAGCAATATCTTTGGACCTCTTTCCTCACATGGGGCAAAAAGAATTTTTCTTTAAGCATGGCTAAAGTTTTAACAACCCCAAAGTGTCCCATAAATCCTCCTTCATGTGTTTCGTAGATAAGAAGATTTCTATGCGAACCAAGAGGAATACAAACTCTTCCTTCTTTGAACAAATACCCATTGTTCACATAGAAACCTTCTTGGGACTTATGTTCACAAGTTTTGTAGATGAGAGCGAAATATGGATCTTGAAGATACAATTCACAAACATTGTCAAAGCCAAGAATTTGAGAACGTAAGGTGGATAGAAAATTGTATCTTCTTGAAAGTGCATCAACCACAACATTAGTTTTCCCTTTCTTGTATTTGATGATGTATGAGAATTGTTCTAGGAATTCCATCCATTTGGCATGCCTTTTATTAAGCTTATGTTGGCTCTTCAAAAACTTGATAGATTCACGATCACTATGAATGATGAATTCTTTTGAAACAAGGTAATGCTCCTAAGTATGAAGTGCCTTCACAAGTGCATAAAGTTCATTATCATAGGTGGGATAATTACGCAAGGGCCCATTTAATTTTTCACTAAAATATGTAATGGGATGACCTTCTTGTAACAAAATCGCACCAATGCCAACACTCGAAGCATCACATTCAAACTCAAAGGTTTTCTCAAAATTTGGAAGAGCAAGAATGAGAGCTTGAGTGAGTTTAGCCTTAATCTCATGAAAAGCTTTTTGTTGCCTTTCTCCCCAAACAAAAGGAACATCTTTCTTTACAAGTTCATTCAAAGGTGAAGCAAGAGTGGAAAAGTTGGGTATGAACCTTCTATAAAATCTTGCTAGACCATGAAAACTACATATGTCCCCAACATTTTTAGGAATAGGCCATTCTTGGATGGCCGTGATCTTTTCGAGGTTAACATGAACCCCATTTTTGTTGACTACAAAACCTTAGAAAACTACACTATCCACACAAAAGAGTACACTTATAGCTTGGGCCAACGCCTAGGTCCAGTTCTTAGTTCTCTTTATTTGTTTGTTTTTAAATAATTGTATAGAATAGTGATTTGGGGTATAATTAGTATTTTCTTGGGCTTGTATTTTGGCCCACATCTTAAGTGTTGTTTGTATTACTTTCCTTGTATTTATTTTGGCCAAAGATCATTCTATCAGCCCAATCAGCCAACCACTAATCTAGTCAACACGTAGACACGAGAAGCCAATTCGTTGTTTAAGCTTTCAACACGTGTACACGCTCCAAAGCATTAGTGGAAGAAGTTGTTCATGCTAATTTTTGTCTGGGTTTGCAACCTGAAGTCTTCTCTCCATGCACCTTATGAATGAGCCTGAAACACAACTTAATCCACCAACACTCATTGTCGTATCACCTACGCATCTAAATCATCCTTCCTTTTTTAGAGGCACATCTAGGGTTCATCAAGAGTTGCAACCTTTAGCTGCTGGGGTTTTCCTTCTATTCCCTTCACGCATCCTTCCCCTTAGCTAGGTTATTTTGGTCACGTTTCCTTTCCCTCTTCACACGCCCCTTTTGTTAGGGTTTTTAGTGTTTGCCTTTCTTCATTCTATAGAAGGCAAACCATCGATTGTAATAGTTCAGCTTTGATAAATGAGAGTGTGGATTATCCCCTTTTTGTCATAGCTCACCCTTCATCAAGAGTAATTCCTAGATTTTCCTCGCCAGTAAGATTCCAAGTTCCATAAATAGAGCTTGGTTGTTTATGCCTTGCACTATGTGTATTTGGTCGATTTCCATCAAATAAATCAACTATTGGATGGTTCGCGAGCATCTCCACTGTTCAGCACGATGATTTTGGCGAATATTTGCGAACCTCTGCTCATCACTAAGAATTGAAAGAACATTCCTAAGATGACCTGCATGACCACTAAAACTCCTACTAAACACTAAAATATCATCAAAATAAACAACAACAAACTTCCCTATACAACCCCTCAAGACATGATTCATTAAGCGCATGAAAGTACTTGGAGCATTGGTTAGGCCAAAGGGCATCACTAACCATTCATAAAGGCCAAACTTGGTCTTAAAAGCGATTTTCCATTCATCACCTTTTTGGATGCGAATTTGATTGTAGCCACTTATGATATCAATTTTGGAGAAAATAATTGCTCCATGTAATTCATCCGACATGTCATGAAGTCTTGGGATGGTATGTCTATACTTGATGGTGATGTTGTTGATAGCCTTACAATCATAGCACATGCGCCATTTACCATATTTCTTGGGTACCAACAACATGGGGAAAACTCAAGGACTTAGACTCTTTTGTACCCAACATTTTTCAAGAGGATCATTCACTTGAGACTCTATCTCCTTTGTTTCAATTGGATTTGTCTTATAAGCAGGTTTATTGGGAAGAGTAGCCCTAGTCACAAAATCAATTTGGTGCTCAATTCCTTTAATAGGAGGTAATTCATGAGGAATATCCTTTGGAAAAACATCTTGAAAATCTTGAAGAAGAGCAACAATAGAAGGAGGTAAATCCTTAAGTGAAAAACTTGGAAGACAAGTAAGGGAAGAGTGACATAGAGGAGATAGGAAGGTTGTTCCTCATGAAACATATTGAGCAAAGATTTTTGAGTTAAAAGTACTTCATGAGAAATGACCTTAGGAATGGAATTTGGAGATTCCCCTATCTCACTCTTGGGTTTCAAAGTAGAGTTCTTGGAACTCTCTTCCTCTCTTCTAGCTCTAATTTGAGCTTGATCACCAGAAACTTGGCTAGGAGTGAAAGGGTGAAGCATAAACTTTTTCTTTTTATGAAGGAGGGTGATCTCATTAGTGTGGCCATTGTGGGTGGTTTTGCGGTCAAATTTCCACGACCTTTCCAAGAGAATGTGACAAGCTTCCATTGGAATGACATCATATATCACTCTATCTTTGTATTTTCCAATGGAGAACTAAGGAAGTCCACCAATTAAGAGCATGCCTTTCAAAGAGTTGCTAGAGACGAACACCTCTCTTCCTCCACAACATGACTTTCAAAGAGTTGCTCCTCTTTATAAACCTAATCAAGGAAAGCCTCAACATTATCCCTACCATGGAAATGAGGCAAGTCAATCTTGATTTCTTTGGGATGATGAGGTATGTGCCTTTACCTTCTCACATGAGGCGATTGTCTAATGTTTATGTGCTCATCATTCTCTTCTTCATAGTCATACTCATGCCTTGAAGAAGCTCAAGAAGGCCTAGGAGAGGCACGTGGATTACGGGTCGAAGGGGTAAGTTGATTAGCAATTAGTTGAAGATTGGTTTGCATGGAAGCCATTTGAGTTTTGAGGTCCCTAACCTCTTGAGAGATGTTATTTAGGACTCTAGGATCAACCTCAACCTCTTCATCACCACTTGTATGGAGGTTGGTTTAATCAACATGTTGTTAATATTAGGTACTAGCACAAGTAGCCCTTTTAGAGCTCGTGGTGATTGAAAGAACTTAGAAACTTGAACAAAGTGTGGAAGAAGAAACCAAGCACAAGTGGACCTCCAAGTTAGGCGAGGTGAGTCTTTAAGACTTCTTAAGCACCAAGGCTAATCCTTGCCAAGATACATTTGCAAAAGGTTTTAAGGAACACACAATTGTCTAAGTGCTAAGTAAATAGAATTACTTGAGTCACTAAGCACAAACAAACAAGACTCAAAGAACGAAAAAGGTTGACACTAAAAATGGACCCTAAATGGCAGAATTTTAGAGACTTTGGTCTCACAATTTTAAATCACTACACGTCTAATTATGCAGCCTAAGAAGCGGGTGAGAAAGCACTTGAAACTTTTAACACATTTACTACTAAAAACGTTGCACTATTGGTAAGAAAAGGTTCTACATAGGAGATGAAATCGAACACCTTTTGCTCCCCAAGACACCTAAGTAGGCCACAAGTTACAATGGAAAAATTTAAAGCAAATTTGGTGCACTAATTTGGTATTCAAAATGAAGCAACCCAAGACCACTTAATGTGTCAAATTTGGTGCTAAGAAGAAGCAATTTTCATAAATGAAGGGAGCTTAAAAAAGGTACCAAATAAGGTGTCCAAAAGAGGCAAAAGGAAGAATGAAATAAAGCTAAAACAACATCAATTAAACTCCAAAATGTGCTGCTAATGTGCTGTCTAAAGTCGACAATCTGAGAGCAATATGCTTGGCTTGTAGCCTCCTTGTTGATGAGCAAAGATCAACCACCAATTAAGGCACTTGTAAAGCACCTTAGCAACGAAATTGAGGTTCAAAATAGCACCAAAACAATCACGATTCTGCCCAAAATAGCAACACAACCTGATAAAAAAATAGCAAAGAAAAATTATATCAATCCAAAATGTTAGCACTCACATCACAATGAAATATGGCTCAAAGCTCACACAAGTTGGAAGCAAAAAGGAGGAAGCACTCAAGAAATCAAGCAAACTAAAAGTCTACCTTAAACTCCACCTCCTAAGATGCTACCACTAGCATAGAAATGATTTATAGAGCATAATCCCCACAATATCATAGTAAACACAAGGGCAACAAACTTGAACGAAGCAAAGAATAAAACAAGAAAAGCTAATTAAGGAAGTTAAACCAAATGGAAGTAATATGAGACAAGACTTGAAAGAAAGCCAAGAAATGACAAGAAATTAAGGCAAGAAGTAAAGGCTAGCACAAACAAAAGGAACCTAGAATAGTACTAGAATGGAATAGAAAAATTGAAAAGCAGAGAACTAAAATTGCTCACAAAATAGCCACTGTACTCATTGCAAATTTGTGCCAAATTGAGGGAAGAAAATCCACTTCTAATGAAGGCAAACTCATAGCAATGTAAAGTACACAATCAAGCAATCAATTATAACAACAAAGAGCACTTAAGAAGTTGCCAACACACCAAAAACCGCACTAAAATTTGAAAATCCTAAAGCTGCTAGACCAGAAAACGGGATTTTCTACCCCTGATTCAAAGATTTATCATATTTTTTGTACTGAACACTTTTGAATTATTATTTTTTTGTCATTTTCTTCTTTCTCTTAGTTTCAAGAGGAAAAAATCAGATAAAATTTTGGTCAAGTCATTTGTTCAAAATAAATCACAAACAGTAGGTGTGTGTGCAATGAAAACTGAAAAGAAAACTAGAGCATAATTGCTCACGGAAATTGCAAGATGTTCTATGAAATTCAAGATGAATGAAGTTTATTATGATCTAAAATCAAACATGAATCATAGAAAAACATCTAGAACACTCAAAAGAACAATCCAATAAGTGAAATGGACAAAAAATATTGAGACCTTGCCTTACACATCCACAAGCATCACTTAAAGTTCATAGCTCAATTGTGTGATGTAGGACTTGGTTCTCATCAAGCAAGTGCAGAATTTAGCAATGGAATCAAAATGAAGATGAAACAAATTATTTAAACATGACTTAAGACAAAACACAACATAACGAACTGAAAATTAAAGAGATGCACCAATTAAAATGAAGAAAATAGCAAGGAAACAAGAACAAAGTGCTGGAAACAAGAAAATGGAAGCTAAAAATACATGTACACCATTGAGTCAAGTAGAACTACAATTTGAATCAAGAAGATTCATGTAAACTCAAAGCCAATCGGTAGAATGGAAGAAAAACTTGAAGAAGACAAGGAGAAGAAGTGAAATAAGACGGAAATGGAAGCAAAACACAAGAATGGATCCAAAAACTTACCCAAATCGAGAGGAAGGATGCACCAAGGCTTGGATGGCTCTAAATACCACTTGATGGAGCTCCTTGCGTCAAAATGGAGAAGAGGAGCTCCATGGATGGCAGCGGATGCAGCTGGATGAAGGAGATGGAGACAATTTTGAAGGCTCTTGTAGCTATGGAGTGATGTGGTGGAGATGAAGTCTAGGAAAGAAGACTATCCTAAGGAAGGGGGCTAGAAGAGCTAAGGTAGAAAGCTAATGTAGCATTTGACTCTTGAGGTAATAGTATGGACTGCTCTAAACATCAAGTCTATTACCAAGCAAAAGTAACCCAATACAAGTGGAAGGAGGCCCAATTTATAGTAGGATGGTCGACCTTAATGGAATGCATATACAAAACCAAATGAAATGGAAATGTAGGTTGGAGAGGAAGCTTAATCTATGGTCGTGTGATGCAAAGGAGTGAGGGATCAAGAGCCATGTGGCAAGTCATACTCTCCATGCTTGCACCATGAGGAAAAGACGCGCTCGAAGCTTGCCTCTCAAGTAACTCTCGACCAAGCTTTTAATTAGGCTTGAAATAGCTCAATTTGAAGGCTAAACAGCAATATACTTTGACATTTTATTCTACAAAGCATGGCCTAACATTTGGCCCAAAATAAAATCTACTATGTTCCAACATGCATCCTCATATTTTGACATCTTCCTTAGCCCATGGAAATAACATTTGAAGCCCATGATAATTTTGGCCATGTTGAGAGAAGTCCATTTGAATCTTTCTAAGCATGCCTCTTGTTATTGGGCCTTTGATTGGGCTTGGACCTTGAGTTGCATGTGGGCCTAGAGTTGGGTCAGGATGGACTCATCATTTAGGACCTTTAAATTAAATGTAGTTGATTTTGAATAATTGTTATGTTGACATAAGACATTAACATACATCATATTAATCTTTCATATATATTTTTTAATATATTCTTTTACCATTTGGTATTAATAAATATCTAATAAATTTCTAGTGTTTAATAAATTTTAAGAACATATATATATATATATATATATATATATATATATTATATTTTTTATATATTTTTATATATTTTATATTTTTCAATTTATTGATTCACTAATAATACAGTTATGAGACCTCCATGTTATAATATAACATCTAATTTTTACCTATATATAAATTATTCTTACGGGGATTTGAGGTAAGCTTTTGGACAGGTGACAAATATCTTCTTACCATTAAGGTTTAATGGGCCTTATTGATTTGTATTATTGGGCAAACCTATTGAACCGGGTAGGCACATAAGCCCTCTAGTCTCGGGAGTTTGATTAGCGTATAAGGCATTGTCATTGTGACACTAACTAACCTCTTGGTCGAGCTGTGGCCGGTTTTTTAAGAGTTTGCAAGTGGGATGGCTATTAGGTCGAGTTGCAAGAGGTTGTTATTGACCTTGCAGGTGGATGGGCTATTTTGATATGTTCATTTGGACAAAATTTAGCACAAGCTTTACACTGTTGGTATGGGCAGGTTTGGTACGTGTTGTTGGGTTGAGTAAGCTTTTAGAATGAGTAATCGAGTTGGGTAGACTTTAATACATTCTGTTGAGTCAAACAGGCTTTAGAAGGTGCTACGATTTGAGCAGGCTGGAGAACATGTTGTCGAGTTGGGTAGGCTTTAGAACATGCTACCGAGTTGGGCACACTTTACTAGGAACCACGAAGCATTAATGAGGTTTTTTTCCTAAAATATTGCAATGATTATGTTGTTGTGCGAAAGGTCTCGCCGCATTAAATGCGTCGCTTAGTGGTTGACATGGCCAGTTCTAAGTGGTTAGAGTTTGAGAAGTGAAATGCCAAGGGGTTGTGACCGTTTTGAATCGAAACGACTCCTAGTGATGGATTTTGTCATTTTGAATTCTTTATACCTGCTGGCATTTACCATCGTCTCCACTTTTTCGTTCATTTATGCTTCCTTTGCGCCTGCTCCTTTCTCGTCTGAGTCTGCATTTTTTGCTCCTCGAGTCTACTCGTTCATGTTTTGTTTACTGAACGAAGCATAGGGCTAAGATCAACTGGGTATATTTGAACAATGCTCAGCGTGGTCTTTATTCACGGTTTGTACCCAATATTTCAAGAATTTCAAAGATATATTCTTTAAGCTTAAGGCCTCTTTTGTCGATGTTGAACTCATGTATTTTCTACATCTTGGTACTCAGGCACCGAGGTTTCCCTTGTACTAGTCTTTTATGAGAAATTTAACTCGGTGCTTGACAATATCATAAACGTTGAGGAGGAGAGTTGTAAGACCCGGGAAAAATTAAATAATTAATTAAGTAATTAAGTGGATAAATGTGGGTAAGGGGAACCTTTAAAGTAATAAATGCGGAGTGTATGACATGGAAAAGTACTAGCTCATGTGGTTGAAAGTACTTCTATTGTGTGAAAGGACTTGGGTTTGAGTCCTATGTATGTTAATTTTTTTGTGTGTTATTAAATTTGTATTATTTTGTGTATATTAAAACGTGTTGTGGGTTTTATGATTATTGAATTGTATTGGTTAGTATGAAATATGAATTGGTTGCATTGGTTAGGCATTGAGTTGGCTTGTGCATGGATGTGGGTT
>Ga0209589_1012881_pt1 | contig 11147 bp, 5 predicted proteins | sample CowpeawhiteBW_FD_187525 | JGI IMG/M metagenome (GOLD analysis project Ga0209589, IMG submission 187525) | Root nodule microbial communities of legume samples collected from California USA - Cow pea white BW (SPAdes) (version 2) | ecosystem: Host-associated > Plants > Roots > Nodule | place: USA...
ATATATATACACACATATATATATATATATATATATATATATATATATATATATATATATATATATATATATTACAAAATCAAGGATGTGAGATGGAATATTTCAAAACTAAGTTTAGTTATAAAAAAATGCTAAAGTAAGAATCAAACTTTCATTTTTTTGTTAGAACTATTCGACCACCAGACTTGTCAAACTCAATAGCAGAAACTCTTGATTTTAGAATAAACTTAAATGAATTAGCCGTTGGGATTTTGTGGGTAATTAATGAGTTAGTCGTTGTGGGTAATTAATGTACTAGTCGTAGTGGGTAGTTAGTATATTAGCCGTTTATAGTTATTATGAGTACAACGAACGTAAAATTGAGTCTATAAATTGTATTATGAATTATATAAATGAACAATAATAAAAACTACAAGAGGTGAATAAATTTTTTTCACAAGAATAGAGAGTTGTTGTTTACAAAAATAATGTCTACAGAAAGAAAAAGTTGTGCAAATAATATGGGAACATACACATTAACCTCCATAAAGGTAAAAAAGTGTAGAATGACAGCTTAACAATAGGAAGATAATATAAAAATTTAATATGGAAATAGAAAAATTAAACCTTCATTATACCTTAGCAGAAAAAACACACCACCAATGAAAGTAATACAAAAACATTATAAAATAAGATTGTTAGAATGAACAAAAAATAACCCATAGAAGGAGAAAAATAAAATAAACCAAAGATATATGGAAGAAGAGGTTAGAAAGATGACAAATATCACATTAAACATTGAAAAATTTATCCAGAAAATAGAAAGATTAAACCTTGATTACAATAGGCAAAAAATAATGCCAAAATAATAAAACACAACAACACGGTGAACCATCCTTATTTTTAAAACACCAACATTTACAACAACCCAAAAATGAAAGTAAATTAAGAAAACATAAATACACACTAGTGCAGGGAAGGGAAATGACAGCGGTTATTTTCAGCTTTTGGCTTCGGATCCACAACCGAGGCATATACGGCCGAGGTAAAAAGGTAGTACTTTATGCCTCGGTTACAAACCCGAGGCATATTTAATATTTATTGCCTCGGTTTTCTCATAACCGAGGCCTAATGGGTATCAGAAATTCAAAAAATAAAAGAAAATTTAATATACTTTCTGCCTCAGATCTGTTTTAACCGCGACAGAAAGATACATTTACTGCCTCGAGTGTGTTTCAACCGAGGCATATGACCATTTAAAAAAAAATCGAATAGTCTTCTGCCTATTATTTGAATTAGTTGGGATCTGCAAAGAAATAACCAATCATTTTAGTTCACTCAACAATATATATAACACTTATAAAAAATAACTTAAAAGCCAAGACTTGGGGTCTGTTTGATTCTCTTCTCACTCTTACTGTTTTAAAAATTGGTCTCTAAACAAGTGTTTTAAGAAACAGAAAGGGAGATGTTCTTGATCCTCTTCTCACTCTTCCGTTAGATTAACTTTTCCACTTAAATCATGAGTGATTCAAATAGTAAAGTAAAATAACATTTGAAACATTGGATTGAAATTTCTAAATTTCTAAACTTGAAAGAGAACAAGCACAGAGTTGACAAATAGACAACTGTTAGTGCAAAACAAGTGTCAAGATACTTATAAAGTTCTTGCAAACATCACATATGGGGTGATGCTTCTCCCATAGCATGATTTGTGGTAAGGGCGATTGCTAGACATGGAAAACTGTAAAGGAACAAATTCAGCATAATCAAATGAAGATTGACCAAAAATGATATTTGAAGACTTCATTTATGAAGCTAAGATTAATTTTCACCTTTTCTTTCTTGAAAAAGAAAAATGAGGTTTCAACTAATTATTTTTCTAAGCAACTTAAAATTGAGGTTTCCCATGCAACTTAAAAATCTTCCATGGCCAATCTCAGTCTTGCACCCAACATAGATTCTGAAAGCAGGTTTACCAAAACCTATTAAATCTATATTTTTAATCATTAAGAAAGATTCATGAAACCTTGAAAAAATAATCTTTACTATATAGATCCATAATATTGAAATAGAGGAGAGAACTTCAATTTTAGTAGATGACGAGTAAACTCTAAGATATTCCCCAAGAAGTGCTAACGAATCACCATAAACAAAACTAGCTAAAACATTACATAATATGTTCATTTTAATCACTACTATTTTCTAACATTTTCATCTTAGTTAAAGGTACTTAATAACACTCAGGAAAACTAACAAACACCAAGGTATCATTCATAAAATTCCAATCCAGTGCTTAGCCCACTTCAACGATTCAGATGAGAATCGTTTAAAATAATACCTAGAATGAAGTCCAGATCAGTTAATTGTATAACCAAACACTCAAACCAGCAAAACTTAAAATTGAAGTTTCAAAACATATTTTGCTTGAAATGTCAGAAAATTCAACAATTTCCATAACGTACAAGGAAGGGTTTGTTATATAGATAAAAGATGTAATTATACACACAATTACCTATATCCAGGAGGAAAGAGGTGAGGATAAGATAGAAATGAAGAATCATTGTCAAATCGAGGAGGAGAACCAATGGTCAAACTTTCTTGAATTGCCCGAGCAAGTTGCTCGTCTTCCTCAAGTTGAGCTTTAGCCAGACTTTCAACTTCATCTTGTTGAATTTTAGCCAGACGTTCATCTTCATCTTGTTGAAGTTTAGCAAGACGCTCATCTTCTCGTTGAATTTTAGCAAGGCATTCATCAACAACCTCCTCGACGGTGCGTGCAGCTCCAGTGGCAATGCACGGCTACTCGACGGTGCAACGACGGTGATGGTTGGTCGAAGAAAAAGAAGCCACAGTGGTGCTGGAAACCTCCTCGACGGTGCAGGCGATGTAGTGGCGGTGCGGTGGAGGCGATGCAGCGGCGGTGCGGTGCAGGCGATGAAACGATGGCCTGGCATATCGGAGTTGTGTGAGATGGTGGGAGGTGTGCGTCGGAGGTGTGCAGGACGGTGGGAGGTGTGCGAGACTGTCGGAGGAGCGTTGGACGTGGAGAAGAAGAAGAATTGCAGAACTGCGCCGCTGTTGCAGTAAAGAAATTTGGGTTTTTTAACCCTACGAAGAGATACTGCCTCGGTTATTCGAAACTGAGGCATATTGTCTCGTTATATGCCTCGGGTACTAGTTGGACCGAAGCATAAGGTCTCTACTGCCTTAGTTATAAAAGAACCGAGGCATATTGCTTTAGTAAAAAAAATTCAAATTATGGGTCAACGTGAGTGGTCAAAATTTTTTAAGCTATATGCCTTGGTTAGAATGGCAACTGAGGCATAAAAGATGACTTTAATTACAAAAATGTCACCGCGTGTTTATATGCAGCGGGTGCACAGGAACCGAGGCATATATTGCGATGTAAAAGCTCTAAAATGCACTAGTGACACAACCCACAAACATCTACACAGTTATTTCGCAAAAAAGAAAAAAACAAGATAAGAACAATACATGAAACCTAGACAAAAGAAACTCAAAAGATGGAGAGAAATTTAAAAGTAATAACACATAAAGAAACACAACAACATGAGTAAACCATCCATATTTGTAAAACACCAACATTTTAACAAAAATAAAATAGAAAAAAATACACAGCAAAAATATAAGACAAAACTTTCATCGGAGCTGATAGTAAATCACGAAAACAAAAATACACAACCCATAAACATCTACACACTTATTTCGCAAAAATAAAAAATAAAAATAAGAACAATACTTGCAAACCTAGCAAAAGAACCTCAAAATATGGAGAGAAAGCAAAATCGAAAACCCATAATGAGGACATGAAACCAAAAAAATTCACACATTCATTTGGAAAACAAAAGAAAAGAAAAACGGGGTAAGAAAAATACATAAAATAGAGCACAACACAATCTATAGATGGAGAGAAGCGAAAACCCAAACGCAGGACGAGAAACACAAATGAAAAACAGATGAAGACTCTATAACCTTCTTCTACTGTAAAATGATATCAATCAATCACAAACGAGCATTGATCACTATAGAGGAGCGGGAAAGATATTTACACTAAAACTAAATTTTTTGGAACACAACTTCATGGCTATAAGGGTACAACGAGAAAGTGAATGGAAAATTGCACAAAAGACAAAAAAACCAAGAAAAGTGAACATGTGTCAGAATGATAAATAGGGGTGGTTGGGTAATTTTAGTAGATGTTGTTTTTCTTATATTGTTATAGATTTGAGAAAACCTTAAAATGGAGATGGACCTTAAAAATAGATATGGAGCAGTGCAAACCAAACCAAACATCCCTATGTGAAATGGTTAAGAGAAAGTGAAATAAATTATGATTTGTGATTAAGGAGCCAGACACCACTTCCAAGGGAAGAGAGAAAACCTTCTTTGGAAATGAATAGAGACTAAAAAGATGAAAATGATTTTTGACAAACATTTGGTTGATAAAGTTCATTAAGTTACTAAATAGAGGAATTTTTTATTTTTTTTATAGAAGTTACAAAAATAAAGTAATAAAATTTTAAGGGTTCTTTTACCAAAAATAATTGTTTGTTAAACAAAATTTTGTCAAAGTATTATTTCCCAAAAAGATAAAAATAAGAGAAAAAAGGCTAACAATATTAATTAATGACAAAAAAACTAAATAAAAGAAAAATCAATGAGTGATTAATAGACAAACTTAATGGAAAGACGTGTGAGAGAAGATAATTGCCTTCTTAAATCTACATAAAAATGTGTATTGGAAAAGGTTTCAATGTGATTTAATGTTTCAAGGATATTTAATAATTTAATATATAATTTTATTTATAAAAGTACAATTAATACTTTGGGCACGCACTTAGGGATGGCAATGAGGCAAGGACGAGTTTCACTATCCCATCCCCATCTCCGTAGAAAAAATTTATCCCTATTTCCGAACTCAACGGATATCAAACTTTTGCCCCATCCCCATCTCACCGTGTAATGGGCATATCCCTATACCCACACCCATACTTGTTTTCTTACTGTTTTAATATTAATTAATTAATTTTTATGAAATAATAAAAAAATTACAGTAATGAAACATAATATTATCAAATATTCAATATTAAAAGGATGGTTATTTCTTCGATATCAAATATTTATAAAGAAATTATAATTGTATACATTTCAAATTAGAATACTAAATAAAATTTCATAAGAATCAGAACATTTATTAAATTTGCAAACATTAATGGAACCTAGTTGATAAAATTTAAAAATATTATTTAAAAAATATAAAAGGAAAACTAATATTCAAATTAAAATATATTTTAAATGTTTGTTTACTTCAATTTTTTAAATTCTAATGAATCTCCTTTTTATACATTAATAAAAGTTATAATACATCACTTGATCAAAAGTACGCAAAGAACAAATATTAAATTAATAATAATGAAATTTTAATATAACTCTTGTATCTTTTGATAAAATGAAAAATATTGGTGCTTTGGCACTACTGGACTAGCGTCGATGTAACGCGTCCTTTAATTTTCCTTCCTACTACAATCATTCTGCATATGAATTGAGTTATGTTTTCATTCCTTATTTTAGTACTCATGGAACATCTGTTAAAGTCTAGTGTTTGGAGAAAGTTCACACACATTATTTGGTCCTTGTGTCATGTCCAAGTTTGGGGGCTGAACCCTAATTGTAGAATTGTGTAGTTTTTGATCCTTAAATCACAGTGCTATCACTTTCTAATTTCATAATTGTACTGGACCTGGTCAAATTAACCGTATAAATGACAACCCTTACGTATATGCCGGGAACAACCCAAGTACACGACTTGGGCCGGCATGGACTTAAACTTGTAACTGAACGGAGGCTAAACTAACAACAGAACGACAAAACTAGGACAGTGCGTGGGCAAGGACGACATCCGACAAGTTGAGAAGTATCCTGATCAGACTGCTCCTAAAGACTTAGCAAAATGAAATCCCTCCTATCATCCAATGAGCCCACAATAGTCAAACTAAGGGCCTGGGCCAAGGCCCATGTCCACTTACAGCCCAAACTGAGGCCCAAACCAGGGCCCGACCCATGCCATACCCAAACATAATTAATACTCTATAAATACACGTGGACCCCATTAATTAAAGGTACGCATTCATTAATCACTGATTTGACCTTTTGAGGGTTTTGACTCACTTGAGCTTCGGAGTCGCTTCTGCAGGTAACCCTTCCTGGGTCCAAACCGACATGTACCACCTGGGAAAAAGCCAACTGAGGAGATAACGGACTACATGGGTAAGGTGACGCTTGTGCCTAACTTATCTTGTTTGTTCTCTACAGGAACAATAATACTGCCATAATGTGGAACTTTTAGTAGTTAAATCTCCATTGTATTGAGTTCAATTCTGTCTAGAGTGGTGAATGGGATTCATGAATAATTTTGATTGGAAACTACATAAGCATCACTTATATTCATAGTTGTGCATCAATCTAGTCATTGATTTGACTTCCAGCCTTCTCTGATGCTTCTCTAGCTCAGCACAAGTCCCATTTAATGTTTATTTGAGTCTCCAATAGCTGGTACAAGCTTTAGGACTGAATAACAAAAAGTCAACTATTGGTCAACTTAGTGACTTTTTCAACCAATTTGGCGAATATTTTCCAATTGTTTTTGTTATTTTTTCAGTCCTTGCTTCACTTTTTTTGCATCAAAATAAGCCACACAAGTTAGTCACTCTAATTGAATGAAAAAAACATAAACTAAGGTATTTAACTAGACTAATTTTGCATAAACTATGCCACGCAAGTTAGTCTCCACATATCAGTTTTCATTTTCCAAGTTATTCCTCACTTTTAGCTTAGTTTTCATCTTTCGTATACTAATTATATTGTGTTTGCATCATTGCTTAACATTTCCTTTGCTAATTTGGTGGTCTTAGCTCATTTTAACCAATTTCTAGTTCATTTTTTGGGTTTTAACTAGACAAATTCGAATTCCCTTGTTAATTATGATTTGTCATATGTTCTAAACCTTTCTTTTGCTAATTAGAACTTGTCCAAGTAGTTTTATATGAGTTATATGCAGTAGTTTCGACATAGTTCAGTGGTAGTTTAAGGTCATAGGTACCTAGATTTTGAGTTATAGTTAGTTTTAGCAGTGTGAGTATTTTTCTAGTCATATTTTGCCATTAGAAACTTGTTAGAATAGTTAGACTAAAATTCCATAGGTTATCTCAGTACATGCATATAGAAAAGGGTTAATTTGGTAGATTAGTATTGGTTTTAGGTAGTGATTTTTGGTAAATATTTAAGGAGATAGTTTCTGAGTTAGGATTAAGTTTGATAAAGTCATTTTAACCTTGTATAGGTAGTTTCTCTCGACTTCTACCCATACTTTATAATAACCTTAGTTTTAGCCTACTTTTAGGCTGTTTTTAAAGGTTTTAGGTATTACAATTTTGAGTTTTAGGCAGGATTTCAGTTTTTGAGTTCTTCCTTAGGTTCCTTTAGTCATTTGATATTTGTTGAGTAGGTTTTTATTACTGTTTTTACCAGTTTTCATAGATTTCATATTAGAGTAAAAAAGCAAAATAGTCTTTTCATAGATTTCTTATTATTGTTTTTAACAACTTTTCAGCCAACTTAGTTCAAATTTTCCCGTTGTATTTCTTAGTTTTTTTAGGGATGTTAAAGCGGAGCAGGTCCGCCAGCCCGCCAAGAAAACGGTCGGTTGGGTTAGAGTTTCAAACCCGCCAACCCGCTATAGCTTGACCCGCCTAGCTCGCCAGTTTGGCAGGCCAACCCACCTTGGCCTACCAACTATTTTTCATTTTTTATATTTAAAATTAAAAATAATTAAAAAATAATAATTTTTTTATATTACATAAATAAATTTATATATATATATATATAATTTATATACAAAAATTAAAATAAAGTTAAAATAAAATTAAAAAAAATAAATAAAAAATAAAGGTGACGGGCTAGCGGGTTAGGCCAACACGGGCCGGGCTGACCCATTTTGCCACCCCTAAGTTTTTGTGTCCTTGGTTCACTTTTTCTACATCAAAATAAGCCACACAAGTTAGTCATTCTAATTCAATGAAAGAAACATAAAGTAAGGTAGACTGGTTTTGCATAAACAAAGCCACCCAAGTTAGTCTCCACATATAATTTTTCGTTTTTCATGCTATTCCTCACCTTTACCTTAGTTTTCATCATTCATATACTAATTAGACTGTGTTTGCATCATTACTTTACATTTTCTTTGCTAATTTAGTAGTCTTAGCTCATTTTGACCAATTTCTAGTTTGTTTTTTTGGGTTTTGGGTTATAATTTGCGCATCCCTGTTTTTAATTTGGGTTCTGATTATTTATTTACTTCATGCATTCCCCAATGTAATAACCCATCCCGTGCATTTAGTTTTATATTTTAGTTCCTGCGTTTTCACTAAGCACACACCCCACTCCTTTAATTTCTTTTTTTAGGCTAGGATGCGTTTACTTTATGCACCACACGTTTCTCTTTATGCATCTCATTCCCATGTGTGTAGTTTTTTCATTACACTCACATACTCACTTATGCACTCCCATTTTCTATTTCCAATTTTACTATTTTCTAATTAAATCTCACATTTCAATAACATAATTTTCTAAAATAATAAAAGTATTTTAAATTGAAATAAAAATTAAAATAATTTTTAAAAGTGATAAAATAAGAATAAATAAAAATTTAAAATTATTTTCTTTGTTTATTTTTAGTGTCTAATCAAGTGCTTGCGTCGCACGACACTTTTTTTTTTTTAAAATCAAAAAACTATAAAAAAGTTTTTGGAGTTTAATTGACCGCTTGTGTTGCACGACACTCACTTTCAAAATAAAAATCATCGAAATTTTTTGGTGTCTAATCGATCACTTGTGTCGGACGATACTCCTTTTCGAAATACAAAAATTATAAAAATGTTTTTTTTGTCAACTCGGCCGCAAGCTTCACAGGACACTCATTTTACAAAAAATGTCAAAATAGGGCGACTTCATTGGGGACATCAGAGAATCAAGCCTATTTAATTGAATATGCGAAAGTGATGTGTTTAGTTTAAATGTTTATTTTTCCATTTGTTATTTGTGTGTGTCTATTTCATTTTTAGTTAGTGTATGAAATAATTATGGATATTGAACTCTAGGGTAGAAAACATGTTTTGTATCTGCCTAAATATTTTCTGATTGTTTTGTAAGTGGGGTTTTAGGTGTGCATTTTTTTTCCTTCACACACTCACTTTATATTTTTGTACATGACTTGAGTGGGTCCCTATACCTTGGTCTGTGTAGCTTAGAATTAGAAGGGGATTGGGTAGTGTAAAACCCGTTGAAATTAATTAATTAAATAAATAAATAATTAAGAAATGCGGGTAGTAGGAGCCTTTATGGCAATTGATGTTAGCTTATATGACGTGGAAAATTATTAGCTCAAGTTGTTGAGAGTACTTAGTCATGTTGAGAGGACTTGAGTTTGAGTCTTATGTATGTCACTTGTGTGTTATTTAATTGATTATTATTTTAATAATAATGTGAGTGATCATGATGAGTGATAATATAATCCTAGAATTATAATTATCATGAAACATGAATTAGTTGAATGGTTGTACATTGACTTTACAAATTGCATGGTTGTGAGTTCGAACCTTGCTAGACATAAACTAAGTTTTCTTTTTGCAAAAATTCTTTTTGGTATGAATGAGAGGGATCAAGAAACCCTAGTTGTAAGATGAGAAAATGGAAAGGCTTGTTGAACACTATGAGGAGAGAAAATCAGAGTGAATCACGGTAACAGTGGGTGAAGAGGAGGGTTGAACTACGGGGGAACAAAGGAAAGTTTTTGGATAAAAAGCTAACGCAAGAAACCTCTAATTAAGCAAGGAGACCAGGTTAAGGGAGCTGTCCCTTGCGTTCTTGACTTTGATTTCTTAATTATGAATTGTATGAGAAGCATAGAATGTATATTTTTGTGAAATTTTTGGATTGTACTAAGTTTCTGGAAATTTTCCAAAAACCGCCTAGCAGGCCTTCAAAGCCGCCAAGTGACTCATCCTTTTTTTGTGCAAAAAGATTTGGGTTCCTGAGAGGAACCGCCTGGCGACACGAACTAGCCGCCAGGTGACACATGAGTGCCAACCCAATTTTTGGGTTTTCTCATGAACGGTATGGCGGACGACCACCTGCCAGGCGACGCGAGTCATATGGGCTCAATCTTGATATTTTTGGGGTTCTGGGTTGATTCTGATTGGAGAAGTAGGGAGGCTTATCGATGAGTTAATTATTGGATACGAGAAGTTGCTGAATTATGTGATCAAGTGAGGTTAATTTGATAAGGTTAAAATACCTTTTTGGTTACCCTTTCTATTTTGTTGACTACTTTCGTAACAATACTGAAGTTGTTATAGATAAGTAGTATTAATTTGATCGTGTGAACGACAACGTTATCAAATTTGATAATGCTGTTGTTGACGCAATCAAATTAATACTACTAAACTATAGCAACTTCAGTATTGCTAAGATAATAGTTAAGAAAATTAGTATGGGTTAAGTTAACCCTAAGTCGTCTCCCAACGAACACGGAATTGATTTTTAACAAGTTAGTTCTTATAAAATCTATACAAAAGAGTTACTTAAATAAAATAATAAAAATATGAGAGATAAAGATAAAAAGATAAAATAAGATAGAAATAATAGTAAAGAAAAATAGGTTGATTCCACTGCTTTTTCAAAATAGAATTCATCATTGGTTTCCTAAAGATTAATAGTAAAGACTTCAAATTAATCAATGTAACTTCTCAATTAATTTGTTGGCGTCTTTACTTTCAACCAAAGTAACTTCTCAATCAAAAACAAGAACTTTGTAGATTAATCTTAGTAAATTTAACCAAAGTAACTTCTCAATTAAATATTACTAATCCTAATCATGTTCCTTCTTTTACCTCTTATATCTAGTAAAAAGCTAATTAACCAATGTAACTTCTTGATTAATTGTATTCTAAGTTTTCATCTTTAATCAAAGTAACTTCTCAATTATTAGCAAAAACTCATTCAATCATATGAAAGTTTCTAAAATTAATCAAAGTAACTTCTCAATTAAAATTTAAAAACCCTTGGACTCATACGATTGTTATGTTATG
>Ga0209589_1012884_pt1 | contig 11144 bp, 7 predicted proteins | sample CowpeawhiteBW_FD_187525 | JGI IMG/M metagenome (GOLD analysis project Ga0209589, IMG submission 187525) | Root nodule microbial communities of legume samples collected from California USA - Cow pea white BW (SPAdes) (version 2) | ecosystem: Host-associated > Plants > Roots > Nodule | place: USA...
CGCAACTTGTGCTTCCAAATTGGCCATACGAATACTCATTGCTTCCTGAAATGCTTTCTGGCTCTCAAGCAGTTGAAGAATGGCATCCATTTTTTCCTCGCTCTTTGATGGTGCCATGAGCTCTCAATGAAAGCACCAATTGCAATGCCTATTTTGCAGGTTAGGCTTCCTCCTGCAGAAAACATAATAAAGAAAAAGCAATGCTGGATAATTCCCCCTTTTATTTATGAAGAACCTATCATACATATAGTGCTCTCCATATTCTTCCATAACATAGAAAGATATCTATGAAAGATTCTAACAACCTGAGAAAATACTAGTTTGCCCTTAGATTCAAAATATTTACTTCCTTCTGCCTTTAACACTGCAGTCATAGTCATTTAGGTGTTTAGGTTTGGTGTTGTTACGTTTGGGCCTGCTCCCTGCTATTGGACTGCTCACTTTGGTTGCTGCACTGTCATAATCTTCTGCTGTCATTTTCTGGGCCATAACACAGTGCTAAAAGATATTTATATTTTCTGTGATTTTTTCCTTATCACCACTACAAATTTAATATACATTCCACTTGATATTTATTTACACACACTTCCAATTTTCTTTGAATGCTTGTATATATAAACCAAGAGTAAATTTTTTTAAGTATATTTCTTTTTCGTCTGTAAGGTGCTGAATAATGTTGGACTATTATTTACTAATAAACAAAAGCAATAGAGTGCTTTATTTTCAAGGTTATATGTTTACTTATAATTTTCTTTTTTTCCAACATCGTATGAATCCTTTAATTAAATCAAGTAAGAAGTTACGATTCTCCTTAAAAAAAAACAAAGACAAAATATGTAGTGGGAGACAAAGCTTTTCCTATAGTGTAACTTTGCACCCATTTCTATATTTGATTCACACTAGTTAAGTCCAATGAAGTTCTATAAAATGCTTATTGACACTTTGAGATTGAATATTCCTATCTTTATGCAGATCTCTTTCACATTGATAATCATATATATACATATATATATATATATATATATATATATATATATATATATATATATATATATATATATATATATATATATATATATATATAATAAATGAACTTTTATAAAATTAATTACAACAAAAATATGTATATATATTATTAAAAATAAAATTTTCATACAATCCATTTATATTAATTTTTGAATAATCGTGTGGACACATAGAATCATCTTCTCTCGTAATAAAATCCAATACCAAAATATAATACATATATCAGTATAAAAACAAGATTAAATGATTTATTATAATAATTATATTCTAGACGTGATAGTGAGTGGAATGGGATAAAGTAAAACTTTATATTTCAGTTTCAAGTGATAAATATGTCGGTTTAAATTTTAATTTTGTTGCTGTTTAAATCATGATCAGATAATAGGAATTATCATTTATATTTTGATCATCAAATTGTATTAAGATTAGACAATCAATGTCGTTCTTTATGGATTCGATCATTAAATCATGATGGGATGATAGACATTACCATTTATATTTTAATCATTAAATTTTATCAAGATTGGATGATTAATGTTGTCGATTATGGATTCGATCATAAAATTAAATCGTGATCGGATAAAAGACATCGCCTTTATGTTTCATATTTTTTGTCATCAAATTGTATCGAGATTGAACAATTAATGTTGTCACTTATAGATTTAATCATCGAATTAAATCGTGATCGGATAATTATGATCACCGATAACTCAATTATCAACTTATAGGGAAGGCATTATACTAAGATTATTTTGGACGTTAGGTTACGATTAACAAATTGTAGTATATAAGGTTGTAGTCTAAAACAAATATTTTAGACTATGGTTGATAACCTTGGATTAAATATTAACTATAGTCTAAAATATTTTAGATTATGGTTGATAACATTAGTTTATAATTTCTAATACGATTTTGAAAAGAATTGTAGTTTATTTATAGCGAAATAGACCACAACGTAGGTCAGTCAAAGATGAAAAACGACTCCTTGTTTCAATGGTTGGTAATTGAAACATTGAGCATATAAAAAAGTCGGTTAGAGGTTAAAAATAAATAGAGAAAAAAGAAAATGAGTGGAAACTAGCATGAACTTTAACATGGTTGTTATTTTCAAATAAAAACAAAGAAAACACAAGGAAGAAAAAGCTTTTTTCTATTACGGCTCATCAATGACAATGTTGAGCACAAAGATGAGTCATTAGAGGTTAAAAATGAACAAAGGAAGAAGAAAACGCGAGGAAACCAACATGAACCTGAACATTGTTACTTCCAAACAAAAACAAACAAAATAAGGGAAGAAAAAGTTCCTCTCTTTTTACGGTTGGTCATTGCAACGTTGAGCACAGAGATGAGTCATTAGAGATTTAAAATGAACCAGGAAGAAGAAAAAAGAGGGGGCCAACATGAACCTCAACGTGGGTGTTTCCAAATCAAAATGAAGAAGAAAAATGTCGGAGGAGGAAAATAATAGGTTATGTAGCAAGAGGCAACAATGACTTTTGTGAACAAATAAAAAATGAAGAAAATAATCATATTTCTAGAAGTATAATCGGAACTAGCTTAAAGTGATGCAATCTCAATATAGGCTATAGTTCTTTCAATGAACAATATATACTTTAACAATAATTTCAAAAATGCTAATGCATCAGAATAGATTAAGATTCCTTTAGTGAAACATAGCCTAAGGCATTAATTTCAAAAATCTCATTGCATCAGCATAGATTACGTTTTTTTCTTATAAACTCGGTCTATATGCATAGTTAATTTGTATATTTGCATTAGTGTATGATCGAACGATTAAGATTGCTCGTAATTTGATCAACGATTTGCATCATGATCATACGATTAAGATGGTCGATAATTCAATAATTAAATTGTGTTGTGATCAAATTATTAAGATTTTCTTGTGTTTGATCTCAAAAGTACATTTGTTCTTGAATCCTCCTTTATGCCTCATAAAAAAACCCTACAGGAAAAACACTGTAAAAAAACAAAGATCGATAATATTTTATGTCAAAGATTTTTGGGATTACTCATCCATTCAGGGACTCTAATTAATAAGCCTCCCTCACTAATATTCACATATTCGATAAAAACTTGTACATCTTAAACAATAATGTCAAAGTTTGCTTATTAAATATACATTAATAACAAATAAATAGAACACTTGATAAAATCCCAACTTAAGTTATAACACTGCACTTTTATAAATATAAAATAACACTCTATTACACAATTATCTACAAATAGGTTTTACTATCATTATTTTAATTTTTTATTACAAATAAAGATGCATTATATAGTAAAACTAAAACTAATATAATTATTATGGGTTTATTTGATAAGATTTTAATGTTATTTTAATTTTTGTAATAATGATGGATAATAACTTAATCATATTTTGCTTAAATATGATAATTTAAAATTTCAACAATTAAAGAGTAATTTAAAAAAAAATACAGCAAAAATTAATTTTCTAAAGAAAATTATTTACTTTTAAATTAAGTGAATCAATCAACGTATTTAACTTACTAAATCAGTCCAAAGTAATATTTTTATGATTAGCAAAGAGTGAATTATTTACCGAGTTATAATAAACTAAGGTAGTAAATTGAGCCATTTTAACAATTATAAAAAAATAATTTAAAATTAAAATTTTTAAAAATAAAATAATAATTATAACTCAATTAATCTAACTCGACCCAATATCAAAGATAATTATGTTGGATTAAGTTTAATAAAAAAAAATAATCCCCTGTCTGTCACCTAATACCAACTTTTCTTATTATTAAATTGAGTAAATAATTTAATCACTCCAATCATGCATACTCATGTGTATGGTACTAGAATTATGGTACAGGATGTAGTTTCTGTATTAATGGATTTATTATCTGTTAACCTAAACTAGTTATTGTATGTTGGTATAACGTATACTAAAGAAGTTACATTAGTAGCAGCCCATTTAAAACATTGGGAGTTACGGAAATTAAAAAATTGGTGAGAAAATGATATAGTCGATAACTTATCAAAAATTGTAACGTCATAGGATAGGAACGATGGGAATCTACGTTGGTGTGAGTCACCAGATCTCTACCACATGCTCTCCCATAACTAATCATTCTTCTACACATTTTCATCACTTATCATCTCCTTCACACCTTTTCAAATCTTTATCCATTTTGTTTGAAAAATAATTTTTTTTATTATTAAATTTTGACAATTTTTTCTTATAATTTTAGGTGTTATCTTTTAAATAATTTTTTATTTTTTTTTCATTCTCAATATTTCAAAACCATTTAGAAGATAACACCTCATGTTATAAGAAAAAGTTATTAAAATTTAATAGTCAAAATATTATTGTCCATTTTGTTTTGTTTCAACACTTTTTTTTATTATCATTTTATATTTCATTTCATTATAATTTTTGTTTTTTTTTTCAACTTAAACTAAAGTTATGGAGTTAAACTTCTCAAATTTTAACTCAAAATACAACTTAAATGTTCAACTCCTAATTAGCTTTCTACTTACAAGATCATATTTATAGAATCACGTTTACATTAATAAGGAAGACACACAAATATTACTTCTTATTACATAATTGAATAGTCACTAGAAGCTTCCACCAAATAATGACTCAATAGACACTAAAAGACTAAACGTTATAGTAAAATTATCTACTTGTATATTAACACTTGACAACGAAATTGAGTAAAAAGGAGGAAGGAGAACAAATGAAAGAGGAAAAGAAGATGAAAAGAAAGAAAAAGAAGAAAAAAGAAAGAAGAGGAAAAATAAGGGAGGAAGAGAAGAGAAAAAGGAAAAAACAAATATTTAACGATAAATAATTACCCACAATTTTTTTACTATCGATAGCTATTGATAATTTTGTTGTACCAATAAATTTTGATAATTATAAAAAAAAAATACCCGTTGATAAATTCATTTATCTTATAGTCACATAACACAACCAATAAATAACAATTTAACAATATTATCACTATAAAATTAACAAAATAACTATATTAATTTATTGTTAAAAGATGTACCAAACCAAAATCATTTAAAATACAGTTACATAATTAAAAAAAAAAACAGAGAAAAAAACTTTAATCTTAAATATTTTTGTTCTTTACACATTGGGAATCTATATTTTTTTTTCTAATTTTGTCATTTTCCTTCCCTAAACATACATGTAAGTGTGAAAAGACTTTCTTCTTTTATTTTTGTGTCCCATGTGGCTGCATCTATAATTTCGCATCTAATTATTTTCTGCACGACACCGTCAGATTACCGTTTGTTCTTTACTTTATTAAACATCATACTCGTGTATAATATAAATACGAGAAATGCTGTTACCGTACGTTCTAAACATTATTTTAAACAAATTCATTACTACTCATTAAAAATTGTCAACTCATTCATGGTTTAATAAACATCCTTAATAATTTCATAAATTCGAACTAAAGATAAAAACATTAAAAAATTATCCCATATTCTTAAGCTGGCGTAATCTCGATTATTATTTTATTCTATCTCGTGGTAACTCTATGTGTGAACCGGAAAACTTGATTATGTATTCATATTATGACTTTATTTAAGTTATGGCATTATAAAATAAGATGAGTAACTTAACTCAGAGTGATAGAGAGTGTATATTATATGAATATGATTGGATAATTTAACGAGACTAAGTAAAATTTTATATTAGTGACATGTGTAGAGGGAACCACATTCTCCATTTATTGTGGGGACACTAATATTTTTGATACCATTCTTTTGATTTTATCATCATTTGATATTATTTTTCATAATTTTTTTTTAAATATAAAAATTAATTTTTATTAAAATTATTTTATCTTTATATAAATTGGCATGATGGTGTCAAACTATTTTATTTTTATACATAGTGTCGCAAAGTTTTTTTCTTATTGTGGAACCCATTTTCTCTTTCATTGTCATCATCCACCTGGATTCTTCATCTTCTTCATCCATGTACAGACTATAAATACCCCAACAAAGTCTTTGATTATTCATCGGAGTTCACACAAATAGTTTCACATAACTAACGTAGTACCCTGTTCAACATGAAAGAAGTCATGGAAGAAGTTAACGGTATGTGCCTTTTCTTGGGGTTCAGAAATTTGCCATTTTCAACTCTTCCCAAGTGGTTTCTGATTTTACTTTTCTCGACCAATTTCTTTTTAAGAATGTTAGCTTTTGTGTATGGCTTTGGCCATGTTTATTGTCTCTCATTTACTCATAATTTTAATCCCAACACATTTTTGGTTCCTTCCGGTTACAATATTTGTCCTCTATTGAATTTTTGACCTCCCAAATCATCGAATCCTTACAAATTAACAGTGAATGTTAAGTTTTTTCCTTTCAGCATTCTCATAACTCTTTTGCTTTGTCGATCATGGCAGTGGTTCAAACCAAGGGTGGAACAGTTTCGGTAGCTTCTGCATTTGCTGGCCATCAGGAAGGTAATTGATACACTGGGTTTCTTAAATCTTCTCTCTGAATTTATGATCTGTGTTGCATCTTAATAATCAGTTTTCGTTGTTGCATTGGTTAAATAGCTATTCAGAGCAGAGATTACAAATTTTTAAGAATTGCTGTTGAAGAAGCATATAAAGGGGTAGAGTGCGAAGATGGTGGTCCCTTTGGTGCAATTATAGTTCGCAACGATGAAGTAGTTGCTAGTTGCCACAACATGGTGCTCAGGAACACAGATCCCACTGCTCATGCAGAAGTCACTGCAATAAGAAAGGTTATATAAAACACTCAAACTTCATTCCTATTAAATGTTTCCAGATTCAACAGTTTTTTACCAAATAATTTTCATGACAATACATCGAATACATGGTGATCAACAACGATTTTATTATGTTTCTTGTTTCATCTTTATGTTTTCCTTTTGCAGGCCTGTGAGAAGCTAAACCAGATAGAACTTTCAGACTGTGAAATATATGCTTCATGTGAGCCTTGCCCAATGTGCTTTGGAGCAATTCACCTTTCACGAGTTAAGGTTAGAAATGCTCTGTTTTTCCTAAGTTTTTCAAATGCTCTGTTTCTTTCGTTAATCTTACAATAATTTAATTAAAGTAGTTTAAGAGTGTAGAAATGAATGGTGAGTTTATGAATGTAGAGATTGGTTTATGGAGCAAAGGCAGAAGCAGCAATTGCGATTGGGTTTGATGACTTCATTTCTGATGCATTGAGAGGAACTGGATTCTATCAGAAAGCACAGCTTGAAATTAAAAGGGCTGATGGCAAAGAGGCTAACATTGCTGAAGAAGTTTTTCAGAAAACAAAGGAAAAATTCAGAATGTATTAGTCTCAAATCCTAATAATATCATCAACCACTAATTCTATCATATGCCAATCAAAATAAACTTCTCACTTTCTCCTATATCATGTCATTCTCATGTTAAATCCTTCCGATCATTGTAAATAAAATAATTATGAGATGTTAAAGAAAATTTGCAGCAGAATATACCTTGTTTGTTATTGGGGGCTAAATAAATAATTCGATCCCAATCAAACTTTAACTTTAACATTCAAGTTATAATTTGCTAATGCGAATATATAATATTTGTGTCACACATGTTCAAGTTATATTAATTGATTCACCCATTGTCAATAACTGTTTACAGAATCTAATTTATAATTTGTGTCCATGAACTATTTTTAGAATAGGCCTTTCATCCTTCAAGATCCGGGGCTTTTCTTCCTGCACCCCTTTCTTCCCCTTGCACCGTTAAAAAATCTATAATTCCCAAATTACCTCTCATTAAAAAGATGATAAAAACCCTGCACCTCTTTTTTTTTTTTTTTTTTTTTTAATTTATCCAGATTGGATATTCTAGAATTATTTTCAGATCTAAAATATACCTTTCAAAACACCAAATCCATAATGCATAAAAAATATACCCCGAATAGGTATTTCAAATTGTATAATGTATTTTTTATACTTTTTGGATTAGGTGTTCCAAAAGTTACCTTAAAGTCTATCGGATGGGGGTTTCTTGCTGCACCCCAATATTTTTTCTGCACTTCCAAAGATTCATAGATTCATGCTCTTTCATTTATGTCTTTGAAAAATTAAATAAATAAATAAATAATTAATTAGGTAGACATAATAATTAAACAATTATGAAGTGGCAGAAGTAGTTGGTTTCCTGAATTAATTGACAATAGTGTTTGTATATGTACCCTTGCACCCCCTCTTCTTTCACTTTCACTTTCACTTCCACTTCCACTTCCATTGCAAAAGAAGAAGAACTTCCGTTGTTGGCTGAAGTGTGAATTTTGCAGTTCAGGATTCACTGGTATTTCACCACTTTGCTTCATTTCTTCTCAGAAAAAAAGCTATGCATTACAAGATAAATTTATATTTGATAAGTTTATATTTTAATGTTTTACCCATGTTACGGAAGTCATTTTTCATCCAACCATTTACGAAAGTTGACATCCGGAAGACAAGTGGACTTATGCGGAAGTGAAGTTTTTTTTTTCCATATACAGAAGTTGATTTCCGGAACACAAATGAAAAAATTCCAACTTTTGGAAGTGAACATCTGGAAGTGTATGTGTAAAACGAAAGTGAAGTTTTTTTTCGAGTGTTACGGAAGTGGACTTCCGGTCTTTAAAAAAGTTAATTTTTTGCAATTACGGAAGTCGACATCCAGAAATAAAATTTAACGGATGTCGACTTCCAGTGAGTAATTTTTTTTTCTTGTGGTAAGTTGCTTTTGTTTCTTCGGATGTGCTAGCATGTGTTTTTTTTTTCTTTCTTTTCCTTTCTGATGCGTGAAGCTAAGATAACATGTTTCTCTTTTCTTTTTCCACTTCCGTAGATGCTTCCCTGGTAGATAGATTAAGTGATTTTTTTATTTAGTTTTATTTTGTAATTTTGTTGGGGTTTAAGTAAAAACTTATGTTTTATTTATTATTTATTTATATTTATATTTAATTTTTATTTACATGAATATTTGTTTTTTGTTTATATATTTTTTATTTATATATTTTTGTGTGTTTTAATTATTATTTGTCTAAGTTTACTATTTTTTTGTTGTTGTTTGTTTGTTTTATATTTTTTAATGAATATTTTTATTTTTTATTGATTTAATTTTATTTATTTTGGATTTAATTTTTCAAATAATAATTAATTATAATTATTTTTATTCAAAATTATAATTTATTATTATTATTATTCAAAATTATAATTAATTACAAATAAAATTAATCAATATTTTAAATAATTAAATTAAATTTCATTAATATTAAAATTAATTTAAAATAAATTTGTTCAAAATTATAGTTATTTAAAATTATAATTATTTAAAAATTATATTTACTCAACAATAGAATTAATTAAAATTTAAATTATTCAAAATCGTAAATAATTAAATTTTTAATTATTCTAAATTATAATTAATTAAAACTAAAATTAATTTAAATTATAATTAATTAATATCAAAACTTGTTTACATTAAAATTAAGTACAAAAAAAATTATGTGTTCATCAAATGCTTACGAAAGTCAACATCCGGTGATAATTTTTGTACACCTACGGAAGTCCACTTCTGGGCACAACATGGAAGTCACGTCTCCTCCGGAATTCATGCCTCCTACGAAAGTTACTAAATCACTGATCTATTCTTACGGAAGTCACTTCCAGTTACATAAGTCATTTTCAACTACGGAAGTCAACAACTACAATCACGGAAGTCACCACAACTACGAAAGTCAGTTTTAATTACGGAAGTCGACTTCCGTAAGTGTCATTTTCATGCTATTCATAGTCATCTACAGAAGTCCACTTCCGTTATTTTATGGTTTACGAAAGTTGACTTCCGAAATTAAATCTGTGACGATAATAAAAATTCTATTTATTTAATTATTATTATTATTTCCTACAATATACTTATAAATTTAAAGACAAAATTATACAATCATATCTAGTTTTACTTAAAATATTCACACACACACACACACACACATATATATATATATATATATATATATATATATATATATATTTACAATACTGTATGCATCTTATATCTACACCATGTAGTACATCTTATATTTTCTACACTAGAAGAGGAATGAGTGTTATTTATTTATAGTTTTCCCCTCATATACTGGTTTCAAATAGGTGGAGGGAAATGTTATGGATAGGGTTCACTTGGACTGTTGGGGGTAAAAAAGGTAACTTTGATTTGTCCTTAGATGACAATCGACGCATTTGGAGCAGAGAGAAAAGTGATGGTAGAGTTTCTCGTTCCCTGAAATATTACAGCCACAATGTTGGCGAATAAGGGATCATGCATGTTGGGGGTAGCCATCTATGATGAGGTTATAAAATTTTTGTGTTTCACACAATCATAAAATAGGGAAGTGAGGCAAATATCACAAAAAAAATACAGCATATCATAATAATATAAAATGAAATGAAATTCTCTCAAATTCATAAAACTGGATTTTATTCTACTTTATAAAGATATTGATTAATTTTGTAGAGACTAGTCAGGATAAATGAGCTCATGACCAACAAAGTAATTCAAGAATATCTCATCTTGAGTAATACTAACTCGTTTAAATTCCCAAGGTCATACATCCAACTACAATAATCAAATCTTTATTTATCATAAATTTTATTTCAATATTAAACCATATAATTATATAAATAAATAGATAGATCAATGAATAATTAAAATAAATAAAAAGGACCAGTACGTAACTGGAGATAAATATAAATAAATAAATGAGAGTAAAGATAAATTGAAAAAATAGTACCAGTGCAGAACTAAAGATGAATATAAATAAATAAATGAGAACGAGAACTAAATATAAATTAGAATGAGGTTAGAGACATTTCACTTAAATGTAAATATAAATATAATTATGAGGAGATAAGAAAAATAAATAAAAGTCAAAAGATAAAATGATAAATGTTTCCTCCCCTTACCTCAAAGATTGAAAAAGATAAATGTACGTTTCTCTTTTTATACACTCACACGGTTAACACTCTTTTTTTTTTAACACCTTCGTTGTTTTTATCATTAACTTCTCTGTATTGCTTCCTTTCCCTCTCACTGTCTTTTTTTTTTTTT
>Ga0209589_1012885_pt1 | contig 11143 bp, 5 predicted proteins | sample CowpeawhiteBW_FD_187525 | JGI IMG/M metagenome (GOLD analysis project Ga0209589, IMG submission 187525) | Root nodule microbial communities of legume samples collected from California USA - Cow pea white BW (SPAdes) (version 2) | ecosystem: Host-associated > Plants > Roots > Nodule | place: USA...
AAAAATAAAAAAAATTATATATATATATATATATATATATATATATATAATTAAAAGTTTGGGGAGCCATGGCTCCCTTTTGTCCCCACCAAGGTCCGCCATTGCGTGTGGTTTCTTTATTTTTTTTATAATGTTTTACATTTATTTTCTTAAAAAGTAGCTGACACATGTCAAATTAGAATTTTGCCATGTGTCAGTTTGTGATTTTTTTATTTTTTTATTTTTTAAATTTTTTAAATTTTTTAAATTTTTTGTAATTTTTTAAATTTAAAAAAAAAAACTATCACATGTCAAATTATAGTTCTACCACATGTCAATTGTTTATGTAAAAATTCTCAATTTAGTCCCTGTATTTGATATTTTGTCTCAATTTAGTCTTAATCTCTTTGTAAATTGTAGTAATTTCATCCCTTCTAAATTGAAACCAAATTTAACTTTTATATAAATATTATAATTATATTTTTACATTTGAATTTTGTAACTTATATAAAACTATTTCAAAATTTTACATTTGAATTTATAAAGTTGCTTAGAAATGATTAAAACAATTTTTTTAAATAAAGTTCAATGCAACATTTAAATTTAAATAAACTTAATTTGGTTAAAAATATCTAAATGTTGTTAGAGTACACATATCCTAGATTATCTTTTTCAAGTGGACATCATCAAACAACGTAATACATTCTCTTAGTAACAACACAATAAACTAGTTTTAAATATTTGTCTAAGCACGTGTTGGTATTTGGCTATATTTATTAAAAGAGATTTAGAGGTTGAGGAAAGAAACAATACATAATTTTAAGTTTATAATTAAGTTTTGAATATAATCAATGTGAAAAACGATTTCTAAGTTTAGAAAGTCAATATGTCTATAAAAATATAAATAGTAAACTTTGTAAAAATATAAAGGATAAAGCATATGCATAAATGTAGACATTGTATTTGTTATGTGAAAAATACAATGTCTACACTAAAATTATCAAGATTTGTGTAAGCACGGGTTGGTATTTGGCTGTGTTTATTAAAAGAGATTTAGAGGTTCAGGAAAGAAACAATAAACAATTTTAAGTTTATAATTAAGTTTTGAATATAATCAATGTGAAAAATGATTTCTAAGTTTAAAAAGTAAATATGTCTATAAAAAATATAAATAGTAAACTTTGTAAATATATAAAAGATAAAGCATATGCATAAATATAGAGTAGACACTCTAAAGTATAAAGAATGTGTGCAAAAATATGTAAAATTAGAGTCACTAAAAATATAAATTAGTGTATGAACAATCTGATCTAATATGTATTGTTAGACTCCTGTAATTAATGCATTGATAAACTCATCTAATATGTGTTGTTAGACTCGTCTAATTATGATATGGACACACTTGTCTAATCTGTATTGTTAAACTCGTCTAATTAGTATATCGACAAATTTGTCTAATATATATTGTAAGACCCGTCTAACCAGATAATGGATATAGTATTGTAATGTGTATTAATAAATTCAATTAATATGTGTTTAAACAGACTTATCTAATGTATATTGATAGACTTGTCTAATCAGTGTTTGAATATACTCGTCTAATGTGTATTCTTCAAATTATATAATCAATGTATGGAATGACTCATCTAATGTTTTTCTCTATAATTGTTTAATTTGTGTGTGGAAAGACTTATCTAATGTATATTACTAAAGTCGTTTAATCAATATATGAACGACTTGTCAAATGTCTATTGCTAGACTCGTCAAATGCTTATTACTAGACTCGTCTTATCAAGATACCAACTAATTTTTTACATACTAAAAATATAAAAAGAAAATCAACGACAAGAATATTTATATTATAATTTAGTATAAAAAAATAAATGTAATTTTATTTTGACAATATTTTAAGAAAATATTATTATGGTACTGTTAACAATTTGTGTTACCAATAAAAATATATTATTTTTTAAATAATATTATTTTAAGAAATAAAAGTAAATATATTTTTTAAATTTAATTTTAATAAATTACCATGTAATTAGAAATCATAAAATGAAAAATGAAAAAAATAGTATTAAAAATGAATTAATACTTTAAATATATTTTATTTTCTTCTAATTTTTTTGTTATATTGGTCTGAGTTTTGTTGTTAAATTTGTCTAATTTATCTGATGACAATATAAATATATTATATTTTAAGGCAATTGGTATGTTAGCTTTTAATTTTTTTTTTCAGTCTTATTAAAGTAACCAACTTTGACAATTTCAAGTTGTAAATAATAGAACATGAATTCAATGAATATAAAAGAAAAATTATAATATTAGAAGCGTAATTTTTTTATTATAATTTTTTTTATTATAAATGTATATTTTAAACACTTGAAATGAATTATATTAAGTACGATCTTTTAATTTATTTTGTTACAAATATAATTAGTTAAAACCTTATACGAAATTTTAAGTATATATGATTCATGTTAATTATTTATTAAATAATATAGATTTAATTTTGACATAATAAATATAGGCTTAATTAAATTTTAAGTCTTTAATAAATTTAGAAATTTTTTAATTGAGTTCCTGGTAATTTATTGTGATGTATTGAGTATTCAATAAATTTAATTTTTTCGAAGTTGTTAACTTTGTTTTTTAACTTGGTGATGTGGTTAATATGGCTGATATGATTATTATCTTGTCATATCATTTACTCATGTAGTCACATGTCGTTTTATTATTTTATTATTTTGTAATTTCATAATTTCATAATATAGTTTATAATTTATAATTTTATAATTGTATGATTTATATTTTTATATTTTTATAATTTTAATATTTTAATTCAAAACTATATGATTATGAAATTATGATTTTGTAAAATATAAAATTATGATATATTTTCAAATTTTATTCATATAATAAAATTATAATTTTATAATTATACTTAAAAATTAAAACCATAAAATTATAATTGTCCAGGGTATAATTTAAGATTTTTTTTCTCTCAAAAACAATTAAAAATCTATTTGGTTAAATAAAAATATGATTTGAGAAAGTTTGTATGAATTTCATGGATATGAAAATTAATATATAATTTTATTAAAAAAATTATTGATTACATGATATATTATACATTAGACTTATTTTAACTAAAATTTTTAAGTTAGGTTTAAGTTTAAGTTTACGCGCTAGTACGAATTTTTTATAACTATTAAATTAGAGGCTAATCTAAATATATATTTTTAAAATCGTTATTTTCTGGAAATATTATTTAAAAATTTAAACATGATAATTATATTTTCTCATAATTATATTTTCTCATGTGTTAGATAAAATAAATTTTTTCCCAAATGTAACGTTTGCTTAAAGTATATATTATTACTTATTAGCATTTGTCTCAATGGAGTTCAATTTCCAACATTAAAAAAATGTAAAACTAACTTCTGAAAGATTCATAAAATATCTCTTCCAAGGTAAAAGTTTATAAGAATTTCTCAAAAATAAAAATATTATAATTTTATAAAATATAAAATTATGATATATTATTGAAATAATAAAATCATAATTTTATAATTATACAATTTTGAATAAAAATAATAATAAATTATACAATTATAAAATTGTAAATTTATAAAATTTAAATTATAAAATTATAAATTTTAAAATTTTAAAATAATAAAACAATAAAATGACATGTCAACAAAGTGACATTATAAAATGGTTAAATATGTTTTTAGTCACTTGACTTTCAGTAAATTTTGAAATTAGTCCATTTCGAAACTTTGAACCAATTTAGTTCTTCATATCTTGAAATACTTGGATTTAGTCCTTTTAATCAAATTTTATTAGGTTTATTTCATGTTTCGTATGCATTTCAGGATTATATCTGATTTGTTTATACTATTTGACACATTTTGGCTTTAATGTTAAATCAAATACTATTATGAAACTAAATTAGTCTAAAGTTTCCAAATGGATTAATTCCAAAATTTACAAACTGTTAAGGGATCAAAAACATATTTAATCACATTATAAAATAATAATCATGTCAGCTTCTTACTGGTCCATCACCCCCAAGCAAAAAAAAAAAGAAAAAAAAGTTCAGGGATCAATTGAAAAATCTAAATTTATTGAATACTCAATCAATCATGAAAATTTATCAATTAATCAATCAAAAGTTTCCAAATTTATGAGAGGATTAAAACATAGTTAAGCCATAAAATAGGAAGAATATTAATATTTATATAATAATTTAATATAAAAGGACCAAGTAATTAGACTTCATAAAGGGAAAAAATTAAAAATGAAGACAAAATAGTATAAAAACATTAATACTTTAAATATAAGAGAAATTTTTTTGATGACTGAATGTGTTTAAGTGCACAAATTAAAATAAGTAATTATTTATATATTTTAAAAATAAACTAATTTCTAAAATAATTTTTAGGAATTCATATCATAGATTAATTTGATTAACAAAAAATATTCAAACTTTATATATAATTGATGTTTTAAAGTTTGATATAAAAATTTAAAATTTGAGAAATTAATTATGCTATTTAAGAATTAAAATAATAATTTATTAAAAATTAAATGATAGATTTGAAATTTTTATTCTTACGGTAAATCAATTTATAAACAAAAACAAGCGGATAACATAGTGAAATAATTCTTTAGAGAGACAATTTTTTATATGACATTATAAAAAATTGGTATCATTAATAAATATATATTATTTTTGTTAAATAACATTATTTAGATAAATAAAATTAAAATATATTTTTAAAAATTTAATTTTTTAAATGATCAAGTAATTAGAAGTCACAAAGAGATACAATTAAAAATAAAAACAATAGTATAAAAAAAAACTTTAAATATACATTATTCTTTAATATTTTAATAAATGACCAACTAATTATAAATTATAAAATGATAAAATTAAGAGCGAAAAAATTAGTATAAAAAAATAGGAATTAATACTTTTAATATAAGTTATTTTTTAATAATAAATATGTTGAAGATTAGAAAAACTTTTACGCAGTGTTCCTTTAAATAAATAGTACTATAGAAGCAAATTTGAAGGACAAATTAAGAAGTGAAACTCTGTTCGTTTTAGAAGATATGCAAAGATTTGTGCAGATGGATTTAGAAAAAGTTATCACAATTTCATCTCATCACACAAAAAAAATTTGTGCGGATATATCATTTTTGACCTTTTTCTCCTTACACTTTAATATTCTATTATACGTTATAAATAATATTTTATTATATATATATATATATATAATAATAATTTATAATAATAAATAATATAATAATACAAATTTAAGAATTATTTTTAATAATATATAATAATTATAATATTTATAATTATAACTACATATAATAATTAAAATATTATTAAAAATATAATGATTAATATATAATAATTAATAATATATTTATTATTATTATTATTAATATATATATATATATATATATATAATTAATGATAATAATAATAATATAATAAAAAATTGTTAAATTGGTATGTTAAATGACTTTATGTTGGTTGGAGAAACATGATTTTGGTGTGATCAAGACGTAATTCCACGGTTGTGTGGTGGTGCCTCATTGGTCAGGGCGTAATTCCATGGATCTCTAGGCGAGATCTCATGGTGGTGCCTCATTGGTCAGGACGTAATTCCACGATGGTTGCATGGTGGTGCCTTATGGTTAGGACGTAATTCCATGACCTATGTTAGTGGAAGTTTCATGGTGGTGCCTCATTCTTAGGACGTAATTCCATAAAGTTCGTGGTGGTGCCTCATTATATAATTTAGTAAGGATTCAAGGTAAGGATTGCATCCTGACACTTTAAAGAGTCAGTTAGTCTCACGTAGAGCATACTGACTCAAGTGGTGAGAGTAGCAGGAGACCTTAGATATTTTAAGGCTAACCTTGTGAGTGGTAGGGTGAAACTCATTGGCAATTGGCTTTGCAGAGTAGTAGAGGCCACCACAAGTGCAAGCATCTAGTGAATCTGACTAATTATATGTATTCGGATAAGTCGTGTCTTGAGTCTTAGTGTATTGTTTGTGAGTCATCACATGATTGGTTGTTGTATGTATCTTGGACTATGAAAAAGTATGCAATTGTATGATAAAATCACTTTCTACTCTAGCTTACCCTTCCTGCTTGTTGTATGTTCTGTGTGTGGTCTTCTATTTTTGTGATGATCATCAATTTATTGATGGGAGCAAATGCGAGAACTCCTCATGGTCAACAGGGTAATGGAGATTCCGCTGCATAGCTCATCTTGGGCTGGACCCCACCTTTTTCTGAATTTACTTTAGGGTCGTAGCCCATGTATTTCTTTGCCCTTAGGGCACTTACTTTACTACTATTAAACTTCTTACTCGTATTGTTGTTGGCATCATGGTGTGCCTTGGGTTCTTTCCTCGTTTATTCTGAACAACCGCAAGGAGTGACTTTGATACTCCGCAACTTTGCTTTTTATATTATATTGTGCGATGTTTCATTTAATTAAGTTTATTTATTAAATGGGACGTTACACCTTTTCTTTTAAATAAATTATTTTTTAAACTAAAATAAGTATCTTTAATAAAAAAGATACCTACAAATAAAAAAAAATACTTATATTTGTTATAAAATAAAGCTAATAAGAGAGAGAAGAAGGAGAGGAATAATAGAGAATGAGAGAGTATGGAACAACTTTCGTCTGTATGTGTGTCTTATTATTGATAGGACGAGTCCTATTTATATATACAACATGGTAACCTAGAAAGGATATAAATCAAATAGTTAATACAAAATATTACATAAAGAGTAATGAATTATATGAGTATCAATCGTATCAATTATATGAGTAATTGTATCAAATCAATGAACGACCATTAATTCACAACACTCCCCCTTGGGTGTCCATTGATAAAAGAATGTTCCTCGTTAAAACCTTACTAGGAAAAACTCTTTGGGATAAAAACCTAGTGAAGGAAAAATAGTACATAATTCTATATAATATTGTTCTTTACATCTTCTATTTTTTCCCCTCATGTAAATTTACATCATCAAGATGACAGAGTTCAATCTTGTGAACCAATTGCTCAAAAGTTCTTCTTAGCAAAGACTTTTTCAATAAATCTACTACATTTTCACATGAGCAAATCTTTTGGATCTCTACATCACCAATTCTTTGAAGATCATGAGTTCAAAAAAATTTCGGAAGAATATGTTTTGTTTTGTCTCCTTTAATATATCCTTCTTTCAATTGAGCAATGCATGCACTATTGTCTTCATATATGGTTGTTGGTTTCATTTTTTCCAAGGATAAACCACAAGTTTGTCGCACATGTTGAATTATAGGCCTTAACCAAACACATTCATGACTTGCCTCATGTAATGCTAAGATTTCTGCATGATTTGACGATGTTGTTGTTATTTTTTGTTTCACAGATCGCCATGAAATCGTTGTGCCATCACATGTGAACAAATATCCTGTTTGTGATTGACCATTTTGAGGATCTGATAAATAACCCGCATCTGCATAACCTAATAGATCTAATTTTGAATCATTTGGGTAAAATAAGTCCATATTCATAGTGCCCTTAAGGTAACAAAGTATTTGATTTACTCTATTCCAATGTCTTCTTGTAGGTGAAGAACTATATCTTGCTAACAAATTTACAGCAAATGCTATATCAGGTCGAGTATAATTAGCAAGATACATTAGTGCTCCTATAGCACTAAGATATGGTACTTCAAGACCAAGTAGTTCTTCATCTTTTTCTTGAGGTCTAAAAGGGTCTTTATCAACATCTAATGACCTCAACACCATTGGAATGCATAATGAATGTGATTTGTCCATATAGAACTTTTTAAGCACTTTCATTATATAAGCTTCTTAATGTACAAAAACACCTTTATTTAAATACTTAATTTGTAATCTCAAACAAAACTTTGTCCTTCCAAGATCCTTCATCTCAAAATTCTTTCTTTAAACAATCAATGGCCTTTGTGAGCTCATTAGGAGTTCCAACTATGTTTATGTCATCTACATAAAATACAATTATGGCAAATTATCGGATCTTTTCATATAAATACAAGGACAAATAGGGTCATTTTTATACCCTTCCTTTAACAAGTACTCACTAAGACGATTATACCACATACGTCCTGATTGTTTCAATCCATAAAGGGACTTATTCAATTTTATTGAATAATCCTCTTTAGAATTTGCTTTAATGGGAAAAGTAAATCCTTCAGGGAGTTTCATATAAATAACATTCTCCAAAGAGCCATATAAATAGGTTGTAACAACATCCATGAGGTGTAAATTCAGACTTTCTTGTGCAACAAGGCTAATTAAATATCTAAATGTTGTTGCATCCAACACTAGAGAATATGTCTCCTCAAAATCAATACCAAGTCTTTGTGAAAAACCTTGAGCAACTAACCGTGCTTTATATCTAACAATTTCACCATTCTCATTTCGTTTTTGTACAAAACCCATCTATACCCAATAGGTTTTACACCCTCAGGTGTGCGAACTACAGGTCCAAAAACCTTTCGTTTAGCAAGCAAATCTAATTCTACTTGGATTACATCTTTTCATATTGGCCAATCATTTCTTTGCCGACAATCTTCAATTGTCATTGGTTCTTGATCCTCATTGTCACTTATAACATCCTTTGCTACATTATATGCAAAAACCTCGTCAATATTGACTTTATTTCGGTTCCATATTTTATGATTCATGACATAATTTATTGAGATCTCATCATTTTCAATAATTTTAGGTACTTGAGGTTCTTTTAGAACCAAATCATTAATTATGTCAAAAGAATATTTTGGGACTTTTACCCCCTCGATTAGGCCATCTTGCCTTTTTTTCCTTTTTCTCATCCGAGGATTTTTATCTTTGGAACCGACAAGCATACCACGCTTCAGGCGTGTTTGAGATTCATTTGCTATATTAGATTGTCCAACAGGAATATCAATTCTGATTGGAGCATTAGCAGCGGATATATGCAACTTAGTTACCCTTTTTGTGTCAATAAAAGCATATGGTAATTGGTTGGCCAATTTTTGTAAATGAATTATCCGTTGAACTTCTAGTTCACACTCTTTTGTACGAGGATCAAGATGAGATAATGATAATTCATTCCAACCAATATCCTTTTCCAATTTCTTTCTTTCTCCCTCAAACGTTGAAAAAACTGATTCATCAAAATGACTATCAACAAATCGAGCTGTAAATAAGTCACCTGTTGATGGTTCAAGATATTTTATTATCGATGGAGAATCATATCCAACATATATTCCCAAACGTCTTTGAGGACCCATCATAGTTCTTTTTGGTGGGGAAACTGGGACATATACAGCATACCCAAAAATTCTTAAATGAGAAATATTAGGTTGCTAACTGAAAACCAACTGCAGTGGAAAGTATTTGTGATAAGTTGTGGGTCTGATGCGAATCAATACTACAACATGCAGAATTGCATATCCCCAAGTAGTCATTGGAAGATTAACTTTCATAAGTAAAGGTCTTGTAATCAATTTTAGATGTTTTATCAATGATTCTGCAAGTCCATTTTGAGTATGAACATGTGCTACTAGATGTTCAACTTCAATTCCAATTGACATACAATACTCATTAAAAGCATGAGATGTAAATTCACCAGCATTATCAAGACGAATTTTCTTAATTGGATAATCTAGGAAATGGGCTCTCAACTTGATCAATTGTGCTAATAACTTAGCAAATGCTTGATTTTGAGTTGATAGTAAACAAATATGTGACCATCTAGTGGACACATCAATTAATACCATGAAATATCTAAATGATCCAGATGGTGGGTGTATTGGACCACAAATATCACCTTGTATTCGTTCTAAAAATGAGATTGACTCATTTCTAATTTTTTCTGGCGATGGTCTTATTATCAACTTTCCCTACGAACATGTACATGAGAAATCATTGGACTGAAGAAGTTTTTGACTTTTAAGTAGATGTCCACATGAGTTTCTAACTATTTTTTGCATCATGATATATCTAGGATGACCTAACCGATCATGCCAAACAAGAAATTCATTCTTATTTGTAAGCTTCTAGCTTACAATGACATGTGTCTCAATCGCATTAATATATGTGTAGTACAAGCCATAAGAGAAGGCTGATAATTTCTCCAATACACATTTTTTATTTGACTCAATTCGAGTGATATAAAGATATTCAATATCTCCTTCATTATTTGTCTCAATATAATATCCATTTAGACAAATATCCTTGAAACTTAATAAGTTTCTATTGGACTTAGGAGAATAAAATGCATTTTTAATATGCAATCTTGTACCTCTTGATAGAAGTATAATAGCTCTTCCGGAGCCTTCAATTATATTTGTAGTACCAGAAATAGTACTAACATTGACTTCTCGCATTACCAAACATAAGAAAAATTAATTTCTCTTGAGAATTGTATGTGTTGTTGCATTATTAGCAAGGCACAGATCCTCATCATTGGTGTTAATGCCAATATTCATTCTTCATATAAACATAAATATCAATATTAGATATTACTTTGAAAGAGGAAAATAACAAAAAATAAATAAATAAAAATAGAGGATTTTATTCATAAAAACATAAAAACTTATAAATATAAAGGCAACATGAATTAAATATAAAACATTGTCTTAAAATTTAATAACATAATATAAAATAAAATAAAACTATTTTTTAACACTCCCATCACCAATAAGGTGATCATTGCTTCTATCGAGTTTAGAAAAGAAATCACCAATATCAAGATGAGTAGTATCCATATGGCCATAATCAAAATACCATCTTCATAAGCAAAGTGTGTTTCTATGTTCTTCTTTTTAAGTGATTCTTGGTAGAGTTCGACAAGATGCTTTGGTGTATAATAGCCACGGGTCCAATGACCTTTACTGCCACAACGATAACATATATTTTTATCTTTTTTGCCATTATTTTCACCCTTTTCTTTTTCCTTTTTCGCATTTCTCAACACCTAATTTTGTCCGGGTGAATAAATTTATTTTCAAAAAATAAAATAAATAAAAAATATGAAACATTATTTTCTATTTTTTTTTTCTTCAAAGGTTTTTCAAACTTTAATTTTAGAAAAAAAAATAAAAAAAA
>Ga0209589_1012886_pt1 | contig 11142 bp, 9 predicted proteins | sample CowpeawhiteBW_FD_187525 | JGI IMG/M metagenome (GOLD analysis project Ga0209589, IMG submission 187525) | Root nodule microbial communities of legume samples collected from California USA - Cow pea white BW (SPAdes) (version 2) | ecosystem: Host-associated > Plants > Roots > Nodule | place: USA...
TATATATATATATACCAATAATATAAAAATGCAGAATATTTATAAGTAGTAATTAACATATTTTTACATTTCTCAAAAATAAGAATTTCTTTCTATTATTTGATTAAGTGAGAAGTATATATATATATATATATATATATATATATATATATATATATATATATATATATATACTTTTGAAGATTATGGAAGAATTATTATATTTTTTTCAAAAGTTTGATAAAAGCTTATTAAGTTTGAATGATATTCATCTAAATAAATATTATGTTGAGACAGATAATAAAAAAGATATAAAATATCTTTATATGATTGTAAATGGATCGAATAAAAAAAATGTATACTGAAGAAATACTTCAAATGTTGTCAATTTTTTCAACAATTTTATGTATATAAATGAATTAATATAAAAGATGGGTCAGTAATATAGTAGGCTACATTCATCCTCATTAATTACTTTTCTGTTATTTTCTATAATAATGACGATGAATCGACAATTAAAGTTTATTTGGATCTTAATTCAACGACGTAATAGAAGTAAAGAATTGGACAATAAGTCTCACATTGCTTATGAGTGTTTAAATACTCTTACCTTCCTTCACTCCCTCATACATCTTTTAAAGATAAAATTGTGATGTAGCTCCACACTTTAAAAGAGACAATACCTCAAGAACGCAGTGATTGTTCCTAACAATGACTGCCAAACAAAATTGGGTCGAATCGAAATAATGTTCTCTCTTCAATGCACAATGGTCCAAATCTATTGTTTTTTTAATAAATTTGTTTCATAATACACATTCCACTCATAAAATTATGCATTATTTAAGAACATATTCAAATTCAGTAACAAAGAGCTCGGAGTAATTAGCTTATGACTTTTGATTGGCTACAATATTCCTCAATCTAGCAGCAAGTTGATTGAGGAATGGTGGGGTTTGTAGTAATTGAAACATGAAATAAGCAATCTTCAATTGTATTTTGGGAAATTTAAAAGGATAAACTTGAAAATTGTAGCTTCTCGTTCTGTACATTGCATACTAACCGTGGCTCTTCCTTTTTATAATGTTTAAGACTTTGGGATGCTAAATGCTCTACCAATACTTTCTTCTTTCCTTTCTCATTTTCATTCATATTTTCCCAAATACCAAAACACCTCACAACAAACCCATTACCCACCCCTATTACACCACAACCATCTTATCCTAATCTTTCTTATATAAAATAATATTAATACATCTAGTTTAATCTAAAAAAAAATCATTTATAAAAAAAAATTAATTTTATATATTATAATTTAGTCTTAAAATTGTTTAATACACCTCCTTAAAGATATTATTAAGTGTAAATATTGTTGGAATTTCGACATCAATTAGAAATAAGACCAATTCACAATATATAAGTGAGTCTAAATCTTACCTTACAAGCCGATTTTGTCCGGGTTCAGTTAAACTTAAATTTCACTTTTTAATATGGTATCAGAGCTATGAGTTAGAACATATTCTAATGAAATATAAGTCTATTATTTCACCTATTAGCGAACCACCTGTCGATGTCTAGTCTTACACACAAAATGCATATATTTCGACAGTGGAAATAAATCGGACTTAAAGTCCACTCCTTATAAAAAATTAAAAAACCAATAATAAAAAATGATACAATATATCCAAATATTGACTACGATAAATTTATATAAGTTTAATATTATATTAAAAAAATATATTTAAATTTAGCTCGATCTTACGAAATTAGAATAAATAAAATTGAAGTTTCAGGTTGATAAAAGTGAATACTCTCAATGAAGTATACAACACACACCTCTTACCCGATTCCTACGCATGGTCTGAACCCATTGATGATCATGATTTCTCGTTCAGCTTTTCTTCAATACTATGGAATTCCAAAATGAATAAAAATTGTTCGAATGTTCACTAATTAGCTTATGTCTAATTTTAATAACAAACAACGTTGATAAAATTGTGTACAATTTAAATGGTTAAAGGACGAGAGCAGATTTTTCTAATAAGCATTATTGAAAAAGAAGAGAAAAATGATAAAATAACAGTGCAGAATACTCATATATATATACGTTTTTTTTTCTTAAAAAACTTATTTTTTATTTATGATAAAATTACAAAAACTTAGATAACAACTACTAGCATTAAAAACGTTATAAAGAGAATATAGTCTCGTGATTGAGGTATTAGATGAGTTTGAGTTCCTATAAGACCAGGACAATGTAACAGGAACAACTCAAAAAATCTACGGTACTCATCATAAGATTAAAATGTTATAGTTAAATTTTTTATTAACCCACCTTCTGCGTTATTTTCTTACATAATCATAGTAATCAACTTATGAATAATTATAAAACTCTTAAGGCATGTAAAATTAATGCAAAAGAGATAAACATTGATGGATCCACTTATTTATTTTGTTTCCCCAGAGGCTAGAAACAGACCGGATGGACCGTTATACAATTTTTTAAGTTCTTAAAAACCAAATATATGATATAACAAAGAAAATAAAAATAGTCTTACATTGAAGTTTTACATTGAAACTTATTTTTTTTTATTCTTTGACTCATTTAAAAGGATAAACTTGAAAATTGTAGCTTTTGGTTCTGTACATTGCAGAGGAAAAACCCAGACATTGGCTCTTCCTTTTTATAATATTTAAGACTTTGGAATGCTAAAATCTCTACCAATACTTTTGTTCCTTCCTTTGTCATTTTCATCTATATTTTCCCAAATACCAAAACACCTCAGAACAAGTCCAATACCAGCCCCTCTTACATCTGAACCATCCCAACTCAATCTTTCTTTTATATGTATATAAAATAATATTAACACATTCTATTTTAATCTGAAAAAGTTATTTTACTAAAATAAAAAGTTATCTCTACCTATATGTAATCTAGTTTTGTTAAATATAATATTTTCAATACTCGAGTATAAAAATCGAAAAGATTAAAATATGTATTTTTCTTATGTTTTTAATACCATATTAAGATCATATATTTAAATTTAGTTCAATTCAACAAAATATCATATCAAGTGAAGTTTATTTACATGGATTTTTTTTTTAAATATTTGAAGTACATTTTATTATGGAATGAGTTAATATAAACATTAATGAGACCTGAGTCTAACCACATTAGACATTGACACCATTCTTAATCCAAAACTTTAAGGCAATGAGTTTATGGATATTTATCCTTTTATAATGCTCTACTTTCTCATTTTTAGTCAATGTGAGACTTAGATTTACACTTGGATTCTTAACCATCTCTCCAAGGTAAGTCCCTTCAACCACATTAGTACACTCTTCTTTCAGCGAAAACATTCCCAATCACGAGTATCCCTTTTTGTCTTTTTCTGTACCGTCATTCTTCTTAACAGCACACGCTTACTTATAATTTTTGTCAAAAAGACTTTCGATACAAAGATCATATTGCACTGCATTCGTCTGAATAGTATAAGGAAGTTCTAACTTAATCACTTAAAACTTTAATATATTAATGCAAAACTTATTAAAAAGAATATTTTTGGATTAAAATTTGAAATCTGAATCGAAATCTTTCCTTTGTTTTGTAATAACAAAGAGCGAAACTTGTCTCGACCGGCCACTTTGTGTGCCTCTATATATATATATATATATATATATATATATATATATATTTGTACATCTCTAGTCTCTAAGTTGGAGTTTGAGCTTAATGAAAATGAAAATGGGATCTCTGAATGAAGCATACCAAGAACACCCTCTTACCCTTGATGAAATCATCCCCATAGATTTTTCTTCTTCCTCGAGTTTACCCGATTCCCACATATGGTCTGAACCCATTGCTGCTGATTTCTCATCCAACGATCCTGCAGCATCACCCATGCCCACCATAGACCTCATGGATCCCAATGCCAACAAACTCATAATCCTTGCATGTCAGAACTGGGGTGGCTTCCATTTGAAGAACCATGGAATACCCTTATCTGTCATTCAAGGCACTGAACAAGAACTCGAACGCCTCTTCTCTCTCCCACTCCAACAAAAGATGCAGGCTCTCAGATCCACCGATGGTGCCACTGGATATGGCATCCCAAGGATTTCACCTTTCTTCTCCAAGTTCATGTGGCACGAAGGATTCACCATCGTCGGTTCTTCCTATGACGATGTGAAAAAGATATGGCCCAATGATTATCAACCATTCTGGTAAGTTCAACCTCAAACAAACACCTTTAAGGTATATGTTTATGTTTTTTCAAACACATTGCATGATGTCATGACAAACACTGATATATGATGATAATAAACACTGTGCAGTGACGCAATGGAGAAGTATCAGAAGGAAATGAACAGTTTAGCGGAGAGTCTAACAGAAATGGTGTTCGATGTGTTGGGGATTTCGGAGGAAAAAAGGAAGTGGATGGGTACAAGCGACGTGAGTTCGGCTCTGCAGATGAATTATTACCCGAGTTGTCCCGAACCGGACCGAGCCATGGGTTTGGCTCCTCACACCGACACTTCGATCTTCACCATTGTTCATGTTACAGAAAGTGGTCTTCAACTGTTCAAGGAAGGAAAGTGGATCCGGGTGCAGCCTCCGCCGAACACTCTCCTTGTTCACGGCGGCGATATTCTGCACATGATGTCCAATGGACGGTTCTGCAGCCCTCTTCACCGCGTGGCGGCGACTGAGTGCAAGAAACGTTACTCCATTGCTTATTTCTATGCTCCACCCACAGATTATGTGGTGTCTCCGACGGTGGCCGGGGACGATGATGTTGCTCGTTTTCGTGATGTCACTGTGATGGAGTACATTGGGATCAAGGCTGACAAATTTGGAGAGTCACTCTCTGTCGTTAGCATTTGAAATTTTCTCCATTTATCTTTATCAACCTGCATGTTGTAGCTCTTTGGTTACACTAATAAAAAGTTTGGTAATAGCAACATGCTTGTCCCTTACCATGGAATATTCCAAAATAAATGAAATTTCTTGGCTTATGTTTAATTTAGAAAATTATACTTTAACTTTTATTTCTTTTACTTCTTTACTTCTGATACGTAATTTAATTTGAATTATTGATTTTTTTAAAAGAAAAGATTAATCAGTAATTCATACTAAATTATTAAATCACGTTAATAAAAAATGAAAATTATAATATTATTTTAAGAAGTTTGATAAGATTGTTTACCATTTAAATGTTCAAATAAGAAAAATGATAACAGTGAATAATGATATTCTCAACATGCTTGTTTTTGTTTTCTTAAGAAATTCACTTTTATGTATGGAAAAAAAAAACAAAAAACTTAGATGAGAACTACAAACATTGAAATGGTTATTAAGAGAATAAAGTTTCGTGTTTGATCCAAATGGACTACAAAACTCTCTTCCAATTGAGAAAGAAAGAGAGAAGTTATGGTTGAACTAATATTGAGGCAGCTTTACAGATGAAGATGAGTTTGAGTTCCTATCAGACAGGAATGTAACATGAACAACTAAAAACTCCAATTGTCATGTCAAATTATAACTTTTTTACGAGTTAAATATATTTGGTTCTCAAAACTTTTAATATATTCAAACTTTAAAATTAATCGATATACTCATCTTAATTCAATTGTGCTATAATTTTTTTAATAGTTTACATTTGATATGTTCTACCTCTACCTCAAATGTCAGTATCCAATATTGTTTACACAACAAAAAAGTAAGACCATTGTAACATTGTTTACACGAAAAAAATAATTATAATTAAGGACCGATTTAAATACTAATTTTTTTATACCCAAAACTTGATAATTATTTAGTAATTAATGTAGAGTCTAATTTACAAAGTAATTATAATCTTTTATTAATAATAATAATGATTATTTCAAAGATAATAATTTCTAATTTATGAGTTAGTATTTAAATTAGTAGGTCATTAGCTATTTTTTATCTTTAAAATTAATTCCTATTTAACAATTTTATTATAGTTTAAGCTCATTTATAACATTAATTAATTCTAATATTAATTGTTGAATCAAATATTTATTATTAAATTAAAAATTATAATATTTTATCAATAGTATAATATTATAATAATAGCTTTTAAAGCAATATTTAATATTTATTTAATTTTTAATTATGACTTGGTTCACCCAATTGATACTATTATACAAATATTTTAAATGTTGTGTTTTTTTGAAAGTTATTATAATAGTATACAATTTTTTGTTCAATATATATATTTTTGTCTTATTATACAAATATTTTAAATGTTGTGTTTTTTTGAAAGTTATTATAATAGTATACAATTTTTTGTTCAATATATATATTTTTGTCTCAGATAAGTTGCCTCTAAATAACCAATTCATCTTAAAAAACAAAGACAATAAGTTGAGACTTTTGAATATCAATATAAAATGAATAAATGTTAAAATTATTTTTCAACATTCACCTTTACAAATTTTCATATTAGATGATTTTTTTGTTGTAAATTTGTTAAAAGAATTTGTAAGAAAATACCTTTTTCTGCTCATTTTTCTTTAAGATTTTAATTGACAGGTAATTTCTTCGTAAAATAATTATTTTTTACAAAATTATAAAATTCATAACCATTTCCTACAAAATTTGTTGTGAAAATTATTTTAAAAAAAAATATTTTACAAAAAAATTAGAACAATTTCTAATAAAATTTTGTTTATAACAAAATCTATAAATATTTTCTATAAAAGAAAATTTAAAAAGAAAATTGCAAGAAATATGAGTTTTTTAGTTGTGATTTTTTTAACAAATAATGTTGGAAGTCCATATTTTTAATAACACTTAATCGAAAATTTGTTTAAGAACCATATTAAAAGACTTACAAAAACTTGTTAAATGAATTTTCTGTGACAACGAAATTTATTATTAGTTACTACTATTAATTAATTTATCATTTGTTATTTTATTTTTTATGTGGATCATCATATATAGTAATGAATAATTTAGTGCAACTGAAACTAATAGAAAAGAAGTAACAAATCCTAACCTAACTTTGGTCACCTGTCTGTTTCTAAAATTTAAGAAAATGGTTTAGTTTTTAAAAGTTATTTTTAAAAAAGATGTACGTAATAAAGCAATTACTTTAAAGAACCAAACTAAAATGCAAGTATAATAAATTTTATAAGAAAAATCAGAAAGTATGTGTTATTACAAAATAAAAATCGCATTATATTATTAAGAACGAGAAACTTAATTTATAATACAAAGGTAAGGTTAGTTAATTATGCATTAGATTATAATATAGTGAGGTCGGTGCATGTATTATGGAGTTACGGAGAGCATGTAAAACACTTTGAGATTAAAACTTGGAAGATTCATGCATATTGTAATGCAAGACTGAGTTTTATTATACTACTTCAAACATTTACCTGTTAGAAAGACTTTTTACTACAAAACATGTGAAAAGAAAGGAAATTCGTAGACGAAAAACCTACAATAACTTTACACACAATTCAAATTTCAAACCCCTTCATCATTTTTTCTTAGAGTTACGATCAGTAAAAGAAACAGATTTATTGATAGAATTATTTGAGAAATTTCGTAGATGTTGATGTTGGAAATTTCACATCGACTAGAGATAAGATCAATTTATAATATATAAGTAGGGTACAATCTTTATCTTACAAACTGATTTTGTAAGGTTGAGTTTGACTTAAAATTCACTTCTAATATGATATCAGAGTCAGGTTAGAGTTTATGTTAGCAAAATTTCTAGTTCCACGTACATGATGAATATACCTTAGCCGATATAAAGTATGTTAGAAATATCACATCGACTAAAAATAAAACCAATTTATAATATATAAGTGAGATGTAATTGAACCGAAAATGTAATTATATTAGAAAAAATGAAGACCAGTAACAAATGACACTCTTCTCCAAATGAATACAGAAGATGGGCCAATAATATAACATGCAACATTTGTCTTCATTCATAACTGCTCTGTCATCTTCTTCTGCAACATAACTTACAACAAAACAAATTCAATCAAAACTTTTTTCCCTTTCATTAAGACACTCTTACACATATATAAATACTTATACAGAGATCGACTAATAACACAACATGCAATATCTGTTCCCCTTCAATACCATCTCTCCAATAACATAACATGCACCATTTTTAAGTATTATAATAAGTAAAAATAAAAAAATTGAATGTTGTATGATTTTTTTTTTTACATTAATTAAAATTTTGAATTGAAGATATATAATCAACATGGAGTTTGTTAGAAGATTCTACACGCTTGAACTTTACAATAGAGTCTATAATGTTTGTATTATTTATTTACTTGCTTAATATTGTAAATACATGTATTTGATTTTTCTTTTCCCTTTAATCAAATCATGTTACTTAATATATTTATTTATATAAGTTTCACATAACACTATCCTTCTCCATCATGTTATTCTTGACTTCTTCGTCTTTTACACGTTGCTCTGCCACTTAGTGTTTAGCATGTTAATATTTGCTTTTCGAAACTGATTCTGTGAATTGATTAATCTGTAATTAAAATTTAGCCAAATTGTGTTTTGGCATGTACTTAAATTTTTTAATCACCCATCTTCTACGCTATTTTCTTACATAATCATAGTCATTAACTTATCAATAGTTATAAAACTCTTACGCATGTAAAATTAATACAAAAATTAACTTTGATGAGTCCACTTGTTTATTTTGTTTCCCGAGAGGCAAGAAACAGACCGGATAGACCGTTCTATACAATTTTTTACATTCTTAATTAAAGGCCAAATATATGATATAGCAAGAAAATAAAAATAGTTTTACGTTGAAAATACTTAAATTTTTTAGTTTTTGTTTTCAATTAAGAAGTTATCAATGAAACTTATTTCGTTTTACCTTTCACTCATTTAAAAGTATAAACTTGAAAATTGTAACTTTTACATTGACTCTTCCTTTTTTTTTTTATAATGTTTAAGACTTTGGGATGCTAAAATCTCTACCTATACTTTGTTCCTTCCTTTGTCAGTTTCATTTATATTTTCCCAAATACTAATAAAACATCTCAAAAGAAGTCCAATATCCACCCCTCTTACATGTAAACCATCGTAACCCGATCTTTCTTACATTTATAAACCAATATGCTTATACAATGAATGAATAAAATGTTATAAATGGACGAGTCATATTGCACCCTAATTATAATAAAATCGTTCGATATTAAGAAAATTATGAAAAACTTCTTAGGCAAAAAGTATTATATCTCTTAGTTTCATGGAAACACTAAATTAACAAAAAAAAAAACTTGTGTGACTCTTTATTTGCGAGTTGGTGAACCAACATGGATTTAATCTGGGTGAGCCGGATTCTAGGTGAGCTGAGTAAAAAATCAACCCTATTAAAATTTGTAAAAAAATTTCAACCCAACCTGAATCTATAATGAACCAGATTGACTCATGAGTTCCAATCCATTTTAATAGTTCTAATTAAAACACACACAAAAAGCTTTATTTGATAACACTGTGTCATTGTATTTCAAAGATTTTCAACTATAAATCACATTTTAATAGTTTAAATATTTTTCTTATTTTTACTCTAGTACACCAATAACATGTAATTGACCATATATAAAAAAATGACCTTAAAATAATTGAATTCGAATTAGAGATTATTTTCCTTAAAATTTGGAAGACATTACGTAGTAAGAAAGAAGGACTCGAATATATATTTTGCAATAAATATTTTAACTTTTCCATTGAAAAATGATTTCGTTATATATTGATGGTAAAATAAGTTTAAATATTTTTATTTTATTATACGTAAATGGTTTATTGAAAAGTGTTACATACGTAATATTTTATATATTACTTGACAAATTAAAATAATTCTATAAAATTTATTTATTCACGTTAAAATAACTTTGAAACAAATTACATAAATTTGTTCAGAGTTTTAAAATACTGCAATTATATTAATTAAATATAAAATATTTTATATATATTATTTATCTATATTTATTTATATATTATTTTATTGAAAGCTAATAATTTTAGTTATATAATAAAATTTCATATTTACACAATATATTATAAGAAAATAATAAAAATTGAAATAAAATCATTGTAACATAATATTTTGAATACCCCAAGTTTAATTTAAATCTTCATAAACTAAATGACAATTTCATACAAATAAAAAAGTCCAATGGTTCATCTCATTATATCAATTTCTCTGTAATCATTCTGTACAATATGGTCCATACTTTATAAGTATTAACTTATATAAGTCGCGAACAGATTTATACATATACAAATACAGAGATGGACATGCAAGATTTGTTCACATTCAATACCATCTCTGTCCAATAAGATAACAAGCAGCATATATGTATATACCTAATAGTAATTACCACACCCTTAAATTTCTGTTCTTAATTTTAATATTTTAAAACCATCATAACATTTTTTTTAAATTATTCTGTTATGCATTACTTTTAGTATTATTTGGATAACAAAATAATATTTTATAAAATAACACTATAAAAAAATTATTAAATAACAATTAATTTAGAAAAATTAATCATTATATCGAATAAATTAAATATTTTATGAATTAAAAATTATTAATTTATAAAATAACTGTTATTACATATATTAATAACTTAATTTATAAATCATATTTAACTAGTAACTAACTATTTTTAATTTCTAAACTAATAATTATTTAATAATTTTTTATAGTGTAAACATTCGATTTATTAGAAAATATCCGCGTATATGTGCTAAATATTGTAAATATCCATTTGATACTTTCAATTATTTTTTACATTCCAAAATATATTTTCATATTGATGGTTTGTTATATATAAAGAAATATCCCTTATTAGAGAGACTTAACTTAGCAATGTAAAAAAACTACTTAGCAATGTAAAAAAACTACTTATGTTTTTGGTCTGAGTAGAGATGGCAAATAAACCCGTCCCCGTGGGTATTGCCCGAACCCGTCTCCGTTTTGACGGGGAATCCCCGCATTGACTGGGTGTGGGTATGGGTATGGGGAATCCCCGACTTTTTCAGTTGGGTATGGGGATGGGTATGGGGATGTACATATACCCGCCATAATACCCGTCCCCGCCATATCTCCATTCTCGTTTAAATTATTA